>Ga0247805_1000110_pt1 | contig 61479 bp, 61 predicted proteins | sample UWRJL044104R1_FD_180930 | JGI IMG/M metagenome (GOLD analysis project Ga0247805, IMG submission 180930) | Plant litter microbial communities from Arlington Agricultural Research Station in Wisconsin, United States - UWRJ-L044-104R-1 | ecosystem: Environmental > Terrestrial > Plant litter >...
ATGAAGCAGTAGGTGCCGAAGTAGAGCAAAAAATAGATACTGTATCTCAAAAAGTAGAAACAGCAATCGATTCAACTCAATCTAAAACAGGAAAACTACTTGAAAAAGGAGCAAAAAACCTGGATAAAGCGGCTGAAAAACTAAAAGAAGCAGCTAAAGAATAAACTAATTAAATCTCAAACTATCTGCTGATACTTTGAGATTTTTTTTTCATAAATCCTTTGTTTCTTCGCAATGGTTATTAATAATTCCGGTAACTAAATAATTACGATTCTTTTTTTCGAAGAAAATATACCAGGTAGTTCTTTTATTGGATTTATAAAAAATATAATTAGAACCTAAGTATTTTAATTTTTGAGGAGTTAATTTATGTGTGTTTAATTTTATATTTTCATCAATAGCATCATAAATCTTTAATACATAATCTTCAGCTGATTCAACAAATCCAAAATATTCTTCTTTATATAATATTCGTACTAAATCATCCAGATAATCAATAACTTTTGGAGTAATAATTATTTTTACTTTCCCCACCATTCTCTAATACGTCTTATTGATTCTGCTTTTGCTTCTTCTGCTGTATAACCTTTTTCAAATTCAGCATCAAAATCAAATGTTTTGGGATCTATACCTTGTTGTTTTGGTTTAGAAACATCATAATTAACCGCTGGTTCTTCGGCTTTATCTATTTTTGTTTTTTTCCCTTTAGCATTCATAATCACTGCATTTAATTTCTAACGAATTTACAACTAATACTTTAAAACAAAAAATCCCAAACTATCTATTTCTATAATTTGGGATTTTTGCTTATTATAGCTTTTTTATTGTGGTAATTTAAAAGCTTGTCGGGCTATAATTACCCATTTCCCTTTTTGTTTTTGCCAAACTAAAACATTTCCTATTTTTATATCTTTTTCAACACCACTATCTTTAGTATGTGCTGCCAGATTATGTCTTACAATTGCAACATCTCCGACAATCTGAATACTTTGGTTTTGAAATTCAATGGTCACAAAATCAGATTCTCCACTAAGTAATTTTTTAATAAAAACTTTTTGATCTTCAAGTACGCCACTAGAATGACCGTAACTTAAATCTTTTGAAGTTAAAGCTTTCAAATTGCTTTCTGTTGGATCAATTAACGCTTTACGAAAAGCTTCTACTCTATTTACAACCGCTACTTCTTCTTTCGAAACTGATTTTGTTTGAGCATAATTAGAAAACGAAATCAAAACCAGTACAAAAGCTATTAAATATTTTCTCATCCTTATTTATTTAAAAATTTTAAAACACTATCAGTAATAAATTTTATTTGCTCATCATCTAATTCAGTGTGCATTGGTAAAGAAATTACTTCCTGAACCAACTGATTAGTTACCGGAAAATCTTCTTCCTTATACCTTTCATCAACATATGCTTTTTGCGAATGCAGCGGAATTGGATAATAAATAGCACATGGAATTCCTTTATCTAACAAATGTTGCATCAATCCATTTCTATCAGCATTAATAATTCTCAAAGTATATTGATGAAAAACATGATCATTTTTATCTTCATAGAATGAAGGCGTAACAATATTTGCATGACCCGCTAAAGCGGTATTATACTTGGCTGCTGTTCCACGACGTGCTGTATTGTAATCATTCAACAAAGGTAATTTGGCATTCAAAACAGCAGCCTGAATACTGTCTAATCTTGAATTCACTCCCACTACATCATGATGGTAACGCTCATACATTCCATGATTTACAATTCCACGAATGGTGTGTGCCAAAGCATCATCATTCGTAAAAATAGCCCCACCATCACCGTAACAACCTAAATTTTTAGAAGGAAAAAATGAAGTTGCCCCAACATGACCAATAGTTCCTACTTTAGATTTTGCTCCAGAAGTCGAAATAAAATCGGCTCCAATGGCTTGTGCATTATCTTCAATAACATACAAATTATGAGCTGCTGCCAAAGCCATAATTGCATCCATATTAGCCGAACGACCAAACAAATGCACAGGAACGATTGCCTTAGTTTTTGGAGTAATTGCAGCCTTGATTCTTTCTAATGAGATATTCATATTATCCAAATCAACATCGACTAAAACAGGTGTCAGTTGCAACAAAGCAATTACCTCAACTGTAGCTGCAAAAGTAAAATCGGCAGTAATTACCTCATCACCTGGCTGAAGTCCTAAACCCATCATGGCAATTTGTAAAGCATCGGTTCCGTTTGCACAAGGAATTACGTGTTTTACACCCAAATATTCTTCCAATGATTTTTGGAATTGATGTACTTGAGGTCCATTGATATAAGTATTGGTATCCAAAACTTCCTGAATAGAAGTGTTTACTGTAGTAGCAATTTTATCATATTGACTTTTTAAGTCAACCATTTGAATTTTCTTCATTTCAACTTTATTAATAGTTAGAAAGCTGTTGTTTTTACACTTCTTATATAATAACAAAACTTTCACAAAAGGGAAACAAAAATAGGTATTATTGATTTCAAACCAATGATTTTAAGCTAAAGAAAATGTATTTTAGCCCCAAAAAATATTCGAATGCTTTTTCTATACAATTTCATCATTATAATTGCCGATTTTTTTCTGAAAATTATCGCATTATTCAGTCCAAAAATGAAACTATTTGTTTCAGGAAGAAAAAGCGTTTTTAGTACGCTTTCGCAAAAAATAAACGCAAACGACAAAACCATTTGGTTTCATTCTGCTTCTCTAGGCGAATACGAGCAAGGACTTCCTGTAATTGAAAAAATAAAAGAAAAATATCCTTCGCATAAAATTGTTTTGACTTTCTTTTCTCCTTCAGGTTACGAAGTTCGAAAAAACAATACCGTAGCAGATGCAACAGTTTACTTACCAATGGATACTAAAAAGAATGCCGAAAAATTTATAAAACTTGTTCATCCTGAGATGGCATTTTTTATTAAATATGAATATTGGCCTAATTATCTGAATGAACTAAAAAAATTAAATACTCCCACTTATTTAATTTCTGGAATTTTCAGAGAAAATCAATTGTTTTTTAAATGGTACGGCCAATTTTATAGAAATGCATTAAATACTTTTACTCATTTCTTTGTTCAAAATGAAGCCTCTAAAGAACTATTACTTCAGTTAGAAAAAACTAACGTTAGTATTTCTGGCGATACACGCTTTGATCGGGTAGCTGCAATTTTAGAAAAAGACAACACTTTAGATTTCATTTCCCAATTTAAAAACAACACCCTAACTTTAGTTATTGGAAGTTCCTGGCCAAAAGACGAAGATTTACTCGTCGATTACATTAATTCAAATACACATGATGCAAAATTCATCATTGCACCACACAACATTAAGAACGAACAAATACAACAACTAAAAAGCCGTATTAATAAAAAAACGGTATTGTTTAGCGACAAAGAATCTAAAACCTTAGCCGATTTTGATGTTTTTATTATTGATACTATCGGAATCTTAACCAAAATATACAGTTATGCCGATATTGCTTATGTAGGCGGCGGTTTTGGCAATCCAGGCGTGCATAATATATTAGAACCAGCTACTTTTGGTGTTCCAATAATCATCGGACCTAACTTTTCACATTTTGCCGAAGCGACTGACTTGGTCCATTTAAAGGGCTGTATTAGCATAAAAAATAGCAGAGAACTAACCGATACGTTTGAAACTTTAATTACAGATGAAATAATTCGTAAGAAAAAAGGTGGAATATGCAGTGCCTTTGTAAATAAAAACAAAGGAGCTACCCAATTAATTTTAGAAAACATCTAAGATTTATAAAGATAAAAAAATGAAGATTCCTCTTTTTGAATTTACTTTTTTATGTTAAAAATCGAAATTAAAAGCACAATAACTGAATCACAAAAATCTTAGCTTAAAAAGATTGTTTTCTCAAAAAACAGACTTACAGATTTCAGAATTCATAAACAATGCATCTCAACAAAGAAAACTACCCGTAAACAACTTATAATCAAATCACTAATAAACCAACATCAAAAAACTAATTTTAGTATAACTAAAGAAAACTCTTTATTAGCAAATACTGATTCGGTTATTAAAGCTGTATTTTTAGATTGTTAATATAATTGAATAATATTTTAAAAAAAAAATGAAAAAATATTTTACATATCAAAAATTTTATATCTTTGCCTCGAATTAATAATTAACCTTTTATAATAAAGTAAGATGAAAAAAGTATTTTTAAGTTTAGCTGTTGTTGCTGTTTTAACTGTTGTTTCTTGTAAAAAAGCTGAAGCTCCTGCTGAAGAAGTAGCTGTTGATACTACTGCTGTAGTTGTTGATACTACTGCTGTTGTTGTTGACTCAACTACTACAACTACTGACACTGTTGCAGCTCCAGCTGCTGAGTAATTTTAAATTACAGTAAAAAATAAGCCGTTCACATTGTGACGGCTTTTTTTATGCTCAAAAATTAGATTTCAAAAAGAACTAACCCAGCTCCAAACTAATCAATGAATTCAAAATCATTATTAGCAAAATCTAAAATCTCCGCTTTAGAGCCGTATTTTACTATTTCATCAATTCCTTTCTGAACCATCAATTCCGTGCTGTATTTTCGACTTGTAGCCACAACTCTACCATCAACTACAACTCTAAAGAAAAACTTCCCCTTAGATGTTTTAAATTTCACGTAAGAGCAACTCTCAAATACAGATCGCAAATATTCCGCATCTGATTCACAATCCATCCTTAATTCATAAGCATTGCTTGTAAAAATAGTTTTCCCTTTTCTAGAAGTAAACTCAAACTTATAATCTCCGCTAAATCTTTTACTAACAACAAAAGTTCCCATATTTTTATTTAAACAACGTAATTAATTAAAAATCTCTTTAAAGATTAAAGAACCACTAATTCAAGAAAACCATCAAACTGATTATGATATAAAATAAAAAAAGCTCCAAACATTAGTTTGAAGCTTTCTTGTACTCAGAGCGGGACTTGAACCCGCACGAACATTGCTGTTCACTGGATTTTAAGTCCAGCGTGTCTACCAATTTCACCATCCGAGCATGATGTGATTTCGAGCGAAAAACGGGGCTCGAACCCGCGACCTCGACCTTGGCAAGGTCGCGCTCTACCAACTGAGCTATTTTCGCATTTTCAATCCTTAAAAAGAACCGCGATACTTGTTCTGTATTGCGGATGCAAATTTAAGACCTTTTTTCGATTACACAAGCCTTTTTTGAAAAAAAATTCAATATTTACACTAAGCTTTTGATTTGCTTTACTTTAAAAATAAAAATTTATTTTCTAGTCAGCATCCTTTTAATTTCATTGAGTTTCATCAAAGCTTCTACAGGAGTAACCGAATTGATATCGATGTTTAAAATCTCTTCTTTTATCTCTTCCAACAATGGATCATCCAGATTAAAGAAACTCATTTGCATTTCTTCTTTTTCTGATTTGATTCCGTTTAAGGCATCACTAGAATGATCTTTTTCTAATTTCTTTAAAATCTTTTGAGCTTTCAAAATCACAATTTGAGGCATTCCTGCCATCTTTGCCACATGAATACCAAAACTATGTGCACTTCCTCCTTTGACTAATTTTCGAATAAAAAGCACTGTATCTTTTAGTTCTTTCACAGACACATTATAATTCTGAATTCGGGTCAAAGATTCACTCATTTCATTCAATTCATGATAATGTGTTGCAAACAAAGTTTTAGGCTTAGATGGGTGTTCATGTAAAAATTCGGCAATTGCCCAGGCAATCGAAATTCCATCATAAGTACTCGTTCCTCTTCCAATTTCATCCAACAAGACTAAACTCCTATCTGAAATATTATTCAGGATCGAAGCCGTTTCGTTCATTTCGACCATAAAAGTTGATTCTCCCATCGAAATATTATCACTTGCGCCTACTCTGGTAAATATTTTATCCACCACTCCCATTTTTACACTATCTGCAGGAACAAAACTTCCCATTTGAGCCAAGAGTACAATTAAAGCTGTTTGACGCAAAATAGCTGACTTACCAGACATGTTAGGCCCCGTAATCATAATTAACTGCTGCGTCTCTCTATCTAAAAACACATCATTAGCAATGTAAGGAACACCTACAGGCAATTGTTTTTCGATAACAGGATGTCTTCCGTTTTTAATATCCAATTCGAAAGTTTCATCCAGTTCCGGACAAATGTATTTGTTTTCAATAGCCAATTGTGTAAAAGAACACAAACAATCCAGTTGCGCTACCAAATTAGCATTCAGCTGAACAGGCTTGATATAAGTAGCAATCCAAGCGACTAATTGCTCGAATAATTCTGTTTCAATTTTATGAATTTTCTCTTCAGCACCAAGAATTTTAGCTTCGTAAACTTTTAGTTCTTCGGTAATGTAACGCTCAGCATTCACTAAAGTTTGTTTTCTAATCCATTCGGCTGGAACCTTGTCTTTATGAGTATTTCTAACTTCGATATAATATCCAAAAACATTATTAAACGAGATTTTCAACGAACTAATTCCCGTTCTTTCCGACTCTCTAGCTTCAATTCCTTCCAGAAAATCTTTCCCCGACGTAGAAATAGCACGCAATTCGTCTAACTCTTCATTCACTCCTTTAGCAATGGCATTTCCTTTGGCAATAGCCACGGGAGCATCCTGATTTAAAGTCGTTTTGATTTTTTCGCGCAATAATTCGCAGCTATGTAAACTATCTCCAATTACTTTTACCGCTTCTTGTGGACTTTCCAAAGCCAAAGTTTTTATTGGAATAATCGCATCTAACGATTCTTTCAAATAAACCACTTCACGCGGCGACACTTTTCCAGCTGCAATTTTAGAAATCAAACGCTCTAAATCGGAAATCTGCTTGATCTGATATTGTATTTTTTGCAATACCTCCTGATTTTCTTTCAAATAAGAAACAACATCGTGACGGCCTTGTACTTTTTTAATATCTTTTAATGGTAATGCCAACCAGCGTTTTAATAAACGACCACCCATTGGCGAAAGCGTTTTATCAATAACATCGAGAAGCGTAACTGCATTAGGATTATAACTGTGATACAATTCGAGATTTCGTATTGTAAATCGGTCCATCCAAACATAAGCATCTTCAGCAATTCGCTGAATAGCTGTAATGTGTTGTACTCTGTTATGCTGAGTTTCGGACAAATAATATAAAATAGCGCCCGAAGCGATAATCCCTTCTTTCAAATCTTCAATTCCGAAACCTTTCAAAGAAACGGTTTGAAAATGTTTGGTCAGGGTTTCAAAAGCATAATCTTCTTTGTAAACCCAATCTTCGAGATAAAAACAATGGTAATCATCTCCAAAATTTTCCTTGAAATCATTTTTATTATTCTTTTGAATTAAAACCTCTGACGGACTAAAATTCTGCAACAATTTATCAATATATTCTGCATTTCCCTGAGCCGTAAGAAACTCTCCAGTAGAAACATCCAGGAAAGAAATTCCTATTGATTTATTAGTAAAAAAAACGGAAGCTAAAAAGTTATTGGTTTTAGATTGCAAAACCTCATCGTTCATCGAAACTCCAGGAGTTACTAATTCAGTCACCCCGCGTTTTACAATTGTTTTAGTCATTTTAGGATCTTCCAGCTGATCGCAAATAGCAACGCGAAGTCCTGCTTTGACTAATTTTGGCAAATAGGTATTAATAGAATGATGTGGAAATCCAGCTAAAGCAGTCTCTGTTTCTGAACCCGCACCACGTTTCGTTAATGTAATTCCTAATATTTTTGAAGCCCGAATAGCATCTTCTCCAAATGTTTCATAAAAGTCACCAACCCTAAATAACAAGCAAGCATCAGGATACTTTCTCTTTATCTCATTGTACTGCTTCATTAATGGGGTTTCCTTAACTACTTTCTCTTTAGTTGCCAATTTATTTCGTGTTTAATTTTATTAGAAAATGCGAAAGCGAATTTAAAAATTTTATATCGAATAACTATTACTTCAAAAATTAAAAGCATTTTTAAGGAAAAATTAAGTCAATGGCATGATTTTTTCTTTAGTTTTGTTCTATAAAACTAAATTTCAACAAAATGAAAAAAATAATTTTACTTGCAGGGCTAATTGTTTTTGGAATTAGCACCTCTAAAGCGCAAGAAACAGCTAAAAAAATCAAAGCACCAGCTGCTAAAACGGTAAAAGTTAACGGAGCAGGATTAGTTTTTGAAAACGAAACTATCGATTACGGAACAATTGCACACAATGCAGATGGAAAACGTGAATTTGTTTTTACAAATAACGGAAACAAACCATTAATCATTACAAATGCTGTAGGTTCTTGTGGATGTACAGTTCCTTCAACTCCAAAAGAGCCTATTGCTCCAGGAGCTAAAGGTGTAATTGGTGTAAAATATGCAACTGACAGAGTAGGTGCATTTACTAAAACTGTAACAGTAAGTTCTAACGCAGTGGGTCAGCCTACAAAAACTTTAACTATCAAAGGAACTGTCATTGATGACAAAAAGAGTTAATTTTAAAATTACATACTACTTAAGAGCTTCCTTTTGCTAAAATCGGAAGCTTTTTTTATTCGAATAAATGCCATATTAAAAATGAGAAAACTAGAAAACAGCGAGTTAGAAAGAAAATCAATTGAAGACTTTAAAAAATCAGACAAAACACCTCTTATTTTAGTTTTAGACGATGTGCGTAGTTTGCACAATATTGGTTCCGTATTTAGAACAGCTGACGCATTTTTGATTGAAAAAATATATTTATGTGGTATTACTGCAACACCTCCAAATAAGGAAATTCATAAAACAGCTTTAGGTGCAACCGAAACCGTAAACTGGGAACACAACGAAAATGTACTTGACACAATAGCAAATTTAAAACAAGTAGGGGTAATTACTCTTGCTATCGAACAGGTAGAAAGTGCTATTTTTTTACAAAATTTCGAAGTTGAAAAAAATCAAAAATATGCATTGGTTTTTGGAAACGAAGTGCATGGTGTAGCTCAGGAAGCAGTAGCCTTGTGTGATGGTTGTATCGAAATTCCTCAGTTAGGAACAAAACATTCTTTGAACATTTCAGTTAGTGCAGGAATTGTCGTCTGGGATTTATTTCAAAAAATGGATTGGTCAAAATAACTCCATATTCAAAAAAATAATACTTTTATAATATGATAGACAAGATTTTACATATTATAATACTAGCATTTTTTTTCACAAATCAATCCTATTCTTTCGCTACTACGCTCATTGATCCTCCAACAATCACAGCCGATGGAGACGAGATTTATTGCCCAAACACTTATCATAAAATTGCATCAAATGTAAGCATAACACATGATCTATCAGAAACGAGTACGGATGCAATTTACATTCAAATAGCTTCTGGATACGTTAACGGACAAGACATACTAAAATTAAATGATGCTTTTACAACAGCACATCCTGAAATAACAAGTTTTTTTAATGTAGCCCAAGGAAAACTAAAATTATACAGTCCAACAGCCAGTCTATTACCTTATACTGATTTTATCGAAGCCATAAAAGCTGTCGAATTTTACAATTCGTCTCCCACAGTCAATGGTTCCAGGAGTTTTTCTATTAATATAGGAAGAGGAGAACTGAGTTATTTACCTAGAAATGGACATTATTACGAATATGTTCCTGCTTTTGGAATCAATTGGACCAGAGCCAAAAATGAAGCTTCTATTAGAAGATATTATGGCTTACAAGGTTACTTAGCTACTTTAACAGCAGCTGATGAAGCTCAATTAGCCGGAGAACAAGCACCAGGCACAGGATGGATTGGCGGAAGTGATGCCGAAACAGAAGGTGTATGGAAATGGGTTACTGGCCCCGAAGCCGGGACAACTTTCTGGATTGGAGTAACCAATGGATATGCAACTGCTCCTTATTATTATGCCAATTGGAACTCTCCTAATGAGCCCAACAACACTACAAACAGTAACAAACCCAATGGTGAAGATTATGCCCACATCACTTCTCCGGCTGTTGGAAGATTAGGAACCTGGAATGATCTACCAGAGCAGGGAGATCCTGCTAACGTTGTTAATTATCACCCTAGGGGATATATTGTAGAATATGGCGGAATGCCAGGCGATCCTGATTTACAACTTTCGGCAAGTATAACTATCTATATTCCTCAAATTACTAACACTATTTCAGCTTCCAGATGTGGAACAGGAACTGTAACCTTACAAGCTACAGCTTCAGCCGGAACTATTAATTGGTATGATTCAGATACAGGAGGAAGTCTACTAGGATCTGGAAATAGTTTTACAACACCTTCTCTAACAGCCACAACATTTTATTATGCTCAAACTTCTGACTGCGAATCTAGCAGAGTAAGAGTTACAGCAACCGTCAACATCATCCCCACCTTAAACATTACTGACACCACAGTTCCTTTATGCGGAACCGGAAGCATCACCTTAAACGCAACCACTGACGTTGGTATTATCAACTGGTATGCTTCATCAACTGATAATACTATTTTAGGTTCTGGAAATCAATTTACCACACCTACAATTACACAAAACACAACCTATTATGCCGAAGCCTTTAATAATGGCTGTACCTCAGGCATTCGAACTCCAATAAACATTGTTGTATATTCTTCGCCAAATGTTAATGACCAAGAAGTTTCTTTTTGCCAAGGAAACAAAACGGAACTTGACGCAGGATTAACAGGAATGCGTTATTTATGGTCAACAGGAGCAACCTCACAAAAAATCACAGTTACTACTGGAGGAATCTATACAGTAGACGTTACTAACGAAAACAATTGTAGCAGCCGAAAAACCATTAACCTTACCGAACATACTATTCCTAAAATTAATTACATCGATGTAAACGAAACCACTGTAGTTGTTTATTTAAAAAAAGAAGAAACCTATTTTGAATATTCTATTGATGGCACTAACTATCAAAATTCCAATGTGTTTTTTAATGTTTTAAGTGGTTTACACACGGCTTATGTGAGAGAAATCAATTCGTGCGGAATAGACACTAAAGAATTTATTGTTTTAATTGTTCCGAAATTTTTCACTCCAAACAACGATTCTTTCAATGATCGCTGGGAAATAAATGGACTGAGTTTTTATCCTAAAGCTTCGGTCACTATTTTTGATCGCTATGGAAAATTAATCAGTATTTTAAATAGTAACAACCCTGGTTGGGATGGAACCTATCATAAAATTATGCTTCCCGCGGCTGATTATTGGTACATCCTGAAAATTGATGATTCGGGTACTGAGAAACGAGGTCATTTTTCTTTAAAAAGATAAACTAACTATTTATTTTCTTTTGAATTTCATCTAAAACAAAAAGATAATCCGATTGATTATTTACAAAATCCCTATCAGTAACATCAACAATTAAAATATTCAAATTAGTTTGAGAATCCAAATAAGACAAATATGCATTATTGATTTTTTCCAAATAATCAACTGAAATTTCCTGTTCGTAATCCCGGCCTCTTTTCTGAATATTTTTCAATAATTGCTCGGAACTTTGCAATAAATAAACATACAAATCAGGTTTTGGAATTTCTTTATAAATAATATCAAAAAGGTTTTTGTACAATTGACATTCTTCTTCCTCCAATGTTACTTTAGCAAAAATCAGGGATTTAAAAACATGATAATCGGCAACTAAAATATCATTTTGTAAATCATGCGATGCCAAAGTTGCTGAAAGTTGCTGGTAACGATCTACTAAAAATGACAACTCTAACGGAAAAGCATATCGCTCCTGATCTTTATAAAATTTAGCTAAAAAGGAATTTTCAGCAAAACGTTCAAAAAGTGTTTTGGTATTAAAATCTTCAGCTATTTTTGTCGCCAATGTGGTTTTTCCTGCTCCAATATTTCCTTCAAAAGCAATATAGAATCCTTTTTTAAAGGAAAATGGTTCCAATGGATTTTCTAAATCGGCAACAGCAATACATTCTCCTGTATCTGAGCAATTTTTGACCAATTCTGAAATGGTTTTATTTAAAATAGGATGTGTCCAATTTATTTTCAAATCCTGAAAAGGAAGCAAGACAAACTTTCGGTCTTGCATTAATGGATGCGGAACTGTAAGCGTTTCGGTTTCGATAATAGCTTCGTCAAAAGCAATCATATCGATATCAATAATTCGAGATTGATATCCGCTTTCGTTTTTTCGAATACGACCTAATTTTTGTTCGATTGCGAGCAATTTCAAAAGTACTTCTTCACCCGAAAAATGACTGTGCAAAACCAATGCACAGTTATAAAAAGCATCACTATCAAATCCCCATGCAGCGGTTTCATAAACTTTAGAAACCTGAGTTACCGTTCCTATTTCCTGATGTAGTAATGCAATACAGTCTTTTATTACTTCAAGTCGGTTGCCTTGATTACTGCCAATGGATAAAATAACCTGATGTTGTGCTTTCATATTAAGCACAAATTAACTAAAGAATTTTAGAAATAGCAATATATTTGCACAAAGTACCCGTATTCGAGTTCGACAAAAAACAAGAATGGGGTTGCTTTTACCCTCAAAATCAAAGCATCGTATTATGAAATTTTTAAGCAATGTAATCGCTACTGTTGTAGGTCTATTTGTATTTTTAATGTTGTTTTTTTTCGGAATCATTTTTATCGCAGCACTTTTTGGTGGCGATACAGATGGAGAAGCTCTTAAAGATAATTCTGTAATCGAATTAAATCTTAAAGATGTAAAATTTGATTATGCGGGCAAATACAAAGATCCCTGGATGAGTTTTTTTTCAGAAGAGAAGAACATTGGTTTAACTGATGTAATCAATGCAATTGACGTGGCTTCAATAGACGACAACATCAAAGGAATTTCTATTTTAAACAACAATTCTGCTTTAGGAATGGCTCAAAGCAAGGATTTACGAAATGCTTTAGAAAATTTTAAAAAGTCCGGAAAATTTGTAATGGCTTACGCCAATAGCTATTCGCAAAAAGAATATTATCTAAATTCAGTTGCTAATAGCATTTATTTAAATCCTGTAGGCGAATTAGATTTTAAAGGATTGTCTTCGGAAATTATGTTTTTTAAAGATTTACAGGAAAAAACAGGCGTGAAAATGGAAGTGCTTCGACACGGAAAATACAAAAGTGCCGTAGAACCTTTCTTAGACAATAAAATGAGCGAAGCCAACAGAGAGCAAACCTCTGAGTTATTACAATCGATTTGGAATTCTGTTTGTTTGGAGATTTCTAAAAGCAGAAGCATTTCAGTTTCTCAATTAAACGAAATCGCCAATGGATTATTAGCCCGAACTCCAGAAATGGCAAAACAACAAAAGTTAATTGACCAAATTGCCTATGAAGATGTTTATCATAACGACATTAAAAAAGCATTAAAAGTGAATGCTGATAAAGATTATAATAAAATCTCCATTAGCGATTACACTAATAAAATGATTCGAACTTCTATTGTCACTGAAAGCGACGATAAAATAGCTATTATTTATGCTCAGGGCGAAATCCAAAGTGGAGAAGGCGATGTAAATACTATTGGTGAAGGTTCTATGCGTCGTTCATTGCAAGAAGCTCGCAAAGACAAAAAAGTAAAAGCCATTGTTTTAAGAATTGATAGTCCAGGTGGAAACGCTTTGACTTCCGATTTGATTTGGAGAGAAGTTGAATTAACTAAAAAAGTAAAACCAGTAGTGGTTTCCATGGGAAATTATGCTGCTTCTGGCGGTTATTATATTGCTTGTAATGCCAATACTATTTTTGCTCAAAAAAATACCATTACAGGTTCTATAGGCGTTTTTGGAATTTTACCTAATTTTAGTGAACTTACAAAAAAGGTTGGAATTAACGTTGAACGAGTAAACACAAATCAAAATGCAGCTAATTATAGTCCTTTTGTTCCAATAGACGAAAACTTTAAAGCCGTAACATTAGAAGGAATTGAACACATTTATAAAACCTTTGTAAGTCACGTTGCTGAAGGACGAAAAATGAATTTTGCAGCTGTTGATTCTATTGCTCAAGGAAGAGTTTGGTCCGGTTCAGAAGCATTAAAAATTGGCCTTGTAGACAAGATTGGCGGATTAAACGCTGCCATTGTAGAAGCAGCTCGTTTGTCTAAAACCCAAAACTATTCTACTAAAAATTATCCTGAATACGAAAAAGATTTTAACGATGTACTTTCTCGTTTTCCTTTTGCAAGTTCAAAACAAAACATCATAAAAGAAGAAATTGGTGTTGAGAATTACCAACTCTTACAACAAGTAAAAAAGTTTCAATCTCGAAAAGGCGTTCAAGCCATCCTGCCATTTGAAATTTCAATTTATTAAAGATTAAAAAATATATTTTTCTAAAGTCCGTTTGAGAGTAATTCAGAGGGACTTTTTTTATAGTTTGCAAACCCAGATATACCCTAATAAAATATAAGATATTATGAAAATATTATAAAGTTCTTACAGGTTAATACGTTATTTTTGTTATACATTACCTTTTTAGAAACGAAAATTCCATCGCCATGTTTAAAAAAATAATCATCATTACAGCCGCTATATTCTTTTTATTAATAGGATCCTTATTTGCAATTCCTTACTTTTTCAAAGATCAGATAAAAGCTAAAATTATTGACGCAATCAATCAGAAAGTCGATGCTAAAGTCAGCTTTACTGATGCCGATTTAAGCTTGTTTAAAAATTTTCCAAATGCTAATGTTACTATTGAAAAATTAGCCATCATCAACAAAGCACCTTTTGAAGGAGATACTTTGGTCTCATTAGGCGAATTGAATTTAAAAATGTCAATAAAAGAACTTTTTAAAGGAAACAACGAACCTATAAACATTGATGGAATTAGTTCAAAAGAAGGTTTAATCAATATTATTTTCAACAAAGACGGTATTGGGAATTATGACATTGCTATAAAAGACGATAAGCCTTCTACTGATGAATCTAAAGGCAAACCACTTGCTTTAAATATTAAGAATTACAAAATAGAAAACTTCCAATTTAGATATTTTGATGAAAGTTCGAAATTAAAAATGGTTATTGACAGCCTAAATCATGAAGGAACTGGAGATTTCTCTGCTTCTAAATTAGATTTAGATACTAAATCGACCGCTAAAATAAGCCTGGATATGGACAAAGTTAATTACATGAAAAATGTAGCTTTGACACTGGATGCGGTGTTAGGAATTGATTTAGAAAACAGCAAATACACTTTCAAAGAAAACAAGGCTTTAATCAACCAACTACCATTGGAATTTGATGGATTTATCCAAATAGTTGATGCTGGTCAGGAATACGACTTGAAATTTAAAACACCAACCTCTTCATTTAAAAATTTCTTAGGGGTTATTCCTGCTGCTTATGCTGCCAGTTTAGATAATGTAAAAACCACTGGTGATTTCACAATCGTTGGTTTTGCCAAAGGTTTGTATTCAGACACTACCGTACCAAAATTCAATATTGAAATTGCATCTAACAATGCTTCTTTTCAATATCCTGATTTACCAAAATCGGTACAAAATATTGTTATAGATACAAAAATCATCAATCAAACCGGGATTTTAAATGATACTTATGTCAACTTAGACAAATTATCTTTCCGTATTGATCAGGATGTTTTTAATGCCAAAGCCAATATTAAAAATATTACAGAAAATGCGCTGGTTGATGCTATGCTAAAAGGAACTATCAACTTAGCTAACTTATCAAAAGCGTATCCTATAAAGCTAGACAAGCCTTTAAGCGGAATTTTAAAAGCGGATATCACCACTAAATTCGATATGCAATCGGTAGAAAAAAGCCAATATCAAAACATCAACAATGCTGGTACAATGAGCTTGTCAGGATTTAAATATACTGATGAGAATGGCAAAGCGATGAATATTAGTAAAGCCGAAATTGCATTTAATCCTTCTAGAGTTAACTTAAAACAATTTAATGCTTCAACCGGAAAAAGTGATTTGAGTGTTACAGGAGTTCTGGAAAATTTCTATGGTTTTATTTTTAAAAATCAAAACTTACAAGGTAATTTTAACCTCACATCAAACCAAATATCTGTTGATGATTTTGTAACTTCTGAAAAAGAAGCACCTAAAACACAAACTGAGAAATCAACAACCCAAAAAACCGAAACTAAGAAAACGGAAGCAATGAAAATTCCCGCCTTTTTAGATTGTACGCTTACTGCAAAAGCAAATACGGTTTTGTATGACAATTTAACATTGAAAAATGTTTCTGGAAAATTAATTGTCAAGGATGAAAAACTAACCATGGAGAACGTTAAAACTTCTATTTTTGGTGGTTCTATCGGATTAAATGGTGATGTTTCTACTAAAGGAAAAACACCAACTTTCAACATGGATTTAGGTTTAACCCAAGTAGATATTGCACAATCGTTCACGCAATTAGACATGCTAAAAAAATTAGCTCCTATTGCAGGAATTGTAAATGGAAAATTAAACTCAACAATCAAATTGAATGGTAATCTGGATCCAAATGAACTGACTCCCGATTTAAAAACCATTACAGGTGATTTATTAGGTCAGTTTCTTTCTACTACTATCAATTCTAGTAATTCGACTTTATTGACTGCTTTGAGTTCTAATATTAAATTTTTAGATCCAAGTAAACTTAATTTGAATGATTTGAAAGCGGCAATTTCATTCAAAGACGGAAGAGTTAACGTAAAACCATTTAATATCAAATATCAGGATATTCAAGCCAACATAGGCGGAACACATGGTTTTGACCAAACTATGAATTACAACATCAAACTGAATGTTCCTGCAAAATATCTTGGAACGGAAGCCAATAATTTAATCTCAAAATTATCAGCTGCAGATGCCCAAAAACTAGAAAGCATCCCTATTAATGCCATATTAACCGGAAGTTTTTCGAAACCTAAAATCACAACCGATTTAAAAACTGCGGCTACAAATTTAACGAATCAGTTGATTCAGCAACAAAAAACAAAATTAGTCAACAAAGGAACTTCTGCATTAACTGATTTTATCAATAAGAATAAAAAAGCTGGAGATACCACCAAAACAACTGTTCCTGCAACCAAAGCGGAAGCGCAGGAAAAAGCAAAAGAAGAAGTAAAAACAAAAGCTACCGACTTATTAAATGGTCTATTCAACAAGAAGAAAAAAGTAGCAGATACGACAAAAGTGAAATAAATTTCATTGCAAAAAAAAGATGATGGTTTCTAATAGAAACCATCATCTTTTTTTATACTGAAACACGTACTATATAACCTTCTGATCCTCGAATATTAAAAACAGTTCCGTCTTCAAACAACAAGTACTGTCCTTTTATTCCAGTCAATTTTCCTTGAAAATGAGGTGTTTTGTCTAAACTTAAACTCTTTACTTTTGCAGGAAATTGCAAAACTGGATATTCCATTTGGTACAAATCATTTTTGTCCAAATAAAAATATTCCTGAGTCTCAGCAGGAATTAAATACTGTAATTTCAAGCGTTCGACAACCAAATCTACTGCTTCAATATCATTGGTCAGCATTTTACGCCAATTGGTTTTATCGGCATAATGATTTTTCAAAGCCACCTCTGTAATTCCAGCTAAATACCGATTAGGCACTTCAACAATCGAAATCGCTTCATTAGCACCCTGATCAATCCATCGGGTCGGAACCTGAGTTTTACGTGTAACACCTACTTTTATCTCGCTCGACAAAGCCAGATAAACAATATGAGGCTGTAATTGTACTTTTTCTTCATACACCAAATCCCGATCGGCAATTCCTAAATGTGCGGTACTCAATTCGGGTTTCATAATCCAATCACCCACTGCAGCGCTAGAATAAAAACAATCATAACAAAAACCTTGTCGGAATATTTTTTTCTTTTTTCCACAATTCAAACATTGGAAACCTAGAAAACTAATTTCCATGTTTTTGCCTAAAAGTTGGTTTACATTCAAAAAACTATTCTCAAAAACCAAATAGTATTGAATTGGTTTTCCGTATTCGGTTTCCATCTTTGTAAGTACTCCTTCGTATTGCATTAAGTTTGAATTTTAAAAGTTTGATATTTCGTAAATTTTGTTATTTTTGGTAAAGTTATTACTCCTAAGGTAAATTTCATAACCCTATTTTTTTAAAAATGCCAATACAGTTAATCAATTCATTTGCCTCATGGGTTTTAAAACAAAGAATCCATCAGATTGAACTTTTTGTAAAATATCCAAACGAGGTTCAGGAAGAACTACTTATGAATTTAATTGCTGCTGCAAAACACACCGTTTTAGGCAAAAAATATGATTATGCTTCGATTCATTCTTATGCAACTTTTGCCGAAAGAATTCCAATTTCTACCTACGAAGAATTACAGCCTTTAATTGAAAGAACCCGCCAGGGAGAACAAAATGTTTTTTGGGAAACGCCCATAAAATGGTTTGCCAAATCTAGCGGAACTACTAATGCTAAAAGCAAATTTATCCCTGTAAGCAGCGAAGCCTTAGAAGATTGTCATTACAAAGGCAGTAAAGACCTTTTGTGTTTGTATTTGAATAACAACGAAAACTCCGAGCTTTTTACTGGTAAAAGTTTACGTCTGGGTGGAAGTTCTCAGATTTACGAAGACAACAATAGTTTTTTTGGTGATTTGTCGGCTATTCTAATCGAAAATATGCCTATTTGGGCTGAATTCAGTAGCACACCGAGTAATAAAACTTCGTTAATGAGCGAATGGGAATCTAAAATGGCAGCCATCATTAATGAAACTAAAAAAGAGAATGTGACTAGTTTTGCTGGTGTTCCTTCCTGGATGCTGGTTTTAATGAATCGAATGCTCGAAGAAACAGGCAACGGAAATTTATTTGAAATCTGGCCTAACCTCGAAGTGTATTTCCATGGCGGCGTAAGTTTCAATCCATACCGTGAACAATACAAAAATATACTTCCTAAAAAAGAATTTAAATACTACGAAATATACAATGCTTCTGAAGGCTTTTTTGCCATTCAGGATCAAAATCATTCCAGCGATTTATTATTGATGCTGGATTATGGAATTTTCTACGAATTTATTCCAATGGATACTTTTGGCACAATGAACCAAAAAACGATCCGTTTAGCCGATGTAGAATTGAACAAAAACTATGCTGTGGTTATTACTACTAATTCGGGATTATTTCGTTATTTAGTGGGAGATACAGTGCGTTTTACTTCTTTGAATCCATACAGAATCAGAGTTAGCGGAAGAACTAAACATCACATCAATGTTTTTGGAGAAGAATTAATGGTCGAAAATACGGATCAGGCTTTAGCCAAAGCCTGCCAAATCACTCATGCTGAAATAGTGGATTACACGGTTGCACCAATTTTCATGAAAGAAAAAGAAAAAGGAGCACACGAATGGATGATTGAATTCAAGAAAAAACCGGACGACATGGCTGTTTTCCAACAAGCTCTGGACGAAACTTTACAATCTCTAAATTCCGACTACGAAGCCAAACGCTACAACAATATGACCTTAAATCCTTTAGTGATTAATGTAGCCAGAGAAAATTTATTTTACGATTGGTTAAAAGACAATAACAAATTAGGTGGTCAACACAAAATTCCAAGATTATCAAATGAAAGAGATTATCTGGAGCAGTTGAAAAATATGAATATCAAAATCACTATATAATTAACTAAAAATCAGATTACTTAATTCTGAAAATTAATTTATCGACATAGGAATATTTATTTTTTTGTTTTATTTTTATTACAAAATTTTAAATCTATGAATAATAGCGTTTCCATTCCCGATGAAATCATAACTAACAAAATTTATTTAATTAGGAATTTAAAAGTTATGATTGACAAAGACTTGGCTGAACTATATGCTGTAGAAACCAAACAACTCAAAAGACAAGTCCGCAGAAATATAGAACGATTTCCAGAAGATTTTATGTTTGAACTTAACGAACAAGAATTTGAAAACTTGAGGAGTCATTTTGGCACCTCAAATTGGGGAGGAACTCGATATTTACCTATGGCGTTTACGGAACAAGGAGTTGCAATGCTTTCGAGTGTGCTAAACAGTCCAACAGCTATTAAGATGAATATTCAAATTATTCGTGTGTTTACGCGAATAAGAGGAATTCTCAGTGATACTATGAGTATGAAACTTGAAATTGAAGAAATCAAAAAGAAGCTTACCAATCATAGTAAAAATATTGAACTTGTATTTAATTATCTAGATGAATTAGTTGACAAAAAGGAAAATACAGTACCAAGAAAAAAAATCGGTTATAAATGATTAATTTTATAAAAAAGCCTTAATTCGAGTGAATTAAGGCTTTTTTGTATCTTTCAAATATTTTATTCTTCCAATATTTTCTTCAAATTTGCTAAATTTTCAGTTTGTGCATCAGTGATTATTTTTTTACCAATCAGTGACATTAAATTTATTGGATAAGTAGAATGTCCGTAAAACTCAGAGGTAACTTTGGTTTGGTTTTCTGAAATAGCCTCAACTATAGTTGCCGCTTTATCATCGCCTTTCATTGGTCTTTCAAAATGCAAATCAACGTCAATTCGTTCGTCAGAAACAGCCGTAATTTGCTGCGAACCTTCGCCTACATTATCGTCTTTACTATTCCAGGAAGCCTTAAAACCTACTGTACCGTCCGTGCCTTCATATTTCATAACAATATTAGGATCTTCCATCATCCAGATACTGTACTTTTCTTGATTTTTAATGTTTTTAACATAATCAAAAACTTCTGATTTTGGTTTGTTGATTACCGTAAAAACGGAAACGGTATAATCATTTGGCACAAACAAAGCCACTACTAAAAGTAGCACAATAAAAGCCAAGATTCCAATTATTATTTTTTTGATAATTTTCATATTTATTGTTTTTGGTTTTCATCAAAATTTACCATCCAATTTATTCCGAATTTATCGGTAAACATCCCAAAATAAGCGCCCCAGAAAGTATCACTCATTGGCATATATGCATTTCCTCCTGCTGACAATTCATTAAAAATTCTATCTGCTTCACTTCTGCTTTCTACATTAATAGAAATAGAAACATTATTTCCAAAAACGACATCTCCACTTGCCGAATTACTATCGCTTCCCATTAAAAGAACGGGACCAATGGGTAAACAAACGTGCATCACTCTGTTACCTTCCTCTTCTGACAATTCAGGGTTATTATCGCCCGCAGGCATATCTTTGAACTTTCCAATGTATGGAATTTCGACTCTAAATACCGTTTTATAAAACAAAAAAGCTTCTTCGCAATTGCCATTAAAAATTAAATAAGGATTGATTGTTGCCATAATTTTTTATTTTAAATTATTGATTTTACATCTAAATAGTTTCAACATATTTTTTAAAATTATCTAATATCGCCTGCCATCCTTGTTGCTGCAATTCCTTTGGATTTTCTAATTCAGGATCGAAAGACTCTCGTATTACAACTCCATCTTGTTGCTCTTCAAAAACAATAATTACTTCCCTTCCATCTTCGATAGTATAAGCAATTGTTCTTTTATCTTGAATAACCGAATAGGTTCCTATAAAATCAAAACTCATTGTTCCGTCTTTAGAAGCCATAGTGTATTTGAATTTTCCACCTACTTTTAAATCATTGTCAGCATAAGGAGTATGCCAATCCTCAGAAGCCGAATTCCATTTCGTAATGTGCTCAGGCAATGTCCACAAGCTCCAAATCTTATCTAAAGGAGCTAAAACTTTAGTTTGAACTGTTATCATTTTTTATAATTTAAGTTGGTATTATAAAAATACAATTTTTAATTAAAACCCATAAAAAAACCTTAGCTCGATTAAGAACTAAGGTTTGTTTAAATTGTTTGTGTGTTTTTATATTTCGTCCATCATATCAATATGTCGGTCGTGGTAGCCTAACAAATATAAAACGCCATCAAGTCCCAAACTCGAAATAGAAGTAGCTGCGCTTTCTTTTACCGTAGGTTTAGCATGAAAAGCAATTCCTAGTCCTGCCAAATTAATCATCGGTAAATCATTTGCTCCATCGCCCACAGCAATAGTTTGATTGATGTGAATTCCTTCTTTCTCGGCAATAGCTTGTAAAAATTCGGCTTTCTTTTGACCGTCAACAATATCACCAATATAATTTCCTGTTAGTTTTCCGTCTTTAATTTCCAATTCATTAGCGTGAACATAATCAATACCTAATTCTTTTTGCAAATAATGACCAAAATAGGTAAATCCTCCTGACAAAATAGCCGTTTTATAACCGTAATATTTCAAGGCTTTCATCAATCGGTGTGCTCCTTTTGTAATTGGTAAATTGATTGCCACATTATGCAATACGTCTTCGCTCAAACCTTCTAACAAAGCCATACGTTTCTTAAAGCTTTCGCTAAAATCAATCTCACCATTCATAGCCGATTCTGTAATTGCTTTTACCTGCTCACCAACACCTGCCAATTCAGCCAATTCATCAATTACTTCGGTTTGAATCAATGTAGAATCCATATCAAAACACACTAAACGTCTGTTTCTTCTGTAAATATTATCTTCCTGAAAAGAAATATCAACATCTAAAGTTCGGGAAATAAGCATAAAACTAGCCGTCATAACCGTTTTATCTACAATTTCTCCAGAAACTGATAATTGGATGCAAGAACGAGGATAAACTTCTGTTTCTACAATAGATGCTCTTCCTGTTAATCTTTTTATAGAATCAATATTCAGGTTTTGATCGGACATTATTTGAGCTACTGCAGCCAATTGGGATGCAGCTAATGTTTCACCTAAAATATTAATAATGTAACGTTGCTTAGATTGTGCTTTAACCCAGTGTTCGTAATCCTCAATCGTGATTGGAGTAAATTTTACTTTAATTCCTAACTCATAAGCTTTAAACAACAAATCTTTTAAAACAGGAGCCGAAGAAGACCCTGCTTCGATTTCGAACAAAATTCCTAACGAAAGTGTGTCATGAATATCTGCCTGACCGATGTCTAAAACAATGGCATTATATGTCGCCAAAACTGATGTTAAACCAGCCGTTACCCCTGGTTTGTCCTGACCAGAAACTTTTAATAAAATAATCTCTTTATCCTCAATTGCCATTTTTAATCTATATTGATTTTAGAAGCGACAAAAATCGGTAATCTATTGTTGATAAAAAAGAATATTGAATGGTTTTTTGAAAAGAAAAACCACAGAAGATTTTAAGCTTTTCAAAATAATGCAACCAATGTGCTTCTGAATCAGAATAATCTATCTCTGTTTTATTTTTCTGCTAATTCTTTTACTCTCTCTAAAGCTTTTGGAAAAGCATCTTTAAAATAATCAATATGTTTTTCGATAACATCCACCATAGAAGTCAGAATGACAAATTCTCCATCCGGAGTCAATTTATAGATTTCCATATAACCGCTCCATTTTTTAGTTTCATCATTAAGCGGCAGTTCTTCAAAATTTTTGATTTCTCCAATATGCTTAAATGCCATATACTCATTAGGGATTTTAGTTTCAATAATACTATTCATCCCTTCCCCATTTGGTGCCATAAAATGAATTTTATCTCCTTCGTTCCAATCACTAACCGCATACGAACCTTCACAAAAAGCTCTTGTCCACTCTCTATATGTTTTATCATCCCATAAAACAGACCAGACTTTTTCTACAGTAGCTTTAATTCTAATTGTAAATTCTAATCTTTCCATATCTTAATCATTTAAATTAATTTATAAAACACAACAAAATTTCCAGTAACCACCAATAGTTTTAAATACAAAACGCTAATAACGAATTACTTATTATTTATAAAAATACAAATTATTAAATAACTTCAAAACATCAATTTCATTTTAAAACTAAAAAACCTGCTCAAATTAATGAACAGGTTTTAAGTATTGTAATAAAAAAGGAATCTTTTTAAGATGCAATTTCTAAACGTTTCAATAAATTTTTATTCAAAGTTTCCTTCGCATAATCTACATCAATCTCTAATACTTTATCATCAGAACTTGGTAATTCATACATTGCATCAGTCAAGATTGCTTCGCATAACGAACGCAATCCACGAGCTCCTAATTTGTATTCTAATGCTTTATCTACAATAAAATCCAAAGCTTCATTAGTAATAGAAAATTCTACATCATCCATTAAAAACAATTTTTGATATTGCTTGATTAAGGCATTTTTAGGCTGCGTTAAAATAGAACGTAAAGTCTCTCTATCTAAAGGATCCATGTGTGTCAATACTGGCAAACGACCAATAATTTCCGGAATCAATCCAAAATCCTTGATATCTTTTGGAATAATGTATTGCAACAGGTTTTCCTTATCAATATTATCTTCATTTTTTGAAGTTGAATAACCCACAGCCTGACGGTTCAAACGTTTTGAGATAATACGTTCTACTCCATCAAAAGCACCACCAGCAATAAACAAAATGTTTTGGGTGTTCACTTCTACAAATTTTTGGTCTGGATGTTTACGTCCTCCTTTTGGTGGTACGTTTACAACTGTTCCTTCTAATAATTTCAATAAGGCTTGTTGCACACCCTCTCCTGAAACATCACGAGTTATGGATGGATTATCACTTTTACGAGCAATTTTATCTATTTCGTCAATAAATACAATTCCGCGTTCAGCCTTAGCTACATCATAATCAGCAGCTTGTAAAAGACGAGTCAAAATAGTTTCCACATCTTCTCCTACATAACCAGCTTCAGTTAAAACCGTAGCATCTACAATAGCCAAAGGAACATCTAACATTTTAGCAATCGTTTTTGCTACTAATGTTTTTCCAGTTCCAGTTTGTCCCACCATAATGATGTTACTTTTTTCAATCTCAACCTCATCGTCCAGTTGCTGTTGCATCAAACGTTTGTAGTGATTGTAAACCGCAACCGACATTACTTTTTTAGTCTGGTCTTGCCCAATAACATATTGATCTAAGAAAGCTCTAATTTCTTTTGGTTTTTGCAAAATCAAATCACCAACTAATTTTGAACTTCCGCTTGATTTTAATTCTTCAAGAACAATTCCGTGAGCTTGTTCGATACATCTGTCGCAAATGTGCGCATTAATACCAGCAATCAATAAATTGGTTTCTGGCTTTTTCCTTCCACAAAACGAACATTCTAATACTTCTTTTGCCATTCTTTATTTAAGTTACTAAGCTGCAAAGATACTAAGTTTCTAAGCTTTAAAATTTAAAAACTTACTCCCTTGCAGCTCAATATTTTTATTTTTGTTTGAATTTCAAATTACAAAAAACACTTAGAAACTTAGTATCTCAGTAACCTGAAAACTTTAAAAATTATCCTCTTATTAAAACCTCATCAATCATTCCGTATTCTTTAGCTTCATCAGCTTTCATCCAGTAATCACGCTCACTGTCTTTGTGTACTTTATCAAAAGTTTGTCCTGAATGTTGAGAAATAATATGATACAATTCATCTTTTAGTTTCAACATTTCGCGTAAGTTGATTTCCATATCAGTTGCAACTCCTTGTGCTCCTCCTGATGGTTGGTGAATCATTACTCTTGAATGTGGTAAAGCCGAACGTTTCCCTGCTGCTCCTGCACACAATAATACTGCTCCCATAGAAGCTGCCATTCCTGTACAAATTGTAGCAACATCTGGTTTGATGTATTGCATCGTGTCATAAATTCCTAATCCTGCGTAAACACTTCCTCCTGGAGAGTTCAAATAAATTTGAATATCCTTAGAAGCATCAGCACTTTCTAAGAAAAGCAATTGTGCCTGAACGATGTTTGCAATTTGGTCATCAATTCCTGTTCCAAGGAAAATGATTCTGTCCATCATTAATCTTGAGAAAACGTCTAGCTGAGAAATATTCAATTGACGTTCTTCAATAATATATGGAGTCATATTAGTAGGATTCATTGCCGCTACGATTTTATCGTAATACATTGCATTTACTCCTTGGTGCTTTGTAGCAAACTTTTTAAATTCTTTACCGTAGTTCATATGTATTGGTTCTAAGTTTTACGTTATATCTTGTTTTCTTTTATTTGTACAAAGGTTATACCTCTTTGCAAATAATGCCATTATGTCTTGTTTTAGCTCCTGAAACAATTAAAAACAAAAGAGCGTCAAAAAAACTTCTGACGCTCAAATATAACTATTTTTTTAACTTTTGGCTAATGCCTACAGCTATTCCCGAAATTATTTATTCTCCGTAAGAAGCAGCAATAAATTCATCGTAAGTCACTTCTTTAGTTGTTGGGTTTGCTTTTTCTTTAAACAATTCCAATAATTTTTCAGCAACTACCTGATCAGAAAGTCTTTTTACTTCGTCCTGATTAGACAAAACTCTAGCTACAATTCCTTGAACTTCTTCTTCAGTAGGGTTTGTTTGCCCGAATTGAGCCATTTGAACTCTGATGTTTTTAGCTGTAAAAGCTTTTAAGTCTTCAAAAGTGATTTTGATATCATTTTGAGCCAATGCTTTTCCTTCAATTAATTGGAAACGCAATCCTTTTTCAGAACGTGCATATTCTACTTCAGCTTCTTCTGGAGATAATTTTTTCTCACCTACAGTTTGCAACCATTTTTTAAGGAATTCAGAAGGCAATTCGAATTTTGTGTTTTCAATTAAAAACTCAGTAACATCACCTAATAATTTTTGGTCTGCTTGTTGAGCAAATTGAGATTCAGCATCTTCTTTGATTTTTCCTTTCAATTCTTCTAATGAAGCTACATTTCCTTCTCCGAACAATTTGTCGAACAATTCCTGGTTCAATTCAGCTGGCTCAGATACAGTAATTGCTTCAATAGTAAAATCTACATCAATTGCTAAACCGTGAACATTATCATGACCTACTTTTAAGTAATCCATCAATTGGTGATCGTCTTCAAATAAACCGCTAGTGTTTACAGTAACTACATCACCTACTTTTTTACCAATGAATTTATCAGCAGTAGCTTTGTCTTTAAAAATATCTAAAGAGATAGTAGTTGTGTTAGCAATTCCTTCTGCTTCGTTAGTAAAAACTCCTTTAATATCAGAAGTAGCTTCAACAGCTTCCTGAGGAATTGCATTACCAAATTGTTTTTGGATACGAGCTACTTGTCCGTCGATTAATTTATCATCAGCAGTAACTACATATTTTACGATATCGTTTTTAGCATCTAAATCTAATTCGAAACTTGGCACTAAACCAATTTCGAATTCAAAAGTCAATTCTTCAGCTGACCAATCCAATTCTTCGTTTACTTTAGAAAGTGGAGTTCCAAGAAGGTTTAATCTTTCAGATTGAATATAACGCTCTAAAGCCAAGTCAACAACTTTCTTAACTTCTTCTTTTTTAATTTCTCTACCGTATTGTTTTTCAACTAAGTCTTTAGGCACAGCCCCTTTTCTAAATCCTTTTACTTGCGCTAAAGGCATTTTTTCGTTGATTCTTTTGGCTACTTGTCCTTTGTAATCCATGTGTACCACAGTCATTACAATGGTTTCAGTTACAGCATCAGTTGCTACTCTTTTAATATCCATCTTCTTCTTTAATTTACATAATAAAATTGGCTGGCAAAATTATAAAATTTTCGCAAGCCAACCAAGCTTTTTTATTTATTGAATTTCAAGGAGTTCAAGATGTTTAATGAAGGCTTTATTATTGTAATTGCCATTGACTGTTAATCTTGAAATTACTGTTGCCATTTTGTAAGAAAAAATAAGTATATTTGAAATTGTGATTAATCTCCATTTATCCATAAAAACAAGTTCGTTTTACAAATTTCAACATTCGAACAATATTTTCAGTACATCAACAAATAGAAAGTCAAAAAATAAAATCTATGAAATACATCTTAATACTTTTTCTTTTAATAACTTCCTGTAAAGAATCTTCCGACTCAAAATCTTCTTTAAACAAAGATTACAAAGTAGCTGTTGATTTTATAAATGATTACAACAAAGAATTTTTGAAACCAAAATCAGAACCTTCACAATGGCTTTCAAAAAACAAAAGTGTCACAATAAATCTGATAAACAAACACATGCAAATAGTAGATTCAGCCAGGATTGCTGATCCTGAATTAGGTTTGGATTTTGACCCAATTCTCAACGCTCAGGATTCAGATGAAAATGGTTTTGAAATAAAGAAAATAGATTCTCTTCTTGGTTTTGTTACTGTTCGTGGAAAATCAATACCCAATTTTGAAATAACATTAAAAGTAATCGAAAAAAATGGAACTACTTTAGTAGATGGTGCTGGAATAGTCAATATTCCAAAATCAAAATTGCATAAAAACTAAATCAGATATTCATAGACAAAAAGAACAAAATTTACTAAGCGAATAAAACATTAAAACTTCATCATGCTAGAACTAATCTGGGGAATACTCAATTTTGCTATTCTAATTTACTTTATAATTATTTGCTTTAAAGCAGTTAAAGTTATTTGGGAAAATTTAGGCGGAATAGCAGCACTTGTTTTGATTTTAGGTCTTTTATCCTTTAAAATGAATTCAAAAAATGAAAATAACAAGACCAAAACCTTCGATTTACAAAATGTATCCCATAAAATGGAATCTGAAAAATTTAAAGGAAACACCTATTTTAAAGATATCAAACTTGAACACAATCTTTTAACAGATTTTCATGTTTTAATTAAATACAGTGAAGACAATAATGAAATCAAATTACTAACTGCTTTTGTAAATACAACAGGAATCGAAATGGGAACCGAATGGAAACCTTCGACGGTACTTCTAAATAAACTTCACAATAATTTATACGAATACAACATCTCAGGTTCAATCGATTGGAAAATTTTAGGAATTAGATTTTACAGTCAATTTAAAGAATTTAGAGGAAGAACTGAATTAAAAAAACAAAATTATTACAACCAATGAAAAAATTAGCATTTACAATACTAGCGGGATTAATTTCTCTAACTTTTTTTGGACAGGAAATTACAGGACAATGGAATGGCGTTTTAAAAGTTCCTGGAGCACAATTAAGGCTAGTATTTAATATCGAAAAAACAGCAAATGGAATCAGCGCTACTATGGACAGTCCTGATCAGGGAGCAAAAGGAATTCCGGTAAGTAATAGTAGTTTTGAAAATTCAGTATTAAAAATGGCTATCAGTCAGGCACAAATTGAATACGAAGGAACCTTAGGAAAAGACAACATCATCGTTGGAAATTTCAAACAAGCGGGACAAAGTTTCCCTTTAAACTTATCAAAAGAAAAAGCAGAAAAAGAAATACCTATTCGACCACAAGAACCTAAAAAACCGTATTCTTATTATTCTGAAGATATTATTTTCGAAAATAAAAAAGCAGGAATCACTTTAGCAGGTACGCTAACATTGCCTAAACAAGACGGTGTTTTCCCAGCAGTAATTTTAATTAGTGGCAGCGGACCTCAAAATAGAGACGAGGAATTATTAGGTCACAAACCATTTCTTGTACTTTCTGACTACTTAACAAAAAACGGAATTGCCGTTTTACGTTATGACGACAGAGGAGTTGCAGCCTCAAAAGGCAATTTTAAAACCGCTACAAGTGCTGACTTCGCAACAGATGTTGAAGCTGGAATAGCCTATTTAAAATCCAGAAAAGAAATTAACAAAAGTAAAATTGGCTTAATTGGACACAGCGAAGGCGGCATAATTGCTCCAATGGTTGCTACTCAATCCAAAGACGTAGCATTTATTATTTTGCTGGCAGGAACAGGAATTCAGGGCGACCAATTGCTTTTATTACAACAACAATTAATCGGAAAAGCATCTGGAATGAGTGATGAAGAATTACAAAAAGTCAAATCAAACAACACAAAAATATTTGACATTGCCAATAAATCTACAAGCACCGAGCAATTGCAAACTGATTTAACCAACTACATCAAACAAAATCCCAGCACTGAAAAACCAGCAGGAATGACTGAGGAAGAATTTGTAAAATTACAAGTTCAACAAATAGCAACACCCTGGATGCATTATTTTATCAAATACAATCCTGCACCAACATTAGAAAAAGTAAAATGTCCCGTATTAGCACTTAATGGTGAAAAAGATTTACAAGTTCCTCCAAAAGAAAATTTAGGAGCCATAAAAGCAGCCTTATTAAAAGGAGGAAATAAAAATGCAACTGTAATAGAACTTCCTAACTTAAATCATTTGTTCCAGGAATGTAAAACGGGTTCACCACAAGAATACGCTACAATTGAACAAACATTCTCTCCTACCGCCTTAACTGAAATAACAAAATGGATAAAAACTCAAACGAATTAAAATTTGTTTATTACACAAATCTAAAAACCAAAAAACAACTATGAAACCACCTTTTCTATTATTATTGCTTTTTTTAAGTCAAATTGGGATTTCACAAACCACAAAAACAAATTATGCTAATTTAAATAAATTATTAGCCGAAGGGGAAAAAGCATATTCAGAGAATAATTTTGTTTTAGCCAAAGAAATTTACACCAAAGTCACCGACTCAGTTTCATGGAATCATGAGTATTTATATAATCTTGCCGCAGTTGAATTAAAATTAGGAGAAACGGATAATGCCTGTGGGCATTTCTATAAAATTTACTCATTAAACGACATGAAAGTCATTAAGTATCTTGCTGAATATTGCCCTAATTACAGAGGCGAAAACAAATATTCCTTTGAAGAAGTAGAAGAAAAACCTAAATTTATATACAAAGACAAAGAATATCCATTAATCAAAAACAACAATTTAAATCCTATATATCTTTCAGCTATTAATAAAGCCTTTAACAAATCAAAAATCTTAAAACAAAAAGCTAGCGGAAGAAACTTTCTTTCTATCAGTATAAACAAAAACAATGAATTTACTACTGGCAACATATTTAAACCCGCATCCAGTAAAGAAGATTACGACCTCGTAACAGCAGAAATAATGTCTATTCTCAAAAACACAGTTACTTACATCGCTGCAAAAAACAATGGTCATAATGTTGATTTATGGAACAAATGGGATTTTCTTATTTCCGTTTTTTAAGTAATAACTATATTCACTCAAAATCATGAACAAAATCATCCTACTACTCTTGCTTACTTTTAGTATCAATTGTTTTTCACAAACGCAGGCCGAAATGAATCAGCAAGCCTACGCTTCTTATAACAAAGCAGACAAAAAACTAAATACTGTTTATCAAAAAATTCTAGTAAAATACAAAACTGACAAATTGTTTGTGGCCAATTTAAAAAAATCACAACGCATCTGGGTTAGTTTTCGAGATGCCGAAATGGATATGAAATATCCTAATTATCCAAACCAAAATTACGGAAGCATTCACCCAACTTGTCGCGCCGTTTATTTAACCACATTGACCGAAAGCAGAATAAAAACATTAAACGTCTGGCTAAACGGAATTAAAGAAGGTGATGCTTGCTCAGGTTCTGTAAAAACCAATTAAATTCTTTTTTGAACTGTTACTAAATCCCCAACGGCAATATTCCCTTGTTGTTGGGCGATTACATTTTGCCCAAAAATTACTTTTTTATCTACTTTCTTATATTTTGACAATGTAAACAAAGGCTCTTTTCCCGAAAGAACACCAGTTTCAGGATCTACCATTGTCATGACACATCGACTACACGGTTTTACTCCGTAAAAAGAAAGCGTTCCCATAGTAAATTCTTTCCAGGTTTCTTCTTCATAGGCTTCTCCACCACTAAAAACAAAATTAGGTCTAAAACGGCGTATGGATAAAGATTTAGTCATACGGGAATTCAAATCATCTAATGAAGATTGTCCAATAATCAAAAATGGAAATCCATCCGAAAACGAAGTCACATCATTGGGAGTAACAGAATAATCCGCTTCCACTTTTCGTAAACTTTCATCAGGCATATAAACCAGACGAACATTGAAACCTAAAATACTACTGAACCATTGCGATGCTTCCCGACTTACTTCAAAAGCTGCAACAACATCTTCCCAAACCGTTACTTTAATGCTAGTTTCCGTTTCCAGAAAAGAAGGATAAAGCGGAACTGCAATTGACACCTCCTTTGTTTTATGAGAAATTTTTAGAAAATCACCCGCAATTTCTGGTTGAAAAAGCGCTAGTTTTGGGTGTTCTCTCTGGGTAATAAAACAGTCATTTTCATCCACCAGCAACCATCTTCGATCGTGCTCTAAACCTCTATCGGTTACTCTGGATTGCTGTAATGCAATTCCGCCCAATGATTTTACAGGATAAATCCAAATTTCTGAAAGCTGCAACATCTTATTTATTTTTCATCAAAAATACAAACAAAGTCTATTTTTAATAATTAAAATTGACGCAAAAAACATTCTAATTAAAAAAATCCCGAGGAATACCCGGGATTTTAATCATTAAAAACATCTGGAATACTAACATCTAAGCCAGTCGTTCTACTTTTAGAATTTCTATTTGTTTCGGTTCATTTTTAAAAGGCCAGTTAATCAAATCGCCTTCCTGATACCCTACTAATGCCAATCCCATTTCAGTTAGAATGGATTTGGTATTATTCCTTAGTTTTGCTTTATCCGGCGCTACAAAAACATAAACTTCTTCTTGATTTGTATCAAGATCTTTAATAGTAACACGAGAATTTATAGACACAACATCTTCTGGCAAATTTACCCGGGTAACTTGTTTTGCGTTTTTTAATTCTAATTTCAAAATTTCTTCTTCTGCAGGAGTTACTTTTTTTCTTCTGATATGATCTTTTATTAAATCATAAATCCCTGTTGTCAAAATTATATTTTGCGCCATTTTTTTTCAGTTAAAATCAATCTTTTTGATAAGGCTATAACAAATACCCAAACATTAAGCCTGGCATAAAAATGCCTAACTTGATGAAACCTAAATCAAATAGTAATTGACGATTTGTAATTAATTGTAAATAAAATGGAGGTTCCCTGTCTTGGGTTCGACAGGGATTATTAAATAAAGTCTTTCGAACTTTTTAAAAAAATATCATCATGCAAATAAGACAATGAAAACAATTGTCCGGAAAGACTGCATTTCTCTAGAAAAACATATTGTAAAATCATTGCTTTTTATTGTTTTTACTAATTATACCAAATTAGCATTAAAATTTTTCATTAACGAAGCTTATATTCAACCTTTGATTCTTATTAATTCTACCAATTTACGTCATATATTGATTTTAAAAAACATTTTAGCAAAGATTAACAAATCAAAACAGAAGCTGCAAAAGCAAGAATAATGAAATCTTAATTTCTTTAATAATTGAAATTCAATCCAAAACCAACTCCCATGTCACTATCATAATGGGTGGTAACTCCCATATTTTTGCCTATTATATATTTTAATCCTGTCATATATTCTTTGTCAGTATTAACCATAAAAGCCATTCGTAAACGCTTAGAAAGCGGAATATCTTCACGCATTAATTGAAAACGAACATTGCCGTCATGATATACTTCTGCTTGTGCAACGACCAAAAGTGGTAAGGTATAATTCACTCCTAAACTAAACTGAAGACGCTTATCCTTAGTACTTGTTTGTCCAAATAAATTCTTCTCCATTTCGCCATGATCTAATTTTCGGTAACGCGCATCAAAACCAATGAAAGGCATCAACCATTGATTTCTCCCAATATATCTTCCAATATGTGTTTCGGATTCATAACCATGATGGTCTTTATACCCCAATCGCCATTCGGTTCCAAAACTCCATCTGGTATTTTGCACCATCGCCATTCCATCATTTCCATTGGTAGCAAAATCATTTTCTATCATAAAATGAGACATATTACTTTCGGCTTGCAACTTTTTATATGCTACCGCTTTGTCTGGCAAAAGAGGATTTTCTGCTGAATTTTCATAACTAAAAACCCGATTCATTCCCGACATCATGTGATACAGAATATGACAATGAAAAAACCAATCTCCATCTGCATTAGCAGCAAATTCTATTGTATCGGTTTCCATTGGCATAATGTCCAAAACATTTTTAAGTGGCGCATACTCTCCTTGACCATTCAACACTCTAAAATCATGACCGTGTAAATGCATTGGATGGCGCATCATCGAATTATTGTATAAGGTAATCCTGAGATTCTCTCCTTTCTTAATCAGAATTTTATCGGTTTCCGAAAACACAACATTATCCATGCTCCAAACATAACGGTTCATATTTCCCGTCAATTCAAAACGCAATTCGCGAACAGGAGCATCAGCAGGAAGTGTCGTTTTTGTAGGCGATTTTAGCATCGAATAATTCAAGGTAACAATAGCTGAACTTTTAGAATCCATTTCATGCCCGGAATGATCCATTTCCATAGCATTCTTTTTTTTCTCTCTTTTAGGCTTAGAAGGTCCTGAAATTTCAGGATACATAACGGAATTCATATCCATTTTTTGCAGACTCATTTTCATTCCCATATCATCCATGGTTCCATCCATATTCATCATCTCGTTCATCATTTTCATGCCTTCAAAATATTTTAATTTTGGCAAAGGAGTTGCTGCTTTCTTAATTCCTTCTCCAATAAAAATAGAGGCTGATTGAGTCCTATCTTCTGGCGTTGCTAAAAAAGCATAGGAAGTATTCTTTTCAGGAATCGTTATTATAACATCATACGTTTCAGAAACTCCAATAATCAATCGGTCAACCTCAACAGACTCCACATCGTTTCCATCATTGGCCACAACTGTCATTTTTCCACCAGCATAGGTTAACCAAAAATAAGAAGATGCTCCTGCATTAGAAATTCGTAAACGAACTTTGTCCCCAGTTTTAAATTGAGACAATTGACTTTCATTCTGCCCGTTGATTAAAAATTTATCATAGTATACATCACTTACATCCATAGCCAACATTCGCTTCCATTCGTTAGTTAATTTGGTTTTTAAATGTCCTTCTTTTATTGCTTCAGCATAACTTTGTGTTGTTCCTTTTTTTATAGCAAACCAATCCGAAGCATTATGCAACATTCTATGCACATTGTCTGGATTATAATTTGTCCATTCGCTTAAAATAATTGGAACTTGTGGAATATCATCAATACCTTTTCTAAAGGTTTTATCCTCGGGTTTTTTCTTCAAAATCAATGCTCCATACATTCCTATTTGTTCCTGCATTCCAGAATGGCTATGGTACCAATGTGTTCCATTTTGAATTATTGGAAAAGTATATTTATGTGTCGTTCCAGATTCAATTGGCATCTGAGTTAAGTACGGCACACCATCTTCTTTATTAGGAACAAACAATCCATGCCAATGCAAAGAAGTACTTACTTTCAATTCGTTATGAACATAAATCTCAGCCGTATCTCCTTCGGTAAAAGTCAAAGTTGGCATTGGAATTTGTCCGTTAACCGCTATAGCATGTTTGGATTTTCCTCCAAATGTAACTATAGTATCACGCACAAATAAATCGTAACGCACAGTTTTCGAAATGGTTTTATGCAAAACTTCTGCTTCTGTAGCAGCATTTTCTTTTGACAAATTGACTGTCTTTTTAGATGGAATTACTTCAACTTCTTTTTTAGTAGGAACAGTTTTTTTAATCACTTCTTTTTTTATCTTCTTCTCTTTTGCCTTAACCAATTTCATTCCGCATTTAGGACAATCCCCTGGTTTTGCTTCATGAATTTCAGGATGCATCACACAAGTATAATAGAAATCCTGAGCCGCTTTTTTTTCTTGAGCATTTACAATCAAACCAATAACAAAAAAGCAAAGTAGGTATAGTATCTTTTTCATCATTTCTAAAGTTTTAAATTTCGCAATCGCAATGCATTAGCAATTACCGAAACCGAGCTAAAGCTCATTGCCAAAGCAGCAATCATTGGCGAAAGCAAAATCCCGAAAAACGGATACAAAATCCCCGCTGCAATAGGAATTCCCAGCACATTATAAAAAAATGCGAAAAATAAATTCTGGCGAATATTTTTCATTACCGCATGACTCAGTTGTTTGGCTTTTACAATTCCCTGCAAATCGCCTTTGACCAAAGTAATCTTGGCACTTTCAATCGCTACATCAGTTCCCGTTCCCATTGCAATCCCGATATCGGCTTGCGCCAAAGCCGGTGCATCATTAATTCCGTCTCCTGCCATCGCTACAATCTTGCCTTCGACTTGCAATTTTTGAATGAATTTAAGTTTATCCTCAGGCAAACAACCCGCCTGAAATGAAGTCAAATGTAATTGATCTGCCACCTCCTGAGCTGTATTTTTATTGTCTCCCGTAAGCATAATCACTTCAATTCCCTGATTCATCAATGTTTTAATTGTAGCAGCACTACTGTCTTTTATTGCATCGGTAATAGTTACAAACCCCACAGCAATTCCGTCAACAGCAATATAAGAAACTGTTTTCCCTAGTTTTTGTTCAGCTACAATTTGGTTTTCTAATGCATCATCAATTGTCGCTTTCACTTCTTCCATCAATTTTCTATTTCCCAAAGCCACTTTTTTATGGGCTACCGTACCCAAAACACCTTTCCCTGTAATGGATTCAAAATCTTTCACTTCCAATAAAATTGTGTTTTTCGCTTTCGCAAAATTCACTACGGCTTGCGCCAAAGGATGCTCGCTATACTGATTGAGTGAAGCAATGTTTTGCAACAAATCGTTTTCTTGATTAGTAACCGAAAAAACCTTTTCTACCGAAGGCATTCCCTGAGTAATTGTTCCTGTTTTATCGGTAATTAAAACATTTACCTTATCCATTTTTTCTAAAGCTTCGGCATTTTTTATCAAAACTCCGGATTGTGCACCTTTGCCCACACCCACCATAACCGACATTGGAGTTGCTAATCCTAAAGCACAAGGACAGGCAATTATTAAAACTGCTACAGCATTGATAAATCCATAAATTAAAGCATTTTCTTCGGGACCAAATTTTTCCCAAATCAAAAATGTAATTAAAGCTATCCCAACTACAATAGGCACAAAATATTTCGAAATACTATCGGCTAATTTTTGGATGGGCGCTCTGGAACGACTGGCATCATTGACCATTTGGATAATTTGCGAAAGCAAGGTTTCGGAGCCGATTTTTTCAGCAACCATCACAAACGTTTTATTCCCGTTTATAGTTCCCGCAACTACTGAATCATTTATTTTTTTATCCACCGGAATCGGTTCACCAGAAATCATCGACTCGTCTATGGTACTTTCTCCTTCAATGATTTTTCCGTCTACTGGAATTTTATCCCCTGGTTTTACGCGCAACAAATCGCCTTTTTTTATATCCTGAATCGGGATAACAGTATCCATTCCATTAGATACTAAAACCGCTTCCGTTGGCGCTAACTTTAATAATTCTTTAATGGCACCACTGGTTTGATGGTGCGCTCTGGCTTCTAGCAATTGTCCCAACAAAACTAAGGTCAAAATCACAGTAGTTGCTTCAAAATACAAGCCTACATGTCCTGAATGACTTTTAAATTCATGCGGAAAGATTTCAGGAAAAAACAATCCCACTAAACTAAACACAAAAGCTACTCCGGAACCAATTCCTATAAGCGTAAACATATTCAAATTCCAGGTAATTATAGATTTCCAGGCACGTTGAAAAAACAACCAACAAGCATAAAAAACCACAGGAAGTGATAATATAAACTGCACCCAATTCCAACTGGAGTAATCCAAAACCTGAAGCAAAGGATTATTAGGAATCATTTCTGACATTGCGATAATAAAAATAGGAATGGTAAACAGCAATGCTACTTTCATTTTGTGTACTAAATCCTGATAACTTTTATTTTCTTCCTCGCCAGTAGCTTCAATAGTAACCAAATCCATTCCGCAAACTGGACAACTTCCTGGATCATCATAGACTTTATCGCCTTCGCAAAACATCGGACAATAGTATTTCCCAACTGCATTTGGTGGAGGAGCTGGAGCAACTGTCTCTGTTACTTTTAATTTTACATCATTGGGATTAAAAACCTTTATAGTATAATTTCCTACCGCAGCAATCACTTCCTGAAATTGTGTAGTTTGAATAGGTTTTTGCATCGAAATTACAGCTGCAGGTGGATCCAAAGTTACCTCAGCTTCTACTCCTTCGATACTATTAAGCGCATTTTCAACTTTAGTTCGACAAGAATTACAATGCATTCCATTTATAGTGTATGTATATTTCATTTCTTAAAGCATTTAATTTATTAGTTCAAATTTCGAAATAAAAACAACCGCGAGGATTACACAATTATGGAAACGATTTGCATCATTTATAATTCGTCTATTTGCTTTCTTTTTTTGTCTTTTAGCTGTTTGAATTGTGTGGGTGTTATTCCTGTAGTCTTTTTAAATTGATTGCTCAAATGTGCCACACTACTGTAATTCAACTGAAAAGCAATTTCGCTCAAACTAAGCTCATTGTAAATCAATAATTCTTTTACTCTTTCTATTTTCTGAGCAATAAAATAATGCTCGATTGTAATTCCTTCCGTTTCCGAAAATAAATTACTCAAGGCACTGTAATCTTGATTTAAATCTTCGACAATATAACTGGACAAATTGATTTTAAGTTTTTCATTTTGATAATGAACTACATCAATAATTAAGTTTTTTATTCGCTCAATAGTCTTACTTATTTTATCATCTAACAATTCAAAACCAAGTGATCTAAGGTTTTCAGAGAGCAATTGTTTTTCAGTTTCCTCCAAAATTTTAGAAACCTCAACTTCTCCTAACTGCATTGAAAGGATTGGAATTTCCATTTTTTCGAATACTGTACTCACTACCATTTCGCAACGACTGCAAACCATATTTTTGATATAGACTTTCATTTGAAAAATTGTTTAAATCTGTTCTAACAAAAAAATCCTAACTTAAAATGAAGCTAGGATTTTGATGAAATCATTTTTCGAGAATAGATAAATCGAAAAAAATTATTTAATTTCTTTAATCATTCCGCCACATGTTAGCATTTCAGAACCATAATACGGATTTCTGATTTCTTTTATTTCGCTTATCCAATAGCCACTTTTCCCCTGATCATACATTGGACAATAATCCTGATATAATTTCTTGTTAGTTCCAAAAGTTGCTAGCAAACTCGTGATATCCTTACTTAAAACAGCAAAGTACATTCGTTGCTGAGCAATTTTCCCATCATTAGCAGCAATTAATCCCGCTTGCTTTTTAGCACTTTCGGTAATCGTTGTATATTTATCCACTAGTTTTGAATCTATTTTACTTGAATTAGTAGCCGAAACTGCTTTTGCAAAATCGTTTGCAACAGCTGTGGCTTCTTTTGATTTATCGTTAGCCAAAGCATTTTTAATTTTTAAGTAACCATTAATAATGGCTTCTGTAGAAACCGATGCTTTTACGGCATCGCTAACTGGAACAATTTCTTCTGTTTTTTCTTCAGTAACAATTTCTTTTTGCGGTTCTAAATCCATTCCACATTTTTTGCAAGTATCCCCTTTTTTTCCTGTTTCTTCAGGATCCATCGGGCAACTGTATTTTTCGCCAGCTTGTTCTGTTAATTGTTTGTTTTCTGGTTGTTCCTCTTTATTTTTTTGGTTACAACTTAACAAAACAACAGCTAATAAGACAGAAGACAGAATTATTTTTTTCATTTTTAAAATTTTAAATAGTTGAATTAATTGGTTACATTAAAAAAAGTGTACTCTAGTTTCAATAAAATACTATTGGTGCTAATGCGTTCCATGTCACTATATATTTGACGTCTGTATCCTAAATCTATTCGAGCCTGACTATTAATAATAAACTGAATCGAAGGTACAACATCTAAATAAGATTTCCCATTTTGGTTCAATCGTTGTCCTAAAAATTCTAACATCGCATTGATATTCGTTTGCTTGAAACTAGTGTATTTTTTAGGATACATTAATTGTCCAATCGAAAAAGTATAATTCATTGCACTTTTACTCCATTCGTCTGGAAAAATATTCCCCTGATTATTAAACGCTCTTTCATAACTAACCGTTGCACTCAAAGCGGTTTTGTTTATCAATTGAGTGGCTACAGCTCCAATTTCGTAACCCGAATTCATTCCCATAGTTTCAATATCTTCCTGATGAATCTCGGCATTACTTGTACTTATTCTTCCGTAAGCCGCTAATCTAAAATGACTATGAAGATCATCAACTGAGAAAAATCGGTATTTTGCATACAAACTTCCTCCTTCAAGCATCATATCACCTTGTTTATTACTCAAAAATGCAGAAGCATGAATCATCCAGTCTTTATTAACTCCCCACATCAATTCAGGCATGTTGTGATAATTATAACCGTCAGTTTTTTTGAAAGCAAACAAACTCATGTCTCTCACTCCTATTGAAGATGTGGGCATATTACTTGCCGGTTCCGTCATTACAAATAATTCTTGTGCATTGATTTGAAATGACAACAAGCTTAATGAAAGTATTAGAAAATATCTCATTTAGATTGTTTTTACGTAATAAGTTCCTTCCTGAGTACCCAAACCAATATATTTAGAAAGTAATTTAGCTGATTTTTTATACTCTTTTTTAGTAACAAAACCATTATTTAATACTTTCAATCTCAATTTTTCATTAGTAGCTTTTTCATCAGGATTAACAAAAACATACGTACCGCTTGCGTTTTTAAAACTGCTGTTGTCTTTTAGTTCAACATTATTAGCATCCATAGTCAAAATCATAGATCCCACAAAGAAACCTGTTTTTTCAATATTGCTTTTTAGCATTTGAGGCGTTACCAAACTATTATTTTTCAAATTAACCACAAAAGTGTTGTTGTTCAAATCAATCATTACTTTTTCTACTTCGGGCATTGCTTTCAATTGTTTGTTGATGGCATTAGAACACATCGAACAAGTCAAACCAGTGGCCATAATTTCAACTTTTGAAATTTGAGCATACGAACTTGTGATACCTAACAACATTACCAAAGCAATGAATCTTTTTATAATTATATCTGTTTTCATCTTTTAAAATTTTGAAGTTTATCAATTTACAACAGTCCTAACCCAATAGATTTCATGTTAAGACTGTAGTTACTAAAATTGAATGATTTTGCTATTATTTTTTAGCCGCTTTTTTAGTTGCATCTCTATCGTATTGACAACAAGTATGCAGTTTATTGTACTGTTCATCATTAGCAGCAAATTTTTCATTTTCATAACCTGCCAAGGCAATGCGTTTTAAAATTTCATCGGGATTAGTTTTAGAAGAATCATAACTGATTTGTGCTATTTTCGAATCTACATTCCAGTTTACAGCAGCTATTTTTTTAATATTCCCAGCCGCTTCAATGTTCTTTTTACACATCTCGCAGTTACCTGAAATTTTTACGTTTTCTACTTTTTTATTTTTAATTTGCGCACTAACGCTTACAGTTGATAGCACTAACAAAGCTGCTATCATTATGTTTTTTAATGATTTCATGATTGAATGTTTTTTGAAAATGAGTTAACTAATAATAGCAATGTAGAATCAAAGAACTATTGCTCGTTTTAAATTAACCGAAAAAAAATGAATGAATTTGTAAAGCAATAATTGCTTTGAAAAGGATAGACCAATGGCTATCAACAATAAAATTTAGCCTATTTTAGGTATAAGCCAAAGACTAGTATATCCATCAGAAGGAAAGGATACAGAATGAGAAAAATTTTGTTTTTTTTCTGAAAAGCTAAAAATAGCATTTGGAATTTCGTAATGAATTGCAGTAGCAATTCCAATGTTTACTGAAGAAACGCCGCACATAGATTGTCCGCATTTGCCAGAACAACCTTTGTCTTTTGATTCTTTAGACTTTGATTTTTTACTGCAGCAATCTTTAGTTCTTGTTTTGGAAGACATTTCCATTTTACAAGAATTACTTTTTGAACCAGATCCACATGCATACGTATTATTAGGCATCAGGAAGAAGCCTAGCAACGCAATTAATATGATGTAGATTTTATTCATTTTAAATTCTTATGAAATACAAAATTAATGATTTTAGTTCTTCAAAAACAAAATCCGTTTCTATTTATGATTTTTTTATAGCTTTCTACTCTTATTTATCTCCTATAAAAAGATTAGCAAGAGATTGTGAAACTGATAAAATAATACTAAATAATAAAGCAGTAAAAAAAGAATCAACTACAAAACCACCTACAATATTACTGCACAAGATAATAATCAAACCATTGATGACTAACAAAAATAATCCCAACGTAAAAAAGGTAATTGGCAAAGTAAACAATACCAAAATAGGTTTAACAAAAGCATTTAATAACCCTAAAACAATAGCAACAAAAAGTGCTGTAGTAAAACTGGCCACATGCACTCCTTTCATAAAATGAGAAATCAGCAGGACTAAAATTGAAGTGACTAAAACTCTAACAATTAATTTCATTTACGTTTGTATTTATAGCTTCAAAAATACTATTATTTTAAATTATAGCCATTGGTTTAAACAAAGAAATTATTTCAATTTTATAGTTCCCTCTTTAGCAATCAATAAACTTTGAGGAACGCCACCCCATTTTTCCTGTAATCTTTTTGCTTCTTCTGTGGTAATTCCTAAAACACTTCCGTGTCTTGGAAAGAAATCTTTAGTAAACGATTCGGTTTTGGCTGTAAAATGATATAAATCGTTAGATCGTTGAAATTCATATCTTCCGCTGGAATACAAATCATACATTAAGATATATTCGTCGCTGTTGTTCAGTTTAAAAACCGAAGAACCTTCTACATTTGTGTTTGTATTAGCATAAGCATCTAAATATTCGAAACTTTCTTTCCAAGGTCCTTGTAATTTTTTACTTGTAGCCTGTTTGATACCGTTTTTGATTTCCTTTCCAGTTTCGTCTTTTGTATTTCCTTTGTAGAAAAAATGATAAGTACCCTCTTTATAAATAATATCGCCATCAATAGCTCCATCTTTCGGGCTAAACATTAATTTTGGTTCATCTTCAAAACCTGTAAAATCTTTATTGGCATACGCACAATAGAAATCCAATTTTAAGTTATAATTAAAACGAACTGTGAAGTAAACCAGATACTTTTTTACTTTAGCATCATAAAAAGTCTGTGGAGCCCAAACCCATTTTATATCTTTAAATTTCTTAGGATATAATTTTTCCAAATCAATTACTGATGATTTCCAATCCACAAGATTTTTAGAATGCATCAAAACAATTCCCGGATTGTAATCCCAGCCATTTTTCTTAGTATGCATATCGGTCGCAACCATATAAAAACTGTTTCCATCTGCTCCCCTAAGAATATGGGGATCACGGATCCCGCACGTATTCGAAATATCTTTTGATGGTATTATTGGCTCATTATTGTTTAGCGCTTTCCAGTTCACTGCATCATCACTTACTGCAAAACGCAGTTGTTCTTGTTTTTCGGCAGGACCTTTTCCTTCAAAATAGGCAAAGAGATAGCCTTTTAAATCTTTCTTTTGAGCGTTCAAACTCGATACACACAAAATGCTGAATATTGCTATTTTAAATATCGCCTTCATGTTTATTTTTTATTATCAAATGAGAAATCAGTTTTCCAATGTTTAGCTAAACGAAGCGCTTCTTTTTCAGTCAAATGAATTACTGAACCATGTTTTTGAACTGAAAAATTAGTTCGTTTCATCACGCCCTGATCAAAATGACCAAGATTAGTAAACGTTTTAAAATCGGTGGTTTCTGCAAAACCAAAATTGTGTGGATTAACACTAAAAATATCGTACATCAAAACCCATTTATCTTCGCCAATACGTTTAAATACATTGGGAGCTTCACATGATTTTTTTTCGAAATCAATTTGGTCTGGCTGGTACACATAACCGCTATTTATTTTGTCTGAAAATGCCATTTTAATACCTCCCGGATTTTCCTGTGCTACATACATCATACAAAATCTTCCATCAGGCAGTTTTGTAATATCCGCATCCAAAATTTGTTTTGTACTATCTGGATATTCAAAAAGAATTTCTGGAGTTGTTTCTAATGCTGTAAAGTCTTTATTCATATACCCATAATACAATTTAGTACGCCCTTTACCCTTACGCATCGTAAAATAAATCATGATTTTCCCTTTCACTTCATCATAAATCAATTCGGGTGCCCAAACACAACCTACATTCCACTCTGGATATAATTTGGCTATATCTAAAATTGAATGCGACCATTGAATCAAATCTTTTGATTTCATCAATACTAAATCTCTATTATTTCCCCAATCATATTTCTCTTGCGGACGTTCCCATTCGGTATCTCTATACCCTTTTTGTTTTCCATAAATATGTAAATCGGTCATTGCCATATAAAAATAACCATCGTTACCACGCATAATATATGGATCGCGAATTCCTTTTTGTTCAGCAATAGTATCTCCAGCAATAACAGGATTTCCAGCATTAACATCAGTAAATGTATATCCATCATTACTCAATGCAAAATACAATCCGTGAGTATCATCTTTGAAATAAGTCATTAAATAAGCACTCATTTTCTCTTTTGAAGATTGGTTACTTTTAGAAGAACCACAACTTTGTAAAATGAAAATTGTTAATAGATACAAAACAACTCTTATGGGTTCAATACGTTTTAAGAAATTAGGACAAATAGTAGTAATCATTTTATTTTGGTTTGGTGGTTAATTATTTTTTTAATCTAAGAATAAATATCGTTTTCAAAGAACACAAACATAAGTGTTTTAATCACATTTATCAAGATTATAATTTTAAAATTTCTACATAAAAAAACAGCAACCCGAAAGTTGCTGCATAATATAAAATTGTTCGTTAAATTTATTTTAAAAATGAAATAACCATTTGGTAAAACAAGGCTGGGTTTTCGGCATGAAGCCAATGTCCTGCATTTGGAATCGTTTCTAGTTTCATTAATGGAAAATGAACGGCTATATTTTCAACATCCGAATCTAATATATAATTGGAATTTCCACCACGAATAAAAAGCGTAGGTTTTTCAAAAACTAATTCTTCTGGTAAAGCCACTCCTATTTCTTCAATTTTTTTATTAAAAACGGACAAATTAAAACGGAAAGCCAACTGTCCGGGCTCTTGCCAATAGAGGTTTTTTAGTAAAAATTGCTTTGTGCCAAAATCGGTGATGTATTCACCTAAAGTGGCTTCAACATCGGCACGACTTGGTTTAACGGAAAAATCTACGGCATTCAATCCCGCTAAAATAGTTTGATGATGCGGTGCGTAAAACTTTGGACCAATATCCGCTACAATTAATTTTTCGACCATTTCTGGGTATCGGGTTGCAAAAAGCATTGCAATTTTCCCTCCCATTGAATGTCCTAAAATATTGATGTTTTGTAAAGCCTGCGCCTCACAATACTCAAAAACATCCTGAACCATTAATTCATAACTAAAATCTTCCGATTGAAAACTTTTTCCATGATTACGCATGTCAAGCATGTTAACCTGAAAACCTTCGCCAGCAAATTGCTGTCCTAAGGTTTTCCAATTGTCTGACATTCCAAGAAATCCATGTATTATTAAAAATGGTTTTCCTTCTCCTTCTATTTTTGAATAAAGCATTTGATTCTAGATTTTAGATTGCAGATTTTAGATTGCAGAAAAAATTCCTGCTCAATCTTCAATCAATTGATATTATTTTAATTTTTGCAAATACATATTGACTACGTTTTCTAATCCAAGGTACAAGGCTTCGGCAATTAAAGCATGACCTATAGAAACCTCTAATAATCCTGGGATATTTTGTTTAAAAAACTGAATGTTATCTAAACTTAAATCGTGTCCTGCATTGATTCCTAAACCCAATTCGTTTGCCAAAACAGCCGATTCTACATAAGGAGTAACTCCTTTTTCGTTCCCAAGGCTGTATTGATGTGCAAAAGCTTCAGTATACAATTCGATTCTGTCTGTTCCTGTTTTTTTAGCTCCTTCAATCATTTCTAATTTTGGATCAACAAAAATAGAAGTTCTAATCCCGTTGCGTTGGAATTCCTGAATCATCTCCGTTAAATAGGCTTGATTTTGTATGGTATCCCAACCAGCTGATGAAGTTATTGCACCAATAGCATCCGGAACTAAAGTAACCTGCTCTGGTTTGCATTCGAGAACTAAATCAATAAAATTATGTTGCGGATTTCCTTCAATGTTGAATTCGGTGTAAACAATCGATTTTAAATCGCGAGCGTCCTGGTAACGAATGTGACGTTCATCGGGACGCGGATGAATGGTGATTCCTTGTCCTCCAAATTTTTGAATATCGGTGGCTACTTTTAATAAATCCGGAACATTTCCTCCACGGGCATTACGTAAAGTAGCTATTTTATTGATGTTTACACTTAATTTTGTCATTGGAATGCTTTTTGATTACGAAAAACTATAATTTGGTTACAAAAATACAAAGTAAAAGCTAGGCGATTTTGCCTTTTTTTGATTATTTTGCATAAAAATTGAGGACTCATACAAAATGGAAATTTCAAACTACATCACTACTGATTTCAAACCTATTGACAGCCAAGAGACTATTGGAACTGTTAGGGATTTTTTGGTCGATTTCAATTTTTCTCACTTTCCTATTGTTGAAGAAGGTGTTTATATAGGAAGTATTTCGGCTGAAGATGTGGAAACTTTTGAAGAACATAAAAAAGTATCCGATTACAAATACAGCCTGGAAACGTTTTTTATTAGAACCTATTCGCTTTGGTTAGAAGTTTTAGAAGTTTTTGCTAAAAACCATTCTAATTTAATTCCAGTTTTAGACGAAAACAATAAATATGTTGGCTATTATGAAATGGAAGACATTATTAATTTTTTCAACCAAACTCCTTTTATAAAAGAACAGGGAGCAATTGTTAAAGTGAGTAAAGGAATCTTAGATTATTCGATGAGCCAAATTACCCAAATTGTAGAAAGCAACAACGGTAAAATATTAGGTTTGTTTATTTCAGAATCTGATATCAGCACTGTAGAAGTTACAATCAAAATAACTTCGGGAGCTATTAATGAGATCATCCAGACTTTTAGACGATACAATTATGAAATTATATCCGAACACCACGAAGACTCTTATATCACTAATTTAAAAGAACGTTCAGACTATTTAGACAAATATCTTAACATGTAACCAATGAAAATAGCCATTTACGGTCAATATTATCAAAATAGCACAGAACCAATTATAAAAGACATCTTTGTGTTTTTCAACAAAAATAACATTGAAATTGTCATCGAATCTCATTTCTTAGCTTTAATTCAGGAAAAAAAAATCATCGAAAAGGAATACAAAACCTTTTCATCTCATAGCGAATTAGATTCTAGTTTTGACATGCTGTTAAGCATTGGTGGAGACGGAACTATTTTAAGAGCAGCTACTTTAGTTCGGGATTCGGGCATTCCTATTTTAGGAATCAATGCCGGAAGACTCGGTTTTTTGGCTACGGTTCAAAAAGAAAACATTGATAAATTTCTACAAGTTGTTATTGATAAAAAGTATACACTTTCTAAGCGAACGCTTTTAAGTTTGACTTCGACTCCAGAAAACGAAGCCTTAAACGACATCAATTTTGCCATGAATGAAGTTTCGGTGAGTAGAAAAGATACTACTTCGATGATCACCATTGAAACTTATCTTAACGGAGAAATCCTGAATTCTTATTGGGCTGACGGTCTTATTATTTCTACACCAACAGGCTCTACAGGATATTCCTTAAGTTGTGGCGGGCCTATTTTAACCCCTGACGTAAAAAGTTTAGTAATAACTCCAATTGCTCCTCATAACCTTAACGCAAGACCACTTGTAATTCCTGATGAAACAGAAATCATGTTAAAAGTTTCTGGAAGAGAAGAAAATTATCTGGTTTCGTTAGATTCCAGAATAACTTCGGTTAGAAATGAATCTGTATTAACCATAAAGAAAACTCCTTTTCAAATTAATATGGTCGAAATACCAACAGAAACTTTCCTTAAAACCTTAAGAAGCAAATTGCTTTGGGGAGAAGACAAAAGAAATTAATCTTTTTTAAACTCCTATTATACAATACAATCCAACTTTTTCGTTTAAGTAGAACAAAACGAATTCCCATTAGAATAAATCGAATATTTTTCAAAAAAAAGTACATTTATTTTAATGGGCATTGATTCGTATTGATAATTATTATATTTGCAAGCAATTTTCTATGAAAATGAAAAATTTTTTAAGCACGATAGTCTGTTTATTTTTTGGTATAAGCCTTCAAGCACAAATACACGAAATAGGAGTTTTCCTTGGCGGCAGCAATTATGTTGGCGACGTGGGAAAAACTACTTATATCGCTCCAAATGAGCCTGCTTTTGGTATTTTATACAAGTGGAATAAGAGTCCTAGGCATGCCTGGAGAATTGGCTATTCGCAGTCTACTATTAGTGCTAACGACCGTGATTCGGAAGAAGCAAGTAGAAGTCAGAGGGGCTATCATTTTGAAAATAGCATAAAAGAATTATCTTTAGCCCTTGAATTCAACTTTTTTGATTTCAATCTTCATACTTTAGACCAAAAATTCACACCTTATGTGACCTCTGGAATAAATTTTTTAAGGTATGATGATTTGTATATTGAAACTGGAGAAACCAAGAAAAACGAAGGAAAAAATACTATTGCGATTCCAATGATCCTGGGAATAAAATCAAATATTACCAGAAGACTTGTTTTAGCAGCTGAGGTGGGAGCTCGCTACACTTTTACGGATAATCTTGATGGGAGTAACCCTAAAGAGGAACGTTTTAGTGCCTTGCGATTTGGAAATTTAAATAATAATGATTGGTATGTCTTCTCTGGTATAACATTAACTTATACCTTTGGCGAAAAACCGTGCTATTGTGCAGAATAATAAAATGAGCGTACTAGATACAATAAATAAGAACAACCTTCCAAAACACTTAGCCATTATTATGGACGGTAATGGAAGATGGGCAAAACAACAAGGCTTTATTAGAGCCATAGGTCACGAAAACGGCACTAAATCAGTGCGAATTACTATAGAAAATTGTATTAAATTAGGTATCGAAAACCTTACTTTATACGCTTTTTCTACAGAAAACTGGAATCGACCTAAACTGGAAGTAAAGACTTTAATGAAATTATTGATAAGCTCTTTAAAAAAAGAATTAAATACTTTTCAGGAAAACGGTATTAAACTTAATGCTATAGGAAATATTGAACTGATGCCTAAGTCAGCTCAAAAAGAACTATTAGGCGTAATTGAAAAGACAAAGAATAATTCTAGAATGACCTTAACCTTAGCCCTCAGCTATGGCTCTAGAGAAGAGATAGTCAGTGCAGTAAAGAAGATTTCTGATAAAGTTAAAAATAATATAATTTCAATAGACGCTATTGACGATTCAATTATAAATGAGCATCTTTACACGCAAAATTTACCTGATGTAGATTTATTAATTAGAACAAGTGGAGAACACAGAATAAGCAATTTCTTACTTTGGCAAATTGCTTATGCTGAATTATTTTTTTCTGATGTTATGTGGCCTGACTTCAGAGAAGAGCACCTTTATGAGGCGCTTATTAGTTATCAAAAAAGAGAACGTAGATTTGGAAAAACAAGTGAACAAATTAAATAATTTTTTAGTGTTGGATAAAAGTATCAAAGCATTACTTACCCTAGTACTTCTGGGAAGTTTTTCACAAATTAAGGCACAAGACAGAGTACCATTCGATCAAGGCAAAAAATACATTTTAGCTAAGGTTGAATTGACAAATAAAATCAGTTTTAACGACCAAACTGTAGTAACTTTTGCTGGCTTGCAAAAAGGGCAAGAAATTACAGTTCCAGGCGAAGAAATTAGTTCTGCCATCAAAAAACTAGGAAAACTAGGTCTTTTTGATGAAATTGCTTTTTACATTAATCATATCGATAATGACAGTATTTATCTTGATTTAGACATCAAAGAACTTCCTAAATTAAATGATGTCAAATTTGTTGGAGTTAAGAAAGGAAAAGTAGAAGCTTTAATCAAAGAGAATAGCTTAACAAAAGGTAAAGTAGTAAACGAAAACTTAATTACTACCACTAAAAACTACATCGAAAACAAATACAAAAAAGATGGTTATTTTAATACAAAAGTAAACATCAATACCGTAAAAGACAGTGCTGCAATAAACCAGGTAAATATGGTGGTGAGTGTTGATAAAGGTGATAAAATAAAAATTAGCAGTATTGATTTTGTTGGAAACAGTAAACTTTCAGACAAAGCGTTGCGCAAAGCGATGAAAGATACTAAACAAAAGAATCCTATTCGCCTATTGAAAGCTTCTAAATTTATCAAAGAAAAATACAAAGCCGATTTAGAAAAAGTAATTGCAAATTACAAAGAAAAAGGATACCGTGATGCCCGAATTGTTTCGGACACAGTAGCTTACAATAAAGAAAAAAATACATTAGCAATCAAAGTTAATGTTGAAGAAGGAAATAAATATTACTTTGGAAACATAAAATTCTTAGGAAATTCTGTTTATTCTGACCAATTTTTGAATAGAATAATTGGTATTAAAAAAGGAGAAACTTACAATGGAGTTTTACTTGAAAAAAGAATTGCTGATAAAACAAAACCTGACGGAGAAGATATTACCAACTTATATCAAAATAACGGATATTTATTTTCTAATATCAATGCAGTAGAGGTAAAAACAGCCAATGACACTATTGATTTCGAAATTAGAGTTACCGAAGGTCCTTTGGCATACTTTAACCATATTACCGTAGTAGGTAATGACAAAACAAATGACCGTATAATCTACAGAGAATTAAGAACAAAACCAGGTGAAAAATACAGCAAAGAAGAATTGGTGAGAACTGTTCGTGAGATTGGTCAATTGGGTTATTTTGATCCTGAAGCTATCGATCCTAAATTCAAAAATGTGGATGGTGCAGCTGGAACAGTAGATATTGAATACAATCTTGTAGAGAAAGGTTCTAGCCAAATTGAACTTCAAGGTGGTTACGGCGGAGGTGGTTTCATTGGAACACTTGGACTTTCGTTCAATAACTTCTCGGCAAGAAACATTATGAACAAATCGGCTTATAAGCCACTTCCTATGGGAGACGGTCAAAAAGTATCTTTACGTTTACAAGGAAGTACGTATTTCCAAACGTATAGTGTTTCATTCTCTGAGCCTTGGTTTGGACAAAAAAAACCAGTACAATTTAGTTCATCTATTTCATATAGTAAACAGTTCTTGAACAACTTCGTAACTTTTGATGTAGATAAATCTAGAAGTTTTAATATCTTGACTTTATCTGTAGGTCTTGCAAAACGTTTGACTGTTCCTGATGACTTTTTTGTATTATCGCAATCCATCAGTTACCAACATTATGACTTGAACAACTACAATACTGGATTGTTTACTTTTGGAAATGGAGCTTCTAGAAACTTTGCTTACACTGTAGGACTTTCAAGAAGTAATAAAGGTGTGAATCCTATTTTCCCAACTTACGGTTCTGAATTTAGTTTATCTGCCAAAATTACTCCTCCTTATTCATTATTTAACAAAGTTGATTATGATGCCTTAGGAGAGCAAGATGCATACAAAAGAAGAGCTACCGAAGATACAAAAGATGATTTTGGCAGTATAATTATACCAAAAGGAGCTTACTTAGATGCCGCAGGGAATGTAACTACTGCTGATGAAGCTGCCGTAGATCAGGGAAAAGTAGATCAAAAAAAATTCAACTGGTTAGAATATTATAAAATTAAATTCAAAGCCGATTGGTATACCAAAGTTTATGGTAAATTTGTTTTAAGAACATTGACTGAGTTTGGATTCCTTGGTGCATATGACCAATCTAGAGGTTTAGTTCCATTTGAAAGATTTTATGTAGGTGGGGACGGAATGCAAAACTACTCCATGGATGGTAGAGAAACAGTAGGATTGAGAGGATACAAAAATAACTCTCTGACACCTGTTTTAAATAATCAACAAATTGGAGCTACAGTGTACAATAAATTCTCTATGGAATTACGTTATCCAATAACATTGAAAGCAGCGGCATCTATTTATGCACTAGCTTTTTTAGAAGCAGGTAACTCTTATGCAAATTTCAAAACCTACAATCCGTTTGACATTAAACGTTCAGCTGGATTTGGTTTAAGAGTATTTATGCCAGCATTTGGATTATTAGGAATTGATTTCGCACATGGATTTGATCCAACAGGAGATAACCTAGAGTCAATCCATTTCATTATTGGACAACAATTCTAAAAAATTGCTCTCTGATTTTCTAATACTTAAGTTATGAGGAAACATTTTTTATTTCTATTTTTAGCTACAATTGGTATCAATAGTCTTCATTCGCAAACTCGAGGAAACCGGGTAGGTTATATTGATATGGAATACATTTTACAAAATGTAGCCAGTTACAATGAATCTAATTCGCTGTTAGAAGAAAAAGCTGAAAAATGGAAACAAGAAATAGAAGCAAAAAAACTAGAGATTAACAAAGTCAAAGAAGCACTAACAGCAGAAAAACCACTTCTAACAAAAGCTTTGATAGAAGAGCGTGAAACTGAAATTACTTTTCTTGAAAATGAATTATTAGATTTGCAACAGAAAAGGTTTGGACCAAATGGTTTATTAATGAGTCAGAAATCATTATTAGCAAAGCCAATCCAAGACCAGGTTTTTACAGCTGTTCAGGACATTGCCGAAGCAAAAAAATATGATTTCATTTTTGACAAATCATCTGATTTAACAATGATTTTTGCTGACAAAAGATTTGACATTAGTGATCAGGTATTAAGAGTAATCAATCGTACGGAGAAAAGAGAACAGCTAAGCAAAAAAGAATTAGCCGCTGAGCAGGAAAAAGAAGACAAAGAAAATGCAATTGATAGCAATCCAAATCTTGCCGAAAGACAAAAGGTACTGGACGAAAGAAAAGCAGCAAGAGATAAAATATTAGCCGATAGAAAATTGGCACAAGAACAAAAGAAAAAAGATTACGAGGATAGAAGACAAAAAATCCTGGACGACAGAGCTGCTAAAAAAAATGGCACGGTTTCTGAAACAGCTAAAACAGAGGTTCAAAAAGTTGCAACAGATGACACTCCAACCGAAGCTGAATTAGCAAAACAGAAAGCAATTGATGCTAAAGCAAAAGCGCAAGCAGACAGAAACAAAATTATTGAAGATCGCAAGAAAGCATTAGAAGAAAGAAGACAAAAAATTCTTGATGACAAAGCTGCTGCACAAAAGAAAGATCCAGTTTCTGAAACGGCTAAGAAAACAGAGAGTTCAAATACAGCTAAAATAGAAGTTCAAAAAGTTGTAAATGAAAATACTCCAAACGAAGCTGAGCTAACAAAACAAAAAGCTGTAGATGCTAAAGCAAAGGCGCAAGAAGACAGAAACAAAATTATTGAAGACCGTAAAAAAGCATTAGAAGAAAGAAGATTAAAAATTATTCAACAACGAGACTCTATCAAAAATGCTAGAGAAGTAAAACTTAAAACAATAAATTAATTACTTAATATTTTAAAACCAATGAAACAAATTAAAACTTTATTAATTGCCGCTCTATTCGCTTTTGGAGCAAATCAAACTATCAGTGCTCAAGCAAAGGTTGCACATGTTGATGTAAGTGAAATAATGGGGAAAATGCCAGCTATGCTAGATGCTCAAAACCAATTAGAAAAATTAAGCACTACATACGATGCAGATTACAAAAAAATGATCGAAGAGTATCAGGCAAAATTGAAAAAATACGAAGCTGAAACTACTACAGTAACTGATGCCGTAAACACTGAACGTGCTAAAGAAGTTCAAGACATGCAAAAAAGAATTACTGACTTTAGAGATAATGCTCAGAAAGAATTGCAACAAAAAGAATCTGATCTTGTAAAACCATTAATGGAAAAAGTAAGAGCTTCTATCCAAAAAGTGGGGAAAGCCAAAGGATACCAATATGTATTAGATGGTGGAGCTACTCTTTTGTTAGCTGATGGTCCAAACATTACTGCTGACGTTAAAAAAGACTTAGGATTCTAATATTCTAAATCAAAGCAAAATTAAAAACCGCTCTTTTTTCTACACAGAATTGAGCGGTTTTTTTATGTTTTATTTTTAGGAAAATTAACTCATACCACTTAAATTTGTTTCAATGGATAACAAACAACCCATAGGTGTTTTTGACTCTGGCATAGGAGGAACTTCGATCTGGAAAGAGATTCATAATCTTTTACCTAACGAAAAAACTATTTATTTAGCTGACAGTAAAAATGCACCATATGGTGAAAAATCCAAAGAAGAAATCATTCAATTAAGTATGAAAAATACCGATTTTCTGCTTAACATGAATTGCAAACTAATTGTTGTGGCTTGCAATACTGCTACAACAAATGCTATTAGAGAATTAAGAGCTCATTATGATGTTCCTTTTATCGGTATTGAACCAGCTATAAAACCAGCTGCAATACATTCGAGAACACAAGTAATAGGTATTCTGGCTACCAAAGGAACCTTAAACAGCGAGTTATTTAATAAAACCACTGAGATGTTCCATCATACTAAAATAATCGAACAAATAGGCTACGGACTAGTTGAATTGATAGAAAATGGACAAATGGAATCTCCAGAGATGACCCAGTTGCTTCACTCCTATCTCAATCCCATGATTGAAGCCAATATTGATTTCCTTGTACTGGGCTGCAGTCATTATCCATATCTCATCCCTCAAATAAGAAAAATTATCCCCGATCATATTCATATCATCGATTCTGGTTTGGCGGTGGCAAGACAAACGCAAAACCTATTAAAAGAAATCGGCTTTAATCGAGATAACAACAACAAGCCCATTTTTTACACAAATACTAATCCTAAAGTTTTACAAACTATTTTAGGCAGTACGTATGATGTACAAGAAAAAGATTTTTAGATTAATCGATTTTTCTCTTTACAAACCAAATTCCGTCTAAAGACAAATTAACCGATAACTTATGGTAATTTTCTTTTATCAATCCATTACTTATTCTACCTCTTTGCCCATAAGAATAGGAAATATTAAGGGTTGAAAAAGTATTTTCAATTGGTAAAGAAACTCCAATAGAAATAGCTTTATTAGTAATTCTTTTGTTATCTATTTCCAGAAAACCAGTATCATAATTCAATCCAGTTGAAAATTGTACACGATCAAAATAGCTTCTTATGTTTTTATCTTTTCGATAAGAAAAACCCATTTTAAACTTATCCTGGTTTAAATAACTTCCATACAAATCGGCTTGTTTTGAATCTTCCCATAAAGACCTTTCATAATCCATACTCAGGCTCAAATTATTCTTAAATTGTTTATTGAATCCAACCGAAAATTCGAAGGGTAAATAATAATCATCAGTATCCGAATGCACATCCGATTCTATCGTATTCGAAGCTTCTAAATCGGCATTATATGTAAGGACAGATTGAACTTTCGTAGCATTAATTCTGCTAGGGGATTTTAAATTGGCACCAATTGTAAAAGTAGAATCTATTAAATATTGTCCTCCTAGATTCAAACGAACTCCATTATAAGACGACTCTTTATCAATTGTGGTTACCGAATTAGAAATTACATATTCTCTGGAATCTTTTGTATTCCCAAAAAGTATCGAAGTAGACAAACCTAATGCTAATTTCTTTCCTAAGCGATGGCCGTATGAAATATCAAAATTGTTCAAACCTCCAGTTCCTGTTGCACTCAAAGTATACTCTTCATTACTGTCCTGAATAGGCAACTTATAATCGGAAATTTTAAACCCAGCACTGGAATACGGTTTTAACGCCAAACTAACAGCTGATTTTGCAGTCACTGGAAAAGCAAAAGCAATATGCGAAAACTGCACATTATTGCGATTTTCTTTTCGGGAAACATCCTGATATGATGTTTGAATTACGTTTCCACCTACATCAAACATAAAATGATTTTTATACATAAATCCTAAAGAAGCCGGATTCAAACTATTGATAAATCGGGTTGAAGGCAAAGCCACTCCCGAAGATCCTATAGCTGGAATAGAACCAAAATCAGATTCGTATAAACTACCTAAACCATAAATAGAATAAGGAGAACTTGATAAACTTTGCGAATAAGAACTAAAGGAAACAAAAATCAAGAAGCTTATTATTGTGATTGTATTTTTCATCTAATAAGAGATATAATATATTTTCAATTTAACTTTGTTTCCCGTATTTTTTTGGTTCCCCAAAACCAAACGATTGACTCCTTTTGAAATATTAGGAATGGTAAGAATCAAAGCCGACTTAGAATCAGTTTTTTTCACCATCTCATTTTGCATAAAAGTGCCTAGTGGAATGCTATATCCAATGTTTTCATCAAATTCATCCTGAGCCTTATTGAGCACAGCATAAATCGGTGAACCGGAAGCTGAATTGAGTGTTCCCGACAATCTGTTTAACTGATCGGCAACGTAAACATTAAGAGAATCAGCAAGCGGATAACTTTTAGAATAGGTATTATTTACTGGTCGAATGAGCAATTGCGCATCTACAATAGCTCCTTTTTCGGTAATGTATTTCAACTCTTTAATACTTGGAAAATCAATTCTACAAGCCAGTCCTGTACCTGATTGAATAAAGGATTTATTCTCAGTTAAATTGCTCGACAAGCGTCCAGTAGTTCCAGGCAAATCCTTAATAATTGTGCCTGTTCTGTCTAGAGAAATTCTATTAAATTGTTTCGAAATATCATCAATTGTAAATTCCTTCAAAATTGAAGTTTTAGAATCGGTTACTTTTTTCGAATAATACAATTGAAGTAAACTTGTAGTTCCAAAACCCAAAACTGCAGATGTATTAGCCGAAGTCGATTTAATAACCAAGCCTTTAAAATATTCTACAAATTCATCAGTTGTAACAATTTCACGCTTTTTTAATTTTTGAAAAAGAGCATCACCAAAAACATTATCCATTTTTACAAAAACAGAATCCTGTCTAAGCCGTTTTGGAGTAAAAGAAGCCGAACCTAAACTCACTGCATCATAATTCAAATTAGAATTGTTATAGAAATTATCATCTTCAGAATTCGGTTTTACTTTTTGTAACAAACGATGAATACTGATGGACTGCACTTTTGTAGTATCGCCATAATAATATTTGTCGGGTAACAAAACCATTCTAATGGAATCAAAAACATAGTTAGCACCTTCGGTATCAGAACTGGTGGTTTGTAAATTATAACTAGAAGAAGAAAGCTGGAAATAACTATCCGAACTTACTTTTCCAAAAATAGGATCATCATAATTACCTAAAAGAATACGACTTTGGCCTGAAGTGACTAAGGAATCAAAGTTAATTGTCGAAACTTCTACAGTAGCTGTATCAATTAATATAACCTTATTATTCAGAGATAAATTATCTGAACCCACTACAAATTCTCCCGCATCTACATCAGAATCACACGAAGTCAGTATAATCCCAAAAAACAACACTATAAATAATCTATACATAAAAAAAATTTTGAACAAATATAGCAGAGCGGTATCTACAAAGCCTAACAACATATACAGCCACGGATTTTGCATCTATAAAAAGGCATTTTCAATCTACATAATCAATCTGGAGAGGAATAATTCATTCGACGGAACAAAAACCCAATTTGTCTATGAAAAAGAGCCGTCTATATATCTTCTTTTTTTAAAATAGATAATGAGTATACTTTTGATGCAATAAAAAAATAAATGAAATTAAAATACTTTATAACTCTAATTTTTATGATTTCAATTCTTAAACTAACTGCTCAAAGTGGCTATTCGTTAGAATTGAATGTAAAAACCATTCCTACGGAAGAAATAACAAAAAACGAAACGGGAATTGGATTTTCATTTTACAAGAATTTGGATTCGAAAAACAAAATAACAAACACAATCAGCTATAAAAACAGTGGTCTGAAATTTAATCTGGATAATTATTATTCGGCTGAAAATAAAAACAATTACAATCGTATTGAAAACAACCTCGAGTTCCAACATCAATTGAATGAAAAACTGAGTTTGGATTTCGAATTTAGAACTGTTACCGGTTTTGAAAATAGTTTAGGATTCACCGATCTGGACTTCTTTGGCGGAGCTGGAATTCATTATTCTTATTCGAAAAAAAGCAACATTTATTTAGGTGTAAAAAGAACCACATTATTTGGTAAAGCAGAAGTGCTTCCTGCTATTGCTTTGAACAGTAAATTGAATGCTAAAACAGATTTAACATTAGGATTTCCGTATTCGAAAATTCAGTATTCTAATAATGAACGTAATATTTTTAGTTTGACAAATACTTTTGATGGTGAATATTACCAACTCGATCAAACCAAAATAATCAGTGCAAATTTGAGTGCTTCAAGAATGAGTTTTTCTCAAATGACAACCGCTTTAGAATATGAAAGAAATATAGATGGTAACTGGTTTATGAGTTTTCAGGGAGGTTATCAGTTCAACAAAAAATACACATTAACAGACAATAGAGGAACAACAAAATTTAATTTCGAAGCTAATGATGGATATCTCTTTAACATTGGCATAAAATACAAACCGTAACAAATAAACTAAATTATGACTATTTTAAAAGGAAGAACACTAATTACCATGTTATTAATGGGACTGGTATTTGTAAGTTGCAGCAATGATGACGATGAAGAATTGTTAGGCAACTGGATTAAAAAATCTTCATTTGATGGCCCTGCAAGATCAAGTGCAACAAGTTTCGTAATTGGTTCTTATGCTTATGTTGCCACAGGATATACTGGAGACGAATATTTAAAAGACCTTTGGGTATACAATTCTGATGGCGATTATTGGGAACAAAAAGCTGACTTCACTGGAGTTGCAAGAAGTTCGGCTTCTGGATTTGAATTGGACGGAAAAGGATACGTAGGTCTTGGTTATGATGGAACAAACAAATTAAAAGATTTCCACCAATATAATCCAAGCACAAACACCTGGACTCAAAAAGCTGATTTTGCCGGAAGTGCTCGTTATTCGGCAGTAGGTTTTCAGGTTGGTGGAAAAGCATATTTTGGGACAGGATATGACAATAACTTTCTAAAAGATTTCTATCAATATGATGCCAATTCAGACACCTGGACACAGGTAAACGGATTTAGCGGAAATAAAAGACGAAATGCTTCGGTATTTGTTATTGACAACAAAGCTTATTTAGTAGCGGGTATTAACAATGGAGCGTATCAAGTTGATTTTTGGATGTTTGATCCAAGTACAGATACCTGGACTAAAAAACGTGATATTGACCAAGATAAAGACGATGATGAATCTTACAACGATGATTATGTAATTGTGCGTTCGAATGCTTCAGCATTTTCTATGAATGGATTAGGATATTTAGCTTGTGGAGAAAGTTCAAAAACTATTTGGGAATACAATCCGTCCACTGATGTTTGGCAAGAAAAAACAGCCTTAGAAGGTTCTGGAAGAACGGATGCTATTGGTTTCTCAATTAACGAAAGAGGATTTGTATTATTAGGCAGATCGGGTTCTTCTTATTATGATGATGTATGGGAATTTAAACCACAAGACGAACAAAATGACAACGATAACTAATACCAACACTAAATTCTTCTGGACTCAGCTCCAGAAGAATTTTTTATTCAACGCAGTCAAAAAACTAATGCTGCTGAGCTTTTTAATACTATTTTTTGCTTGCAGTAAAAAAGACGAATTAAACTTAGAATCCATAAAAACGCCTACAGGCTGGGGATATGTAATTAAAAATAATGACAGAATCATTATCAAACAATCCATAATTCCAGTGATTCCAAGCCAAAAATCATTTGAAACCGAACAACAAGCATTAAAAGTAGGCAAGTTAGTTTTACAAAAATTGAAAGAGAACAAATCACCTACAATTACAAAAAAAGATTTAATTTTATTGTCAATTAAAACCTAAATGGACTTAGAGGGAATTACAAATAACAATTCAAACAAAATACTGATACACAGTATCATTTGGTGCTTTTTAATAATTGCCTCCTTATTACCATTTTATCAAAATTTTGCCAGTATTGATGCCGAATTTTACGTACAATGGTCCAGCGGAATTTTACTATTCTATGCTAATTATTTCTATTTTGTTCCGCGCTTGCTTTTGCAAAAAAAATATGTGACTTATTTAGCCATTATTTTGAGTCTGGTTGCTTTTTTTAGCTTTATTAAAATCTATTATTTCAGTCCTGATTTTCAACATTTCCCACATCAGAAACTTTTTGACGCATCAGGAAAAGAATTCATTCCGGAGAAACGATTTCTAAAAAAACCACCGCCCGCTTTCAAATTCTTTCCATCGCTTTTTTATTTGTTTATCATCACGATAAGTACGGTTATCAAAACACTTTCTGAATTTTATATCAACCAACAAAACAAATTAATTTCTGAAACACGCAAAACAACAACGGAATTAAACTATTTGCGAAAGCAAACCAATCCGCATTTTTTATTCAACGCCTTAAATAGCATTTATTCATTGGCTTATAAAAAATCAGATTTAGTTCCAGATGCCATTGTAACCTTGTCCGAAATGATGCGTTACATGCTCTATGAAACTGACAATAAAGCGGTATCTTTAGAAAAAGAAATCAACTATATTAAGAACTATATCGAATTACAAAAATTACGATTAAACAATATAGAGAACATTTTCATCAACATTCACGGCGAAACAAGAAACAAATCCATTGAACCGCTGTTACTGATTTCGTTCATCGAAAATGCCTTTAAATATGGAACCGATTATAAAGGAACTACCTTTGTAAAAATTAAGATTAGTATAGAAAATAATATCTTAGATTTTTGGATCGAAAATAGGATTGAAAACCAAATAAAAGACCCGAACAATTCTGGCATTGGTTTGACCAATATTAAAAACCGACTCAATATTTTATATCCAAATGCACATCAATTAACGATTACGCAAACGGATAATAAATACAGTGTCCATTTGAATTTAAGACTAGAACCATTGGAAAACGAAACAAAATGAAGTGTGTAATTATAGATGACGAACCCTTAGCGGTTGATTTAATCAAAGAATTTGTTAGCAAAGTAGAAAGTCTTGAACTCATCAATACTTTCAACAATGCTATTGATGCCATTGCTGTAATTAACAATTCGAATGTTGATTTAATTTTCCTGGACATCGAAATGCCTCATTTTTCAGGTATTGATTTTCTAAATGCAATTGATAAAAAACCATTAATAATTTTCACCACGGCTTATTCGGACTATGCTGTAGAAGGATTTAATCTGGGTGCAGTTGATTATTTGGTAAAACCAATTCCTTTTCATCGTTTCTTAAAATCGGTGATGAGAGCACAACAATTATTTCAATCTCAAAATACCACTTCAAGCATAACTCCTAAAATAGTTGCTCCAGAAATGGAACCTGATTTTATGTTTGTACGTTCAGAATACGAAAATGTAAAAATCAACTTTTCGGATATTTTATTTATCGAAGGTTTGAAAGATTATGTAAAAATCTACACTACCGACAATAAATTTACGTTGACATTAATTAGCTTAATTAAATTAGAAAATACTCTTTCCTCTAAAGGTTTTTCACGAATTCACCGCTCTTATATTATCAATATAAAATATGTGAAATCCAT
>Ga0247805_1000111_pt1 | contig 61277 bp, 61 predicted proteins | sample UWRJL044104R1_FD_180930 | JGI IMG/M metagenome (GOLD analysis project Ga0247805, IMG submission 180930) | Plant litter microbial communities from Arlington Agricultural Research Station in Wisconsin, United States - UWRJ-L044-104R-1 | ecosystem: Environmental > Terrestrial > Plant litter >...
GCTAAAGGCATAGATGGCCCCTTTCCCTCGTTGCGCGGTGCCCGTCACTGAATGTGCGAGCTCTCTTTATCCGCGGCCGTTAGACGGCAACCTTGGGAGTTTAGCAGGTTGTGGCCCGAGTCGGAACGCGCGAACCGTGAGCTTCACACGAGGAAGCTGCCAATGACTGTTACGAAGATGAGCGCGACGAGAAGCCAAGAGAGAACGATGGATGTCGCGGCTTGGCCTCGACCGCCGAGCGATCCATTCGCGGTCTCAGCAAGAGCACGATATCCCTGCGTGAGTGCAAAGAACAGGAGTAGCGCCGCGACAGCTTTGCGCGCGAGGAAGATCTCTACGCCGTCCCACATAAAAGGTAAGAGCGGCACAAAGCCGACAACGAGGGCGAACGACCAGAGCATCAGCGACCGGCTGGCGGCCTTGCTGCGCGGCAGGCTCTCGTTCGCTGCCGGAGAGCTGACGAGCGCACCGCAGTGCTCGCAACGAGTAACTCCCGGAGTGAGTGGCTGCTTGCACTGCCGACACGTCGTGCGCACCTCGTTGGACTCACTCATATTCGGGAGCCTAGACCTTTCCTCCCAAAACGGAAGAGGACCCCGACCGATTGGTCGGGGTCCTCTATCTGCAGCCGCTGCTTACAGGGCCGCGAGAAGAACGAACGTTGTGATGAGCCAGAACACCGACCCGATCGAGGCGATAACGATCGCCGCGATTGCGAAGCCACGGCCCTTGAGCGTGCCGTCTTTCGTCTCGCGCAGACCCTTGATGCCGAAGATGAAGCCTGCAACGATGACGCCGGCAACAATCACGCGGAAGAGTGCGAAGGCGAAGAGAACGGCGCCGACGTTGCCTGTGCCCGCGATGCCGTTGATCACGTTGTTCGAGAACACGTTGATGATGAACTGCGAGATCGAGAAGATGAAGCCGAGGCGGGCCGCCTTGCTCTGCCCTACGACAGTCGCCGGCACACCGTATGCGGCTGGCGCCTGTGCGTCGGTCGGCGCTGCCGCGGGAACGCCGTAGGCGCCGGGTGCCGCTGCTGCGGGTGCGGGCGCTGCGGGAACCGGAGCTGCCGCTGGCGGCACCGGGGGCCCTGCGACGGGGGTGGGCTCTGGGGTATTGGCGTCAGTCATTGTGCTCCTCTTGTTTGATTCGAGCGTATCGCTCGTTGAGGGTCCCTCACGAGGGGTTGCCATCACTGTAGCTTTGACCCATGAGCGACAAGCCCGGCCCTCCCCCGCCTCCCGAGCACATTCCGCCCTACGACTCGGAGCCTGACGACAACGTTCCCCCGGTTCGGCGCTCGCAGTCTGAGTGGTCGGCGCCCGCCGCTCTACCGGAGCCCGCCGCCCCGACGCCACCCGTTCCCGTCGCAGCACCGACGCCGACCACTGCGCCGTCTACAGCCCCGCAGTCGCCCACTCTGCCGCCGGCACCTGCCGGCTACGCATCGCCCGTGGGCGAAGACGTTGCGCCCGTGAAGCCAGCACGCGACCACTCGCGAAAGCTCCTCATCGGCATCGGAGCAGTCGCTATTGTCGCCGTTGTGCTGATCGTGGTGATGGTCGCCGGTTTTCTCGCCAGCCCCGCATCCGGTCCGCAGGCCGACGACGATCCCTTGGTACCGACGTCTGTGCCCGCCGAGCCGACGGCGGAGCCCACTCCACAGTCGACCTCGGGCGCGAGCGGCGGCAACACCAAAGAGTTCACCTACGAGGGCACGGGCAACGCGAAAATCAACGTGACGCTGCCCGACGGCGGCAGCGAGCTCGCGGTTGCCGACATCACTCATCGGGGCGAACGCAACTTCTATGTATCGGCGTTCGACTCAGACGACACGATCATCGGCGGAGTCGCGACCGGACAAGGCGACTACACCGGCACCGTTGTACTCAACGCGCTTTTTGACCTTGAGACATCGAGCCTCGACATCCTGGCCGACGGGCGGTGGACAATCACGATCCGATCGATCGACACGTTGGAGACGCTTGCCAGCCCGTACAAAGGCTCGGGAGACACGGTCTTCCGCTACGAGGGCAAGGGCGGCACGGCTGCGAGTACCTACGAAGGTGAGAGCAACTTCATCGTCTGGAGCTATGGCGAGAACAAGCAGCTTCTCGAGAACGAGATCGGCGCCTTCACCGGATCAACAAGCATGCAGGCGGGGCCGGCAATCATCGCCGTCGTCGCACGCGGCGACTGGACGATCTCCGTCAAGTAGTGCGTTACTGCGCAGCGACTGCCACGCGGCGCGCGGCGACAGCGTTCTCTGCCCAGATGTGCGCGTTGTGTGAGATGTAGGTGAGGTTCTCTTCTGGGGTATCGCCGAGGGGCTCGTAAACGCGCACCAGCTCCGACAGCTTGACGCCACCGTACGCGAAGCTCTCGAAGGGGTTGGGGCCAGCCTTTGCGACCTTGCCCCGCGCGTCAAGAAGCTTGTGAATGTCGATACCAAGAACGCCTCTGCCCGACTCCCACGCCATTTTGATCTCGTACTTGACCCACTTGCGCAGCGAGGTTCTGTTTCCGATAAGTACAACGAGGCAGTCCTTGCCACGGAGGCGCTCAGCGACCCAGCGGGTCACAGCAGTGTCGCCACCGTAGCCGAGCTCTTCCCATGCCATCGGGCTGATGGGCTCATCGGCTTCGAGCGCAATGGAGCGGCGCACTGTTGACGCACGAGCCGCATCATCGCCGAAGTGATAGCTGTAATAGGCACTCGTCATTGGGGCACTCCCGGTACGCGCAAGGCACAGAAACAAGCAAAGACGATTCGTGCCGCTGTGTGTCGACGATGAACTCACGTCGGTTTCTCCGAGGATAGGTCACAAGGGGTCGCGCGAGACATCCCCCGAAGGGGAGCAGACAACACGGTGGGGTACAGGGTTTTTGCGAGCCTCAACCACTGCGCCCCAGGCGATGAGCCCCTGCCCCGCGAGGTAGAAAAACATGATCGTGAAGTCGACCTGCCAGAACTCGAACGCGGGCAAGAACATGTGCAGCCCAAGAACCGAATCGGAAGCCAGAAAAACGAGCGCGCCGACGGCGACCCAGCGATTGCAGCCGAGCGCGGCGGCGGCAACGGCACCCAGCACTGCTCCGTAGACGGCGATCGGTGCGAGCAGGGCACCGGCGTGGGCGGCGAGAATAAGAACGAATGCTATCCACCAGGCGACGAACAACCACGCCCACTTCGACGGCCGACGCAGCGGAATGACCCGTGACAACAGCCAGAGATAGAACACGTGCGCGCAGAGAAAACAGCCGAGGCCGATGAGAAAGCCGAGATCTCCGGGTGAGGCTAGCGACACATCGCCGAGCCAGGAGAAAACGATCGCGAGCGAGCCAAACAGCGCGATTCGTGACCGCAGGGTCGGCAGCGACGAGAGAAAACCGAGCAGCAACGCGATCATCAGGAGCGGCTTTGTGAGATTCGCGAGTTGCTCGTCGCCCGTAAAAAGCGCGTAGAGGTGCACCAGCCCCACGAACACGAAGGGCGCAAAGCGCACGAGGAGCCACCGGCTTCGGATCACCCTGCAACTGTATGGCGCTACCGTGACTGCATGCCTACAGCTCTTATTACCGGCGCGACAGCCGGCATCGGTGCCGAATTCGCACGCCAACTCGCGACACAGGGCTTTGACCTCGTGCTCGTTGCGCGCGACAGGTCACGACTTGAGCAACGCGCTCGCGAGCTCAGCACAGAACACGGAGTCGTGACATCCATCGTCTCTGCCGATCTGATGAGTGCGCAGGGACTCGCTCTCGTCGAAGCTCGAGTCGCACAATCTGACATTGACCTGCTGGTCAACAACGCCGGATTCGGGCTTGTGCCCCCGTTCGACGAGAACAGCATCGACGAAGAAGTCGGACACCTCGAGTTACACGTGCTTGTGCCGATGCGGCTCAGTCACGCGGCGCTCGGCCAGATGCTGCCTCGCAAGAAAGGCACGATCATCAATATTGCGAGTGTTGCCGGCTTTACGCCGCGAGGAACATATGGCGCGGCAAAGGCGTGGGTTCTGAGCTTCTCCCGGTGGGCGAATATTCACTACGCGAGCCGCGGCGTAACCGTCACGGCTGTTGCTCCCGGTTTTGTGCACACCGAGTTTCACGAGCGAATGAACGTCGACAAGAGCACGGTGCCCTCGTTTATGTGGCTCACCGCCGAACATCTCGTGCGGGTCGCACTGCGCGATGTAGCGCGCAAAAAGGCTGTGTCGATTCCGAGCGCGCGATACAAGTTTGTTGTCTGGCTCACGACGTGGGTGCCGTCGCGCATCATCGCGAAGGGTGCCTTGCGCGGTCGCTGACGTCTCAGATCTCGATGACGATCTTGCCGCGTGCGTGGCCGCCCTCGAGGTGCTCGAATGCCGCGACGACCTCGTCGAGTGGATAGGTTCTTTCGATCGGCACAACGAGGTGCCCCGCAACGACGAGTTCGGCAAGCAACGCGAGTGTCTCGGTGTTGATCGGGCCGCGGCCCTCGCCCTTCACCCCAAAGGCCTCGGCATCTGCCGCGATGGTGTTGATGCGATCGAGGCCCACCCCGAGCGCGATGGCCAGCTCGATTGTGTCAGGCCCGTGGTTGTCGAGTGCGGCAGTTATCGGCCCGAGTTCTTTCAGCTGTGACTTGAGCTCCGCGCCGTACGCAACCGGGATAACGCCGAGCGATTCGAGAAACTCGTGGTTTGCCGCGCTCGCTGTTCCGATAACGCGCGCACCGGTACGCAGCGCGAGCTGAGCCGCGAGAACTCCGACACCACCAGCGGCGGCCGACACGAGCACCGTGTCATCCTGCCCCAGATCGACGGCCGAGACCGAGTTGAAGGCCGTCTGCCCCGCGAGCGAGAGCCCGCCAGCGGTGACCCAGTCGAGAGCACCGGGCTTCGCGGCGAGGTTGGCCGGGTTGGTCAGCACATACTCGGCGATTGCGTTGCCCGCCACAAGACCAAAGACCTCGTCGCCGACGGAAAATCGTGTCACCCCTTCTCCGATGGCGTCGACGGTTCCCGCCATCTCGCGCCCGATCCCCGCCGGAAGTGTTGGATTCCACTCGGGCTTCGACCCATTGCGGGTCTTGTAGTCGGCCGGATTGATTCCTGCAGCGCGCACGGCGATGCGAATCTTGCCGGGAGCGGGATCCGCTATCTCGACGTCGGTGACGGTGAGCACCGACGCCGGGCCAAAAGATGAATAACGGGCTGATCGAGATGAAATGACCGACATAGCGTCAGCCTAGCCAGCGTCGGATCAGCGCCGCTCTAGAAACCGAGTGCGGCAGCGAGAATCTCGTACATAACGCCGATAAAGGATCCGGCCGCCGACACCGCAAGGGTTCCGACCCAGAGGATCTGCAGGCGCCAGGCCAGGGTCACTTCGGCGCGCAGGGTTTCGAATGCTCGACGAATTGTCGCGGCATCCACTCTCGGTGTGTCGTCTGTGTGCCAGGTCGACGACTTCTTCGCCGCCTCAGCGATGCTCTGCACGTCTTCTGGTGCGAGAACGCGACGCCGCAAAGTGAGCCACTGCTCGAGCTGCGACGCCGTAAGAATCTCAACGTCGCGATGCTTCTGACGCACGGTGAGCGACTTCGGCGCAACGACGGCGAGAATCGCCGACACCTCTACCTGGCTTCCGGCAGCAGAACTGAGGATGCGCTCGACGCGCCCCATCTCGTACTCCATGTTGCGAATGTCGGGATGGCGAACCCCACCGACCATGAGTGTGCGCTGCGAGGCCCACACTGTCTGCTTCGCGTGATTGCGCGTCGCCACGATGTAGACGCCGCTCGGCCCGATGACCAGGTGATCGATGTCTGATGCTCCGGCTGCGACGGGCAGGCAGTGCAAAACCACCCAGCCCTCTCCGAGAGCCTCGAGTGCGTCGCCGACCTCGATCTCACCGACAGCAGCTTGGTAGAGCTGATGTGTCTCAGACGTGAGCGGCGATTGACCGACAATGCGACCGAGCAACGACCGCTGCGGAAGCTGCGACTGCACGGCGAGAAGCTCGGTGATCGCCGACTGGCCGGGGCGATGATCGACGAGGCCGTCGGGAAGGTCGCGCGCGGCGACACCCTCGTCCGTCATCATGATCCCACCCGTGTGTACTGCGGCCACCACTGGTCGGAATCCGCGTAGGTCTAACTGTGCCCCGCCCGCTGGTGAGGCACTACCCCCAATGGTGAGGGTGCTTGCCGCACAGCGGGTGAGACAGCGGGTGAGATGCCGGGTGAGTGCTAGACGATTCCGACGGGCAGCGCCGTCGAGGTGACAAGGTGCAGTCGCTGGGTCGGTCGTGTCATTGCAACGTAGAGGGCTGCGGCACCACGGTCGATCTCATCGACAATGACCGAGGGCTCGACGACAATCGCCGTATCGAACTCGAGACCCTTCGATTCCTGCGGGGTGAGAACCGCGACCGAACGCCGCAGTCCGGTTGCTCCCCGGCCAACGAGGTCTCCGAAAGACTCGGCGAGTTGCGTGTACAGAGCGTCGGCGATGGAGCCCGACGCAATGACCGCAACGGTGCCCGACTCGTCGATGGCACGGTCGGCGCGCAGAATCTGCGCAACGGAGGTCGCGGCATCCACCTCGATCGTTGTGATTGCAACGGGCCACTCGCTCGAACGAACCGAGTGGGATCGCGTTACCTCGAGACCGTGCGCGAGCGCCATCGACTCTGCGGCCGACGCGATCTGCGCGGGGGTGCGGTAGTTGACTGTCAGTTCTTCGAGTCGCCACGAATCGCCGAAGGTGGGGGTGAGCGCTGCATCCCACGATGTTGCACCAGCGGCCGCAGACGCCTGCGCCACGTCGCCCACAATTGTGAATGACTTGAGCGGACCGCGCCTGAGGAGGAGACGCCACTGCATCGGCGAGAGCTCCTGCGCCTCGTCAACGACGATGTGACCGTAGGTCCAGGTGCGATCGGATGCCGCGAGCTCGGCAGTTGTGCCGCGCTCGGCGAATCCGTCGAAGCCCGAAGCGAGGGTCTCGGCGTTGACAAGCCCCTCGACTCCCATGTTGCGAATCGCCTGCTCGGCGTTTTCGATATCGCGCTTGCGCTGCTTCTTCTGCTCACGACGTTCTGCCTCGTTGCGCGACTCGACCTCGCCGAGCAGTTCGGCGGCCTCGTCGAGCAGCGGAACGTCGCTCACCGTGAAGCCGCTCCCCCGCGGTCGCTGAAGCAGCGCACGCTTCGCCGGCGTCCAGCCAGGGGTGAGCGACGCAAGCCACTGGGGTCGGGCATACAGGTCTTCGAGCAGCTTCTGCGGTGTCAGTGGCATCCACGCGGTGTTGAGCGCGACCTTGACGTCGTACGACGTACGGATGTCTTCGCGCAACCAGGCCTGGTCGCTGTCTTCGATCGTGTTGCCGTTGCCTCGCAGTTGTTCGGCGAGCAACCGCGAGAGCGCACCGAGCGCTGCCTTGTTGAAGGCGACACGGGCGACATTGTGCGGCTTGCGCCCCTCCCACGCCCGCTGCATTGCGTTGCGAATGAGCTGCGGTTCGATGACGAGTGTTTCACCGTTGATGTCAACGGTCTGCGACGTGCGCGGAACAATCTGGCGCGCCCGCACGGCGCGGTTGAGCAGCTCGGCCATTTCGGACGAGCCCTTGAGCCGCGCGACATCCGCCGTCTCGTCGAGCGACGTATCGAGCCCGGGGTAGAGCTGCCCAACACTCGAGAGCACAACGCCCGTCTCGCCAAGCGAGGGCAGAACCGCCTCGATGTACTGAAGAAACGACCGCGACGGCCCAACGATGAGAACACCCGACGACGCGAGTCGCTCGCGGTGCGAGTAGAGAAGGTAGGCGGCGCGGTGCAGCGCGACCGCGGTCTTGCCCGTTCCCGGTCCGCCCTGAACGACGAGCACTCCGCGCAGTTCAGAGCGAATGATGCGGTCTTGCTCGGCCTGAATCGTGGCGACGATATCGCCCATGCGGCCCGTGCGTTGCGCGGTCAGCGAGGCCAGAAGTGCCGCTTCGCCCTGCAGATTGGATGTATCGCCCTCAAGCAGCGCGGAATCGAAAATCTCGTCGTCGATGCGAACAACATCGCGCCCCTTGCTGGTGAGGTGGCGTCGAGCGCGAGCGCCGAGGGGGTTGGCCGCGGTCGCCTGATAGAAGGCGCGGGCCTGGGGCACTCGCCAGTCGAGAAGAATCGGCTGCAGATTTTCGTCGCGCAGACCGATGCGCCCGATGTAGCGGTGCGTCACGTCGTCGGTCACGTCATCGAACGTCAGCCGGCCGAATGCAAGCCGCTCGTCGATCTCAGTGAGCTGGTTGACGCGGTCTTCGTAAATGCGCGCGAAGGCATCGCGCTCTGAACGGTTTTGGTGGGTTCCGCCCTGGTTGGTTGCGCGAACCTTGACGAGTTCGCCTGCAGCTTCGTCGCGCAGAGCGTCGAGTCGCGCGTACAGCGACGCAATGTATTCGCGCTCGTTCGCTAGCTCTTCAGACGCCACGTACATACTCCCAAGAACCAGTTTCGACCCAATAATCCGGCTATCAATCCTAGACGAAACGGGCAGGTCCGATTTCCGCCAAAGTATTGCGTGCGCTTCGCATCGGGTGCATTCTGGTGTCAGATCAACTCATCGCCCAGAAGAGCCGGAGGCAACGCCCCGCCACTGGGCGATGAGTCCGTTAAAGCGTCGATTACCTGACACTATGGGCGAGTGCAGCGCATTGTGGATTACTCAGCCCTGACCCGTCCGACGACGCGGGCGGAGGTTTCTGCCTTCAAGTCCGCGACTCTCGCGAGCGGCAAGAAGTGGGCGGCCGTCGCGCCGATGAACTTCGTAGTCATCGGCATTGTGCTGGTGCTCGCGCTGGTCTTTCTGTTGAACTCCACGAGCAGCGCACTCAGTGCGGTCGTGCGCGGCGTCTTCAGCGGCAGCTCGGGCGCAAGCGCTGCAATCATCGTCCCCGCGATTCTTGTTGTGGGGCTCGGCACGTTATTCGTTGTTCTCGCGACAGTGTTCGGATCGTCGCGCTGGAAGACCTGGATGCGTCTCAGCCAGTTCGCAGACGCCAACGGGTTCGTCTTCTCTCCGTCGGATACAAAACCGAGCTACCCCGGCTCGGTGTTCGCGCTCGGTCACACTCGATTCGCGTCAGATCACCTGCGCACCTTCGACGGCCGGTTTCTCGACTACGGCAACTACACGTACGTGACCGGCTCGGGTAAGACGCGAGCCGAGCACAAGTGGGGCTTTCTCGCACTCGGTCTCGACCGCAGCCTGCCGCACATGATTCTCGACGCAAAGTCGAACAACTCGTTCTTCGGCAGCAACCTGCCCAGCGCGTTCTCGAAGAACCAGGTGCTCTCACTCGAAGGCAACTTCGATGACTACTTCACCCTGTACTGCCCCGAGCAGTACGAAACCGACGCCCTGTATGTCTTTACGCCAGACCTCATGGCGCTGCTCATCGACGAGGCATCACCCTTCGACGTCGAGATCGTCGATAACTGGATGTTCGTCTACTCGCGCGGGCACTTCAGCATGCTTGAGCCCGCGGTGCACGAGCGACTGCTGCGCATCGTCGACACGGTTGGCGCGAAGACCCTCACTCAGACAGCGAGATACGCCGATGAGCGCGTCGGCAATCCGGCAGCCAACATTATTGCGCCGCAGGGTCGCAGGCTCGCGCGCGGCGTTCCGGCGGCCGCAATTCTCGCCGGCCTGTTCGTGCTCGGCGCGATCGTGATCAACATCGTCAGCACTATGGCGCGCTGAACCCGACCGCTACTACTGCACAGGCGGCGCTGGCGGCGCGTACTGCACTGGCGGTGCCGCAACGGGCGTCGTTGCGTGCAGCGAGGCCCTGGTGGCAACGATCGACGCGAGCAGGGCGGCCTCGTCGGCCTCTGCCCCGATGTTGGCGCGGCCCGTGATGAGGCGCTGGCGCGTGAAGGCGAGTCGCGTCGAATCACGTGTGTACTTGCGCATCGCGGGAGCGACTCCGCGGGAGCGCGCCCATGACATGGCCTGGCGGCGTCCGGCACCGGTCGCGAGAGCGTTGATCTCGTCGGGGTTGTACCAGCCGACCGCCGCGTACTCGCTGAGGCGATCGTGGGTGAGCTTCGCTTCTTTCTTGCGTAGGAAGATCACGAGCAGCACGGCGCCAACAAACAGCGGAAACTGCACAAGTGCGTAATAGCCGAAGAAGAAATCACCGACGAAGAAGAGCGCGCCGTTCCACAGGGCGTGAAGCAGAATCGCGGGAATGAGCCCGATGAAGAAGAAACCGATTCCCCCGGCGGTGCTCGCGCGGCGCGCGGCAATTCCGAGAAGCAGACCCGTCGCGGCCGTGAACATCACGTGCGCGAACGGCGACATAATTCCACGCATAAAGAAGATGGATGTCACGGCCCCGATCGACCCGCCGGAGTTCAGCAGCTCGGCACCGAAGTAGAGGATGTTCTCGGTGAAGGCGAACCCGCCGGCGATCCATGCCGCGTAGACGAGCCCATCAATCGGGCCGTCAAAGTGCTTGCGCGCGAACAGGAAGATCAGCAGAAGGCCGAGTCCTTTTCCGGCTTCTTCGACGATGGGCGCCTGAATCGCCGCACCGAAGAACTGGTACGCCGGGCCGGGCCCACCGAGGCTGTACACGGCGTTCTCGATCTGCGCGCCGACGAGAAGAGCTATCGCGACGGCCGCAGCGGCACCCCAGAGAAATGCGAAGACGAGCACAAGGCGCGGCTCTGGCTCCCAGCGGTCGATCCAGTGAACACCGACGAGAACGATCGCGAGCGGCACAAGGGCGAGAATGCCACCGATGCCAAACGCAACCGGGCCGAGGCCCAGCAGAAGATAGCCGGTGACTCCGAGCGAGACGACAGCGAGTATCGAAACGCCGACGATGCCGATCGTAAGAAGGCTGCCTCGCCGAGTCGCCGGAGCCGACAGCAGCGGGCCCGTCGCGATCGCGGCGTCCTGTCGCACGCTCACGGGTGCGTCTGCGGGACTGGGCGCTACGCCCGCACCGTACTTAGCCGCGGGAGCGCCATAGGGACTCGTGGTTGGTGCTTCACTCGACGTCATGCATTGACCCTAGCGGTCGGGCACCACTCCGAGTGGGAGGTCAGCTCTGCTGGTCGCGAAGGATTTGCAGGGCTTTTGCCACCCGGTCACCGAGGCCCGCAACGCCCTTGCGCGAGGTTCGGTCGAATTCTTCGAGCAGCTGAACGACCTCGGCACGCTGCTTGAGGTAGATCGCGTGTTGTGCGGTGCGGGCGGCGAGGGCGGCCCGTGTGCTTGCGATTCCGATAGCGACGCTGATCGGTGTCGCGAGAAAAACGGCGATAACTATCGGCAGGGCGGTGCTCGATGCCGCGCCCACGATGTCGATGAGCATAAAGAGCCACGGCACGATCGACACGAGCAGGGCGATGACGCCAATGAGGCTCGCTCGCCAGAACACCTCGAACGCAACCGACCAGCGAATTGAGCGCACTGCCTCGTTGCCCATCGGCGCGTGGTCTTTGAAGCCCTCCGAGATGTCTTCGAGCTCCGCACGAGCCCCGGCCACTCCGGCCTTATTACGACGGCCGATTCGGATGCGACGCTGCCGCACATCGGCCTCGTTGAGCAAGGCCCTGAACTCGACGACGCGTTCTGCGGTGATCCGCTCGCCGACGAGGTCCATCAGGTCTGCCCTGATCGAGGCGTAATCGGGGCGCTCCCGGCGAATGACTCCCGCGACAATGGCGAGGCCACCGAACGCGCCGGCGAGCACAACGAGCGCGACAATCGTCCAACCCCAGAACGACCCACTCTCAAACAGAACCCGCGCGGCAAACTCGACGCCGAACGCCAGAGCGATAGCGAGAACAGCGATGCCGGGAAGCGTCCAAAGCAGTTCGGTTGTGCGCCGGCGCGACACTCCCCCGATGTAGCGGTAGTCGCGCGCGCGGGCGGCCTCGACGATGCGCTTGGCCCACGTGCTCACCTGCGCGACGGTCAGTGCGAGCCACACCCCGAGTGCAACAAGCGAGGTGACGACTGTGACGGCGCTGAATTCTTCCACGGTGCGACAGTACTAGACCTGCACGAGCGCTAGACCAAGGCTCGAGCCTTGCGCGAGATGCCCACGCTCACGATCGCGGCGATCATGCACAGGCCAGCAGCACCGAACCAAGCGATCGTGTACTCGCCCGTCGAGTCGCGCACGAGCCCGGCGGTGAAGGCCGCGATTGCGGCCCCGATCTGGTGCGAGGCGAAGACCCAGCCGAAAACGATCGGGCCGTCTTTGCCGAAGATCTCTCGACACAGCGCAACCGTCGGGGGAACAGTCGCGACCCAGTCAAGGCCGTAGATGACAACGAAAATGATGATGGGTGGCTGCACCGTCGCGTCGAGCAGAAACGGCAGCACAAGCAGGCCGACGCCGCGAAAGCCGTAGTACGCCGCGAGCAGAATTCGCGGGTTGACCCGGTCGGTGAGCCAGCCAGAAGCGATGGTGCCGACGATGTCGAAGATTCCGACGAGAGCGAGAAGCCCCGCCGCCGTTGTCTCGGCCATTCCGTGATCGTGCGCGCTGGGAATGAAGTGAGTACCGATGAGTCCGTTCGTCGTCGCGCCGCAGATCGCAAAGCCCGCGACGAGCGCCCAGAACGTGCGAACTCGCGACGCCCTGGCAAGCGTCGAAAGCGCATTCTTGACGGCGTTGCCGCGCACAGGCTGCTGGAACTCGTAGCCTTCTGGTGCGCCGTAGGGGGTCATTCCGATGTCGACGGGATGGTTGCGCAAGAACAGCAGAACCAGCGGCACAACAACGAGCGCCCCGCACGCCACGAGCAGCGACGCCTGTCGCCAGCCCTGGTTCTCGACGAGGATCGCGATGAACGGCAAAAAGGCCAGCTGCCCAGTGGCGCTGCCCGCCGTGAGAATTCCCACAACAAGACCGCGACTCTTCACAAACCACTGGTCGGCGACGGTCGCCGCGAAGACGAGGGCCATCGAGCCGGTACCAAGACCGATGAGCACGCCCCACGTCAGTACGAGCATCCATGGCGCTGTCGCAAAGATGCTCAGCCCCGCGCCCGCGGCCACAAAGAGCAGGGCGATGGATGTCACGCGCCGCAGCCCGAACCGCGCCATAAGTGCTGCGGCGAACGGGGCCATCAGCCCGAAGAGCAGGAGGTTGACGGTCACGGCGAGTGAGAGCTGTGTGCGCGACCAGCCGAACTCCTCTTCGAGTGGCAGCATCAGCACGCTCGGTGCCGCTCTAAATCCGGCCGCGCCGACGAGCGCGAGAAACGCGACGGCGGCGACGATCCACGCGGGGTGGATGCGACGGGTGCGGGTGGATGTGCTCACTTCACGATTATGGCTGCAGCGCGACTGCCACGTGCGACGAGAAACTGCCAACGCCCGCACCTTCGGTGATCGAGCAGGGCGGTGGTTGAGCTTGTCGAAACCAGACCGAGCGAAGCCGAGGTTGAGTCTCGGCTTCGCTCGACCTGGTTTCGACTTCGCTCAACCAGCGAGGCGCGCCAGCGCCGTATCGAAACCTGAGGCCCGGTGGGTTGGTTTCGATACGGCCGTAGACGGCCTACTCAACCAGCGAGTCTCGTCAGCGCGTCAGCAGCCCCGCATCGAGCGTGAACTGCGCACCGGTGGCGAAGCGCGCCTTGTCGCTGGCCAGGTAAAGCACAAGCTCCGCGACATCCTGAGTCTCGATCCACGGAACGCCGGGCAGCAGGTTGCCTGCGCTGCGTTCGGCAATTTCGATGGCTGTCGCGCCCTCGAGTTCGGCAAGCCCATCGTTCATAGGCGTGTTGACACCGGTCGGGTGGATGCTCACGACCCGAATACCGAACGGCGCGAGCTCGATCGCCCACGCCTTTGTGAGCCCGGTGAGTCCGTGCTTTGACGCGACGTAGTGCGAGAGCCGGTTGCCACCGCGCAGCCCCATCACCGAGGAGTTGTTGATGATCACTCCCTTGCCCGCAGCCTTGAGGTGCGGCACAACCGCGCGCGTGACGAGAAACGGCCCCTTGAGATTGATGTCGACCATCGAGTCCCACTCGAGCTCTGTCATTTCGTCGACCGCCGCGTACGCGACGATTCCCGCGTTGTTGAACACGATATCGATGCGCCCGAACTCGGCGATCGTCGCATCCACCGCCTGCTGAATGGATGTCGCGTCACGCACGTCACCCGCGAACACCAGGGCTCGCCGCCCGAGTGCTTCTACCTCAGAGCGCAGCGAGTCGAGCTCGCCCGTCGAGCCTTGCGCGTAGGCGGGGTAGGCGATCTTCGCGGCGACATCGAAGCCGACGATGTCTGCACCCTCTGCCGCGAGGGCAAGGGCGACGGCACGACCCTGCCCGTGGGCGGCCCCGGTGATAAACGCAACGCGGCCGTCAAACTGGCCCACGATTAGCCTTCCGTGCGGGTGTCGCCGGGCTTGCGGTAGTCGTAGAGCACCTCGTCGAGCGGAACGCGCCCGACCATGTTGATGAGGTTGGTTGCGACCATCTGGCCGGCGAAAGCGACGAGAATCACACGAAGCTTGGGGCTGAACGCTGACTCGAGGCGAGCGTAGATGTCGTCGGGAATCCCGTGCGGGTCGCGAGCGATGAGGCGGCCCCAGTCCATCAGCAACTGCTCGGTCTCGGTGACCTGCGGGTCGTCGACGTTCTCACCGGAGTCGATGAGGATCTTGCGAAAGAACACCGAGCAGACGAGACAGTCGTTCTCTTCGGAGATCGCGTAGGAGAACAGCGAAACGGCTCGTTCACCGATGTAGGGAACGAGCTCGTCACGCAGCGTGTACCACTCCATGTAGGCGGTGAAGCTGGGCACATGGCTCAGCAGCGTCGCCTTCATGTTTGTGATGCGACCGCCGTGAAGCGCTACCTGGCGGTCACTCGCGGCACGCGCCTCAGCGTCGAGGCTCTCGTACGAAGTGATGGGAAGAAACGGGGCATGCGTCTCGGACATCTGCCCAGCCTAACCAAGCGATCAGGCAGCCTTCTCAAACTCTTCAGCGGGAAGTAACACAACCGGGCCGTCGTCGACCTGCGCGCGGGCGCGCACGGCGTCGGTCAGGGGGAAGGTTGTGATCGCGATGCCGTCGAACACGCCGCGACGCACGGCCTGGAACACGTCGGAGGCGGCCTGCTGGCCGATTCCGTGGGCGTTCTTCCACGAGCGGGCGACGGTGTAGTCGTCGGCCGTGATGGCGACCTCTGCGGTCGAACGGTCGTCGACGATCACTCCTCCGAGGTCGCGAGCCCACGCCTCGACGAAGCGGTGCGCGCCAGAGGCGTCGGCCTCGACGTACACCGTGTTGCCGGTTCCGATCGAGTGCAGCTGCTTACAGATCGTGCGCGCGATGAGCCCGAGCGGGAGGAACCCGACGGCCTTGTCGATGGCGACGTCCTTCGGAAATCCGATGAGGTCGCGCTCGCTCAGCAGCGGACGCATGCCCTTGTTGGCGGCGTCTGCCGGGTATGCGACGCGGTCACCGGGCGCGAATCCGGCGGCCTCTGGGCCGACCGCTTCGATGAACCCCGCGGCGTGCAACCCGATTGCCGTCATTCCGACGGCGGCGAGACGAACTCGTACCTCTCCGGTGCTCGGGCGCGGGAGGAGTCGTGAGGAAGAACCCATGGTGATTACTCGTTCCTGCCGGCGTTTTCGGGTCTTCGCCGACAGTTGTGAAAACCGAAACGGTGGGGTGAATATTCCCTAGAAGACCTTGCCGGGGTTGAGTATGCCGAGCGGGTCGAAGACACGCTTGATGTCGCGCTGCAGCTCGAGCTGATCGCTGCCGAGTTCGTCTCCGAGCCAGCGTCGCTTGAGCAGACCGACGCCGTGCTCGCCCGTAAGCGTTCCGCCCAGACGGAGGGCCGCGAGAAACATGTCGTCGGCCGCCTGCCATACCTCGGGCGGCACGTCGGGGCCATCGAAGACGAAGTTGGGGTGCAGGTTGCCGTCACCCGCGTGGGCGACGGTGGCGATCTCGACGCCATACTTCGCGGCGATGTCACCAATCGCGGCGAACATCGACGGCAGCGAACTGCGCGGCACGCAGACGTCTTCGATGAGCACGGTGCCGCGGGCTTCCATCGCGGGATGAAATGCCCTGCGCATGCCGAAGAGCCGTGCGCTTTCTGCGGGGTCGGTAGTGAGTTCTGCCTCGCCACCGAGCGAACGAATGACACTCAGAACCGCCTCGGCCTCGGCCTCAGCCGCCGAGCCGTCGGTCTGCACAAGCAGGTAACACTCGTCACGCACGTCGAGATCGAGGTAGGCCGCGATGGAGCGCATGGCGTGCGGGTCGAGAAGCTCCATAATCGACGGTCGGATGCCGGCTGCCGTTATCACCGAGGCGGCTCGTGCCGCGGCCTCCACTGAACCGAAGTACGCGCCGATCGTCGACGCTGTGCCCTGCGGCAGCGCCCGAAGTTTTACCGTCGCCTCGACGACGACGCCGAGCGTGCCCTCCGAGCCGATCATGAGGCCAGCCAGGTCGAGCCCCGTGACGCCCTTGACCGTGCGGTGGCCAAATTCCATCAGCCGACCGTCGGCGAGCACAACCTTGAGACCGAGCACCGATTCACGAGTGACGCCGTACTTTGCGCACAGCAGACCGCCCGCGTTTGTCGCGATGTTGCCGCCGATCGTCGAGATCGCGCGGCTTGCCGGGTCAGGGGCGAACCAGAGCCCGGTGGGTTCGAGGGCGGTGTTGAGATCGGCGTTGATGACCCCGGCCTCGACAACAGCGAGCTCGTCGTCACGCGCGATCTCGAGGATCGAATTCATGGAGGCCGTCGAGAGAACGATCTCACCGGCACCCGCAATTGCTCCGCCCGCGAGGCCGGTTCCCGCACCTCGTGTGACAACCGGCGTGCGGGTCTCTGTTGCGAATCGCAGTGTCGCCTGCACGTCGGCAACAGTTTTTGCGTGAACGACAGCGAGGGGCGCAGCGTCTGAAATATGCCCCGACTTATCGGCTCTGGCGCGCTCAAGATCGGCGCTGCTCGTCGACACAACGTCGCCGAGGATCTCGCTGAGCTTTGAGAGAGTGTCAGTCACACTCGCAGTTTATGCTCTTGGGCCCGTGTCTGAATTCCGCTAGATCAAGTCGTCAGAAAGTGCGAGTGTGGAGGGTATGGATGCCCTGTTCGCCGAACGCTACCGCGCAATGTCGTCGCGCGACGCGCGGTTCGACGGGCAGTTCATCACCGGCGTGCATTCGACGGGCATCTATTGCCGACCCAGTTGCCCGGCCATCACTCCACACGCGCGCAATGTGTCGTTCTACCGAACCGCCGCCGCCGCACACGAGGCCGGCCTTCGCGCCTGCAAGCGTTGCCTGCCTGACGCCGTGCCCGGCTCCCCCGACTGGAACACCCACGACGATCTTGCCGCCCGTGCCATGCGGCTCATCACGGATGGTGTCATCGAGCGCGAGGGTGTGACAGGTCTTGCCTCGAGACTCGGCTACACAACGCGTCATCTCACGCGAGTGCTCGTCGCCGAACTCGGAGCGGGTCCTCTCGCTCTCGCCCGCGCACATCGGGCTCAGAATGCCCGCGTTCTTCTGACAAGCACCGACCTCTCGATCTCTGACGTCGCGTTCGCGTCCGGATTTACCAGCATCAGGCAGTTCAACGACACGATGCAGGCGGTCTACGAACTGACGCCAACTGCCCTGCGGGCGTCGCGCCGTGAGCCGGTCGCCTCCCCCGGCACCATCACCCTTCGCCTGCCCGCTCGTCCGCCCTTCGACGGCGCCGGCATCATGCGCTACCTCGCCGACCACTCCGTGACCGGCCTGGAGTCGGCGAGCGCAGACACCTACGAGCGCGCCATCCTGTTGCCCCACGGTGTTGCACGCATAACCCTCAGCGTTGACGGTGACGCGGTCACGTGCGTCGCGCGGCTCGACAATATTGCGGATGTCGCGACCCTCGTTGCGCGAGTGCGACGACTCTTCGATCTCGACGCCGATTCGCTCGCGATTGACGCCGCGCTGGCACGAGACGAGGTACTCGCACCCCTGGTCGAGAGACAGCCGGGCATGCGCATCCCCGGAGCAATGGACGTCAACGAAGCGGTCTTCCGCACGCTCGTCGGCCAACAGATCTCGATTGCCGCTGCACGCACCGTGCTCGGGCGCCTCACGCGCGAGCTGGGCACAGTTATCGACGACGAAACAGTTTTGTTTCCGAGTGCGGAGCAGTTCGCGGAGCGCGGCCACGAGGCGCTCAGGGGGCCGGCTACCCGCATCCAATCGATTATCGGCGTTGCGGAGGCACTCGCGAGCGGTGACCTGCACCTCGACGTCGGTATGCCTGTCGCAGAGTTCACCGCGCGCCTCACGGCCCTGCCGGGTATCGGCGCATGGACGGCCGGGTATCTCGCGATGCGCGTGCTCGGGTCACCCGACGTTCTGTTATCGAGCGACCTCGTTATGTTGCATGCCGCGCGCGATCTCGGCCTTCCGGCAACGGCGAAGAGCCTCGCCGTACACGGCGAGCGTTGGGCACCGTGGCGCAGCTACGCCGGACTGCATCTCTGGCGCTCGCGGGCAAGCTCCCCGCCCGAATAGCTCTTCGCAGCTAGCATCAATGTGTGACCGAAGAGACACTGCTCAATGACGGGCGAAACGAGACTGAAGTCGAGCGCCTCGACCGCAACTGGAATGAGATTCTTCAAGAGTTGCGCGTGACCCAAACCGGCACGCAGATTCTGAGTGGATTTCTTCTCACCCTCGCTTTTCAGCAGCGGTTCACCGACCTCGACCAGTTTCAGATCGACGTCTACCTTGTGCTCGTTGTGCTCGCGGCCCTCGCCACGGCTCTCGCTCTCGCGCCGGTGAGCCTGCACCGCGCCCTGTTTCGCCGCAACGCCAAAGAACGTGTTGTGCGAGCCGCCAACGCCATTCTCAAGATGACACTCGCGGCGGTTGCGCTTGTGCTTTCCGGCACAGTGCTGCTGATTTTCGACGTTGTTCTCTCTCGTCAGGCCGGCCTCATTGCCGGCATCGCGGCCTTTGTCATCATTACCGCCGGATGGCTCTCCCTCCCTCTCTTCGCGCGAGCCTGGCGCGATCAGTGACGCTCTCCTCGAACTCTTCGACTGCATCAACCGCGAGCATTCCCACAACCAAGGGCATCGGCCGCACGGCCTGGGTCTACGCGGCCCAGCGCGCACAGCACGGTTTTGTTCGCCATCGCGGGCTCGACTCGGCGGCGGCCCTGACCTTCTTCGCGACCCTCGCGCTCTTTCCCGGCTCGCTCGCTGTCGTCTCATCGTTCGCAACCGTCAACAATCGCGACTCGGCGATCGAGAACATCCTCACGGTTGTGAGCGAGTTTGTGACGGATTCGACAATCGAGACGATCCGCCCGCCCCTCGAGTCGCTTCTCTCGATCTCGAACCCCTGGCTCGCGTTCGCGATCGGCCTTGCCCTCACCGCGTGGTCGCTCTCGAGCTACGCAACGGCATTCGGTCGTGCGATGAATGCCGTCTACGAGGTGCAGGAGGGCAGGCGGGTCGTGCTTTTCCGCGGCCTGATGATTCTTCTCTCGCTGCTGCTGATGGTCGGATTTGCAGTCATCGCCGTCATTCTTCTTACAACGCCGCGGGCCGCAGAGGCCATCGGCGCGACGGTCGGTATCGGCGAACCGTGGCTCACAGTGTGGAACTTCGGCAAATGGCCCGTTCTCGCAATCCTGGTCTTCCTCATCATCGCGGTGCTCTACTACGTCACCCCGAACGTCAAGCACTCGCGCGTGCGCTGGGTTTCGTGGGGAGCACTCTTCGCAATCGTCACGTGGGCGGTCGCGACTCTCGGCTTCGCCATCTACGTGATGACTGTCTCGACCTACGACCGCGTCTACGGCTGGATCGGCGGCGGGCTCGCTCTCGTCATCTGGCTGTACATCACCAACCTTGTGCTTGTGCTCGGTGCAGAGGTCGATGCTGAGCTCGTGCGAGTGCGCCAGCTGACGGCGGGCATCCCCGCTGAGGAGATCATCCAGCTGCCCGCACGCGGAACGGCACGCACCCTGCGACTCGCGCGCATTAGAGCAGATGATGTGCAGTCGGGTCGCGCAATCAGGGAGAACGCTGAGGGTCCGCCAGAGCTCTAGATCGTTCGAGCGGTGATTTATACCGTGGTCGCATGAATGGATTTCCGCAACAGCAACAGGATCAGCCCGGACTCACGTCAGCGATGACCCCGAAGCCCGACCACGGCGAGACGAGCTACGTCGGCTCCGGTCGCCTCGCCGGAAAGCGCGCACTCATCACGGGCGGCGACTCCGGCATCGGTCGAGCCGTCGCCATCGCCTTTGCTCGCGAGGGTGCCGATGTCGCTATCGGCTACCTCCCTGAAGAGCAGGATGACGCCGAAGACACCTCGGCCTGGATCGAGCTCGCCGGCCAGCGCTCGATGCTGCTGCCCGGCGACCTGACCGACGAGGGCCACTGCATGTGGATGGTGCGCGAGACCGTGAGCGAGCTCGGTGGCATCGACATTCTTGTGCTCAACGCCGGCTACCAAGAGGCGCGTGACGGCCTCGAGAACCTGCCGACCGCAGAGTTCGACAGGGTGTTTCGTACAAACCTCTATTCGATGATGTGGATAGCACGGCAGGCGATTCCTCACCTCGCCGAGGGCTCTTCCATCATCACGACGTCGTCGATTCAGGCATTCAATCCCTCGCCAGAGCTCATCGACTACGCGATGACGAAGGCCGCACAGGTCGCGTTTACAAAGGCTCTCGCCGCCCAACTCGGCGAGCGCGGTATTCGCGTCAACGCCGTGGCCCCTGGCCCAATCTGGACACCGCTGATTCCGGCGACGAGCTGGCCAGAGACGCTGCCCACTTTCGGTGAAGACACACCGCTCGGTCGCGCCGGGCAGCCGGCCGAGCTCGCAGGTGCCTATGTCTACCTCGCCTCTGAGGCAGGCAGCTACGTCTCGGGGGCAGTGCTCCCCGTCACAGGAGGAAAGCCGCTATGACCCCCGCAGCGCCACAACTCAAAGACCCCGAGCTCTACGAGAAGCTCGTCGATGAAGGCAATAGCAAGCAGAAGGCGGCTCGCATCTCAAACGCCGCGGCCAAGAAGGGTCGCTCGGCGATCGGCCGCAAGGGCGGCACGTCGGGCGACTACGAAAGCTGGACGGTAGCCGACCTCAGAGCCAAGGCCAAAGAGATTGGCCTCAGCGGTTACTCGAAACTCACAAAGGCAAAGCTCATCGAAGCCCTGCGCGACAGCTGACCCACTTGGTGATTGAGCTTGTCGAAATCACACCGAGCGTAGCCGAGGTTGCGAGCGGGATTTCGATACGGCCCTAGCGGGCCTACTCAATCAGCAAGAGACGTGCTGGCGGGCCTACTCAATCCGCGAGAGACGTCAGCGAGCCGTGCACTAGCCGGTCTTCTTCTTCGCCGCGGGTTTCTTGGCGGCGGGCTTCTTCTTCGCGGCGGCTGCACCCCGACTCTTCTCGACGCTGCGACGTAGCGCGTCCATAAGGTCGAGCACCTCGCCGCCCTTCTCGTCTGGCTGCTCGCCGAAGGTCTCTTCTGTCGAGACTGCGTCGCCCTTCTTGAGCTTGGCGTCGATGAGCTCGCGCAGCTGCGCCTGGTATTCGTCGGTGAACTTGTCGGGTGCGAAGTCTGCCTCGAACGACTTGACGAGGGCCTCGCTCATCTCGAGCTCTTTTGCCGTGATGCGTACCTTCTCGTCAAGCGCCGGAAACTTCGCTTCGCGCACTTCGTCGTCCCACAGCAGCGACTGCAGCATCAGCACGTCTCCGCGCACCCGAAGTGCCCCGAGTCGCGTCTTCTGTCGAAGCGCGAACTGCACAATTGCCGTGCGGTCGGTTTCTTCCAGCGTGCGACGCAGCAGTGCGTAGGCCTTGTTCGATTTGGAGTCGGGTTCGAGAAAGTACGAGCGCTCGAACATGATCGGATCAAGCTGACTGCTCGGAACGAACTCGACAACGTCGATCTCACGACTGCGCTCCTCTGGAAGACTGTGCAGGTCTTCCTCGGTGAGAATCACCGTCTCTTCTCCATCGTCGTACGCCTTGTCGATGTCACCGTAGGCCACGATCTTGCCGCAGATCTCGCACCGTCGCTGGTACTTGATGCGACCGCCGTCTTTGTTGTGCACCTGATGCAGCGCAATGTCGTGATCTTCTGTGGCGCTATACACCTTGACCGGCACGTTGACGAGGCCGAACGTCACGGCGCCCTTCCATATTGCTCTCATCACCCCAGCAAACTCCCTGCCCGTGAGTTGCGCCAGAGCAGCGGCCAACCTCTAGCAAATTCGCAGTCGCTGCCACCACCATGGGGGCATGGCAAAGGATCAGGGCGACACCGTCACTATCGATGGCCACCGACTGCGCATCACGAACCTCGACAAGGTTCTCTACCCCGAGACCGCAACGACAAAGCGCGACGTCTTCGACTATTACGCCAGGGTCGCCGACGCCCTCATCGCTCACTCTGCGAACCGCCCGGCGACCCGCAAACGTTGGGTTCACGGCGTGGGAACGGCCGACGCACCCGGTCAAACCTTTTTTCAGAAGAATTTGGATGACGCCACCCCCGCCTGGGTCAAGAGACGCTCGATCGAGCACTCTGATCACTCGAACGACTACCCCCTCGTCAACGACCTCGCGACGCTCACCTGGCTCGCCCAGATAGCCGCGCTCGAGATCCATGTGCCCCAGTGGCAGTTCGGACGCACGGGGGTGCGCAAGAATCCCGACCGCCTCGTGCTCGACCTCGATCCCGGACCGGGTACGGGTCTTGCCGAGTGCGCGGAGGTCGCTCGTTACGCCCGCGACATCCTCACCGATATGGGGCTTGATCCCCTGCCGGTGACGAGCGGCAGCAAGGGTATCCACCTCTACGCGGCGCTCGACGGCAAGCAGGACTCAGACACGGTCAGTGCCGTCGCCCACGAGCTCGCCCGCGCACTCGAGGCCGATCACCCTGATCTTGTCGTGAGCGACATGAAAAAGTCGCAGCGCGATGGCAAGGTGCTCGTCGACTGGAGCCAGAACAACGGCTCGAAGACGACAATCACCCCGTACTCGTTGCGCGGGCGTGCGCGCCCGATGGTTGCTGCTCCGCGAACGTGGCGGGAGCTGGCATCCAAGAATCTCGAACACCTCGATTACACGCAGGTGCTCAGCCGCCTCGAGAAGAAGGGCGACCTGCTTGCCGGCCTCACCGCCGGTCACCTGTCGAGTCTCGAACCGACCCACGAGCGGCTTGAGACGTTCGACAGGCTCGAGAAATACCGCTCGATGCGCGACGGCGCGAAGACGCCGGAGCCGGTGCCCGCCGACGCACCAGAAACATCGACGGGCTCGAGCTTTGTTATCCAGGAGCACCACGCGAGGCGGCTCCACTTCGACTTTCGGCTCGAGCACGACGGTGTGCTCGTGAGCTGGGCGCTACCCAAGGGTGTGCCCACCGATCGGAAGACCAACCACCTCGCCGTGCAGACCGAAGACCACCCGCTCGAGTACGGCTCGTTCGAGGGCGAGATTCCGGCGGGCGAGTACGGCGCCGGAACAGTGACGATCTGGGATGCCGGCAGCTACGAGCTGGAGAAGTGGCGCGATGGCGAAGAGGTCATCGCCACCCTGCACGGCGAGAAGCACGGCAGCCACCGCTACGCGCTCATCCACACCGGTAAGGGCGACGGAAAAGCACAGAACAACTGGCTCATCCACCTCATGGAAGACGCGCACGAGCAGTCGCGCACACCAGCCAAGAAGAAGCCGGAGCGCACCGCCCCGCCCAAGCCGATGCTCGCCACACTCGGCAGCGAGGCACTCATTCACGACGAGGGCGACTATGCCTTCGAAATGAAGTGGGACGGCTACCGAGCCATCGCGCAGATCGAAGACGGCGAAGTTCGGCTGCTGAGTCGCAACGGCAACGACATGACCGCGACCTATCCAGAGCTCGGTGACCTCGTGGGTGCCGTGAACGGTGACGCAGTGCTCGACGGCGAGATCATCGCACCGGCACGCGGCGGACGCCCCGACTTTGCGCGTCTTCAGTCACGGGGCAAGCTCAGCAAAAAGGCCGATGTCGAGAAGGCAATGGCGTCGACCCCCGTGCGCTTCGTTGCATTCGACATCCTGTCGATCGACGGAGACTCGTTGGTCAAAAAAACCTATGACGAGCGGCGCGCACTTCTCGAAGACACCGTGACGCCCGGCGGAACAGTCGACGTTCCGCCGGCGTTCGAAGGCGACCTCGGCAGCGCAATCGAGTCGAGCCGCACCCTCGCGCTCGAGGGAGTCATAGCGAAGCTGCGCAGTGCGCGGTACTCCCCCGGTCGTCGCACTGACGCCTGGGTCAAGATCAAGCACCACGCGACGCAGGATGTCGTGATTGTCGGCTGGCGCCCCGGCAAGGGGTCACGCGCGCATCGCATCGGCTCGCTGCTTATGGGCATTCCTGAGGGCGACGGCATCCGCTACGTCGGCCGGGTCGGTACGGGCTTTACGGAAGACTCCCTCGACACCCTGCTCACCCGCCTGCGTTCGCTTGAGCGCAAGACCAGTCCAGCGATCGATGTTCCCGCCGCAGACGCGAGCGACGCGCACTGGGTGACACCGCGCATCGTCGGCGAGGTGGAGTTTGCCGAGTGGACGCCGAGCGGCCGCATCCGCCAACCGAGTTGGCGAGGCATCCGCACTGATAAAAAACCCGGCGACGTGACTCTCGAGCGCTGAGTGTTGCCTGAGCGTACGCTGTCAGCCCACGTGGCCGCCCGTAGGGTGGGTTTATGAACCCCTTCAAGCTTGTTCCCCTCGTCGTTGGTCTCGGAGTCGGCTACGTGCTCGGAACAAAAGCCGGCCGCGAACGGTACGACGCCATGAAGAACCGCGCCGAGTCTGTCTGGGAGAGCCCGAAGGTCGCAAAGGCCCGCCGCGATGTCGAGGCCTACGCGCGCCAGCAGGCTCCCATCATTCGCGACCGCGCCGAGGCTGTCGCGAAGGCAGCCCCCGGGGTCATTGCCGACACGGCGAAAGACGTCGCAGCGAAGACGACAGAGGTCGCAAAAGACGTCGCCGGCAAGACCGCCGACGTCGCAAAAGACGTCGCTGCGTCAACCGCCGCGACGGCCAAGACAGTCGCAGACAAAACTGCAGCAACGGCGAAGGATGTCGCGGGCAAGACCGCCGCGACCGCGAAAACCGTCGCCGACAAGACGACAGCGACGGCCCACGACGTTCGCGAGCAGGTCGGAAAGACAGCGAGCGACCTGCGCGAGCGTGGCGAAGACGCCGTCGAGCGCGCGACGAATGCCGTCGGCCGCGCCCGCGACGAGGCCCTAGAAGACACAACCGACGACACTGATGATGACGACGCGGCTCCGCTCTCGGGCGAAGCGTCGGACGCCGGGTTCCCCAAGAAATAACGCTCGACCAGCGGCAGCTCAGTCTTCCAGCGACTCCCCGAGCGGCACGATTGGCATGTCCGACAACCGAAGCGCCGCGGTGATGGGCACCATGCCGCTGAGGCGTTCCGGAGCGAGAACACGCTTGACGTCGTCGGCAGTCATCAGGCCAGCCTCGACAACGAGCTCGGCAATCGAGGCGTTCGTCGTGAGCGCTGTGTGAGCGAGTGTTGCGGATGCCGCGTAGCCGATGTACGGGGTCAACGCTGTGACGACTCCAACCGATGACTCAACCTGCTGCGCGAGCCGCGCGGTGTTGGCCGTGATGCCGTCAACACAGTTGACCCGCAGCGTGTAGCAGGCCTTTGTCATCCACGACAGGGACTGAAGAATCGAGTGCGCGATGACCGGTTCGAAGGCGTTGAGTTGCAGCTGGCCGGCTTCCGCGGCGGCTGTCACCGTCGCATCCGCCCCGATGACGCTGAAGGCGACCTGATTCACGACCTCGGGAATCACGGGGTTGACCTTGCCCGGCATGATCGACGACCCCGCCTGCCGCGCGGGAAGGTTGATCTCGCCGAAGCCCGCCTGCGGGCCACTCGACAGAAGACGCAGGTCGTTACAGATCTTCGAGAGCTTGACGGCCGCGCGCTTGAGCGTGCCGCTCAGGGTCATAAAGATTCCGGCGTCGCTCGTTGCCTCAATGAGGTCGGGCGCGGTTTCCATCGGAATACCGGTCACTGCCTCGAGGTGCTTTCGCACGGCCTCCGCGTACCGCGGGTCGGCGGTGATGCCGGTACCGATGGCCGTCGCGCCCATGTTGATCTCGTTGAGCCAGTGGATGACCTCAGAGAGCCGGTCGAAATCTTCGGCGAGGGTGTGGGCGAAGCCGCGAAACTCCTGCCCGAGGGTCATCGGCACGGCATCCTGAAGCTGCGTGCGACCTACCTTGAGAATGTCGTTGAACTCGACACCCTTCGCCGCGAACGACGCGGTGAGCAGCTTGTGCTCTGCGAGAAGACGCTTCACACCGAAGACCATCGCGAGCTTGATCGCCGTCGGGTAGACGTCGTTTGTGCTCTGGCTGCGGTTGACGTCGTCGATCGGGTGAAGGTGCGCGTAGTCGCCGCGCTCGTAGCCCATCAGCTCGAGGCCGCGATTGGCGATCACCTCGTTGGTGTTCATGTTCGTCGACGTGCCGGCGCCGCCCTGGATTACACCGACACAAAATTCTTTGTGCAGCGCGCCATCCACGATCTCGATGCACGCCCGCTCGATGATGTCGGCCTTCTCCTGGGAGATAACGCCGATCTCCGCGTTGGCACGTGCCGCCGCCTGCTTGACCCGCGCGAGGGCGGTAATCAGGTCGGGGTAGTTGAAGATCGCGCGCCGCGTGATCGGAAAGTTCTCGAGGGCGCGAGCCGTGTGAACACCCCAGTAGGCGGTGACGGGAATCTCTTTGCTGCCGAGCGAGTCGCTCTCGGTGCGAGTGGGCGTTGCCTGCTGCTGCGCTTGTGGCGCGTGCGTCGTCATGTTCTTTCAGTCTCCTTCGACCGTCAGTCTCCTATGGCGCCATACGACCGGGTGGGTCGACGCCGAGGTAAGCCTACGCGGGGTGCAGTGCAGGAACTATGAGGTAAATACCGAAGAGCACAAACAGGCCGCAGACGACGTAGATCGCAACCGAGGCGCGCTTGCGCCAGGGCTTTTCGCTGTCGCCGAGGCGCAGGGCGAGAGAGAACAGCGTGACGACGAGACACGCGGCGATAACCGCCGACACAACAACACTCACAAAAGCCAGCCAGTCGATCATGAGCGGTTGGCCTTCTTCTTCTTTTTCGGGCGTACGAAGGCGCCCGGCTCCGGCTGGTGAAAGTGACGGGAGTCAACGGCACTGCGCCGTGACCACAGGAAGATAAACAGGATGGCGCCGACGGCGAGAACGACGTCGATGATGATGCCGACGAAACCGAAGCCAGCGATGAACGCGGCGACGGCACCGACGAGCCCCGCGGCGGGAATAGTGATGAGCCAGCCGAGCGCGATGCGGCCCGCCGTCTTCCATCGAACGGAAGCGCCCTTGCGACCGATACCCGTGCCGATGACCGATCCCGAAGCGACCTGCGTCGTTGAGAGGGCGAAGCCGAAGTGTGTCGACGCGAGAATCGTCGCGGTCGTCGACGCCTCAGCGGCAAAGCCCTGGGCGGGCTCTACGTCGGTGATGCCGCGGCCGAGGGTCTTGATGATGCGCCAGCCACCCGAGTACGTTCCGAGGGCAATAGCGAGGGCGCAGACGAAAATCACCCAGATGTGGGGGCCGTCGTCGCCGGGCTCCTGAAAGCCCGCGGCGATGAGGGTCAGGGTGATAACGCCCATCGTCTTCTGTGCGTCGTTTGTGCCGTGCGCGAGCGAGACAAGAGAAGAGGTAAAGATCTGCCCCTTCTTGAATCCGTCACGCTCGCGCTTGCGTGTGATCCGAAAGGCAATGCGCGTGACGATAAACGCGATGAGCCCGGCAGTGAGAGGAGCAAGGAGTGCGGGAATGAGAATCTTCGAGACGAGAACCCCGCCGTCGATGGCCCCGATTCCCGCGCCGACAATCGTCGCGCCGATGAGCCCGCCGAACAGGGCATGGCTCGACGACGACGGAAGACCGAGCAGCCAGGTGACGAGGTTCCAGACGATCGCGCCGATCAGCCCGGCGAGAACGAGCGCCGGGGTGATCTGAATACCGCCGTCGCCCTCTTTAATGAGACCGCCCGAAATCGTCTTTGCAACCTCAGTAGAGAGGAACGCGCCAACGAAGTTGAGCACTGCCGCAATAGCCACGGCAACCTTGGGCTTGAGCGCCCCTGTCGCAATCGGCGTCGCCATGGCGTTAGCCGTGTCGTGAAAACCGTTTGTGAAATCGAAAACGAGGGCTAGTGCGATGACTAGCGCGACCATGAGCTGAATTTCCACTGTCGCGAGTCTAGCCGCTGCTTAACGCCCCATGTACAGCTCATGGCGCGCGTATTAACGGGATGTAACAAATGCTCGGCACCCCCGAGATTGGGGGCATAGATATTGGTGCGGCAGGGGTGCGCTACAGTGCTGCCGCTCACTAGTATCAGGTGACTCGAAAGAAACCACTTTCGGGTGAGGGGAAAAACATCGTGTCTCAAGACGACCTTTTCGGCGCACCCGCTGGTTGGTATCCCGATCCGCTGGGGCTTCCGCAGCTGCGTTGGTGGAACAACCACGCCTGGACCGAGCAGACTTCTGCCGCGCGCCAGCCCATGGTTATGCAGGACACCAAGTTCGCATGGGCAGACGACGAGCTCCCCACACGCCGCGAAGAGCGTGAGCGCGAGCGCGCCGCCGACGAGCGTGAGCCCGTCGCGAAGGTCGCACCCACAGTTGACTCGCTGCGCGAGCTCGAGCCGCCGCGTGCGTTCACAAAGATCGACGAGCCGGAGCCCGTAGCAACCCCCGCCTTCACGGCGCCGGTCGTTGAGACGCCCGCTCCCGCAGCTGCACAGGCCACCGCGCCGGCAGCAGCAGCGACAGCACCCGCTGCTCCGACAGTCACGACTCCCGCCGCCGCACCTGCCGCCCCCGCAGCAGCAGCGACAGAAGCTCCTGCCAACACGCTGTACACGCCCGACCCCTTCGTCGAGCTCGACGAGCACGTTGTCAACATGACGCCGTCGTTCGGAAACCTTTTCGACGCAACGACGCCCGGCGCCAACCTTCTTATGGGTGCGACCGAGACGTCGCTCGACAACCTGTTCGGCGCAAAGGCCGACCGTCGCCCGCGTCGCGCAACGCCGCTGCTTACCGCAGAGTCGCTTGCACCGGCACGCGCTGTCGGCAAGTCGAACGCTCGTGTGAGCACCGGCCCCGCCTGGATCATCGCGATGGTTCCGCTCATCCAGCTCGTCGTCGCTCTTCTCTACCTGACGGCTTTCGGTATGGCAGCCAACCTCACGGTATTCATCGCGATTCTCGCGGTGCCGTACCTGCTGGTTGTCGCTCTTGCCTTCGTCGACTACCGCCAGCTCAAGGCCGGCGGACACGCTCGCCCCGCGCACTGGCTCTGGGCGTTCCTGTCGGCTCCGGTCTACCTGATCGTTCGCGCACGCACCGTGATCCGCGAAACCGGTCACGGCATCGGCCCGGTTCTCGTCTGGTTCGGCCTCGCGGCTCTCCACGCGGCATCCGCCCTTGCCATCCCCGGCCTCCTTATCTCGCTGATGCCCGGATTCTTCTCCGCGCAGATCGAGCAGTCGGTCGCCCGCGACGCCTTCAACAGCGCCGCGTCTGAGATGAGCGTCTCGTGCCCCGCCGTTCCCCCGCTGCTTATCGGCGAGACGGTCGAGTGCCAGGGTCTCGCGAGCAACGGCAGCAACTACGACATCACTGTCGCCCTCGAGCGCGCCAACGGTTGGATCCTCTGGCAGGTCACCGACTGGGGTGTATGGGGCCTCAACGACTAGTCGATAACTCATAAGAACGGCGTGCGACTTCGGTCGCACGCCGTTTTTTTGCGTCTGGATGTCGCGGGCCGAAGGTTTAACGTGTTTGTTACGAAGAAAACTTGACTCTGCACCTCGCGGTATCGATAGCATTACCCTCAGTTGGCTCCCCTGTTTGGGGGTGAGCCAACGACTAGTAACTGACCCGTCTAGTGCATAGTCTGATGAAGATCTTTCGAGTTGCCCGGCCCTGAAAGCGAACGGTAGTCCTGATGACCGTGACACCCGCACAACCAACCCCTCCGGGGTGGTACTCCGATCCTGAGGGGCGCCCCGAAAAGCGTTGGTGGAATGGCTCAAGCTGGACGGGCACCTACGCCCCCATCGCGACACCGCCCATCGCCACACCGGCCACCGAAGCGCCATCGATGAGCACAACCGTGCAACTCACGAGCGCTGCGCAGTTGTCGTCGACCCCGTCGGGTCCCGGGTACGCATCACTTCTCGCCGTACTGCCGGCCGTACCCACCTTTGTTGAGCCGCCCGTCACTCAGGCGTTTGCTCCCGGTGGCGCCTACGCGACGGCGCCAGCCCCGTCGGCGTTCCCCAGCCAGTTCAGTGCCCTGCAGTCGGGTGCCAATGCCGGCCCTCCGGCGCTGCCCGGTCTCGCGGCGCTGCCGGCCTACGCGCCGAACAACCCCGCAGAGCCTCAGGCCTCACCCACTCTTGCGTCGATGCCGGCGCCGTCTGCGGCATCGCTACGCCCCAACCACGGCTCGACGGAACACCGGGCTTCGCATCTCGCCTTGCCCGCCGGCCCGATCAACCCAGGACCGACGCCGTACTCGCCGCCGTATCCGCCCGCACCGTTCACCCCACCCGCCTCGTGGGCGCCTCCGACGCAACCGTCGCGATCTGCCCACGCGGCACCGGAACCGACAACCGCGGTTCCCGCAAACGCGCCCGGCTACACGCCGACGCCGGCGCCCGTCAACGCTCAGCCGCTGCCGTCTGCGCCCTGGGCCCCGCCCGTTGTCGCTGCCCAGACGCCGGTCGCCGCGCCGATTCCCGTCGTCGCAGCCCACACGCCCCTCGCAGCCCAGCCCCCGGTCGCAGCCCAGTCGCCCGTCGCAGTCCAGCCCCCGGCCGCCGCGCCACATCCCTTCGTCGCCGTGCAAGCGCCAGTATCTTCACCAGCACCGGCAACGCCGGCCGCGGCACCGAACCCCTTCGCTCCCGCCGCGGCGACACCGTTCACCCCGGCACCCGCGCTGAGCTACGTCGCACCCAGCTATTCACCGCCGGTCGCGACATCCACTCTCGCTCCTTTCGACAACAGCGCCGGCGGATTCATCGCCGACTCCGACTCCCCCGCCTACCAGCCGTTCGCGATGAAGCCCGACATCCGCCGCGGACCCGTCGGTCCGCCGGAGCGCGTCTACACCGGCTCAGCATGGCTGCTCGCTCTGTCGCCGCTTTTCGTCGGCGGAATTGCCGTCGCGGTTGTGATGTTTCTCGGCGAGTTCTATTCGCGGTTCGCGCAGATCGGTGTGCTCGCGATCATTGCGATCGTCGCAATCGCCGTTACCGTGCGCGACAGCCGCGAACTTCGCGAGGCCGGCTACATCAACCCGCCATCAGCGGGCTGGATCGTTCTGACCCCCATCGTCTACTTCGGGGTCCGTGCAGCTCGCACCGCGCAGCAGGGCAAAAAGGGAATCGCACCTCTCTTTGTCTGGCTGCTTCTCGCTGCCGCTCTCACCGCAGCGTACTTCTTGCTGACACCGGCAGCGGCGCAGGATCTCTTGATCAACCCGACCGAGTAGTGCCGCGTAGTACCGAGTAACACCCGCATCACCGCCATAGGCTTGAGCCGTGAACTCCCTCTCGGCAGCGCTCGCGCGCGGAACAGTCATACTCGACGGCGGCCTCGGCACTCTTCTCGAGCAGCGCGGCCACGACCTGGCGAGCGAGCTGTGGTCTGCGCGAATGCTCATCGAGCAGCCCGACACCATCCGGACGGCGCATCGCGAGTTCTTCGAGGCGGGCGCCGAGGTCGGCATCAGTGCGTCGTACCAGGTCAGCTACGAGGGTCTCGCGGCCGTTGGCATCGACCGGGACGAGGCAAACCGGCTTCTCACGCTCAGTGTGAGCCTCGTAGCGGCCGCGCGAGACGAATCGCGGGCACACGGCTGGGTCGCCGCCTCTGTGGGCCCGTACGGGGCGATGCTCGCCGATGGCTCTGAGTATCGCGGTGACTACGGGCTGAGCGTCGCACAACTGCGCGAGTGGCACGCCCCGCGCCTAAGAACGCTGATGGATGCCGGAGCCGACGTTCTCGCCATCGAAACCATCCCGTGCCTCGCCGAGGTCGAGGCCGTACTCGGAGAGGTTGCGGGCTCCGGTGTGCCAGCCTGGCTCGCCGTCACGGCGGCAATGGGAGCGCTCCGCTCTGGCGAGTCACTCGCTGCGGCGTATGCGATGGCCGACGCGGTCGATGAGATCATCGCCGTGGGCATCAACTGCTCTGACCCGCTCGACGTCGCGAGTGCCATCACGGCGGCGCGAAGCGCGACATCCAAACCGATTGTGGTTTATCCGAACAGCGGTGAGCAGTGGGATGCCAAGAATCGCCGCTGGATGGGAACGCCGGGTTTTCCGTCGAGCCTCGTACGCGAGTGGCGAGACGCGGGAGCCTCGCTCATCGGCGGGTGTTGCCGGGTCGGCCCCGCCGAGATCTCCGCCATTGGGAGCGCTCTCAAGTGAAGGTGCTCGGACGACGGTGAGCGAAGACTGCTCACAATGAGCAGCTATCGAGATCACCCCCGTGATACTCGACGCCTCAGCCTTCGGTCACCGTCGTCCCTAGTCCCCCGACTAGTGCATAGACCGAATGTATTGGGTCAAGTGACCCAAGCGCTGCCCCCACAACGGGTTACGGCTCATTTTCCGACCTTTAGATTATGATTCGTCGTCTGCAGCGTCGAGAGCGTCGCGCAAAAGGCTCATCAATGCCTCGAGCTGGATGTTCGACTCAGCGGTGACCTCTTCATCAGAGCCGTCGAGCGCGCGGGCCGCGAGGCCGGCCTTGCTGTCGATGAGTTCGGCAATCTTCGCGTCGATCGTGTGAGCCGCGATGATGCGCCACGCTGTGACCGGCAGTTCTTGTCCGATGCGGTGAACACGGTCGATCGCCTGGGTCTGCTCGGCGCTCGTCCAGCTGAGCTCGGCGAGCACAACGTTCGACGCGGCCTGCAGGTTGAGCCCGACACCAGCGGCGGTGAGCGACGCCACAACAACAGCGACCTCGGGGTCATTGCTGAAGGAGTCGATGGCCTCCTGGCGGGCCTTCGCGCTCTGGTCGCCACGGATCGACACGGACGTGAGTCCGACCTTTGCGAAGTGGGCCTCCGCCTGGTCCATAACGTCGATGTGCTTGGCGAAGAAGACGACCTTGCCGACGTTGCGCGCGAGCTGTGCCGTGTAGTCCGCGGCGAGGGCGGCTTTCGCCTGACCGATCTTGCGCACCATCGTAAAGACGTTGTCGCCGGTCTTCGCGGCCTTCGACTCTTCGAGCTCTGCGTGAGCGACGACGCGCAGGAGGTCGCTGATCTGGGCATCGGGCTTGAGAGCGCGAACACGGTTGTAGGTTGCGAGAAGTCGCGCCGTAAGAGCCGCCTCTGCCGCGCGAATCGATCGGCCGAGATCGTCGTCGAGTTCAACGGGAATGTCAGCGACGCGTCGCGCGGGGATGTCGGCCGCGACATCCACCTTCTTTCTGCGCACTATGCCCATGTCGATGACCGCCTGGCGCGCCTCTGCGAAGAAGCCGAAGTCGGCTGGCGTGAGACCCGTGTCTTCGAGCTTGTCGATGAGGGGCGAGAGCGGCTTCTTGTCGTCGATCCAGCCGAGGAACTGCCAGATGGCGCGGAAGTCGTCGATCGTGTTGATGAGCGGCGTACCCGTGAGGGCGATAAACAGCGCCTTGGGTCGCGTGGCGCGAATGCTGCGGCTCAGGGCGAGAACGTGCTTCGAGCGCTCGCTCTTGAGGTTCTTGATGAAGTGCGCCTCGTCGACGACCATTCCCTTGAAGCCAAAGCGACCGAGCCAGCCAACGTGGCGATCGAGCACCTCGTAGTTCACGATCACAACGTCGCTGAAGGCGTCGACATCTTTGCCGTCGCCGTGCACAACCGTCGCGGTGCGCCCGGGAGTCCACAGCTCGACCTCGCGCGCCCAGTTCGTCTTGACGACGTTGGGAACAACAACGAGAAGGGGGTAGGAGTTCGAAACCGAGGCCGCGAGCAGCGCCTGCGCCGTCTTACCGAGGCCAGGCTCGTCGGCGAGAAGGAAAGTGCGGTGCCCCTGCTTGACCTCTTCGACAAAGCGCGCCTGGTGGCGCATCATTTCGAGGTTGCCGCCGGGGGTCGTGAGTGTTGCGGCCTCTGGCAGGTCCATGCTCGCGGCTCCGCCGCCCGCGCCGTACTCGAAGGCACGGAACAAGGGCTCGATGAGTTCCCAGTTGCCGAGGCGATTGGTCTGCACTGCCTTGGGCGCGAGCGCGCTGAAGTCTGGGGCGAGAAAGGGGTTCGACATCTGCATCTGGCGAACAGACTGCGGAACGACCTGCTTCTCGATCGTCTTGTCGACGGGCTTTGGCTCGACCGAGATGATGAGTTCGTCGGGGCTGAGCTCGACGCCCGCGGCGATGAGCAGGTCGCGGCGCAGCGCCTTCGCGGCTGCCGTGACGGGGGCATCTTCTGCGAGCATCGCGATGAGCGAGGTGTCGCGTGCGGCTGTCTTCGCGAGGATTCCCGCAAGACCATCGAGGCGCTTCTGCTCGTTGGAGCGCTCTGCGTCAGTGAGTGTCGAGTCGACCTTGACGCGTGCACGCTCTTCGCGCAGCAGAAGGGTCGCGACCTGGAAGCGGGCACGGTTGGCCGGCTTGAGCGGCCCCTTGTGCACCGCCGCCTCGACCTCACGCGCGACGCGCGCGAGAACCGGAATGACCCCGGCGTCGTCGCCGGCGCGCGGGCGGCGGTTCTGGGTTGTGCCGCCGCGGCGCTGCTGGGGCTGTGATCCAGAGCGCTGGCGTTTCTGTCGCTGGCCTGATTCGGCCATGGTTACTCCTCGTGCCCGCCTGCAGCAGGGTGCAGGTACGGGTAATACTTCGTGGAATGCATACGTAGTACGGGTGGGTACAGTCGGGCCGTTCGAGAGATCCAGACCCGGTCGCGATGCGGCCGGTGGATTCGGCGGGCGTTGCCCCTAGTCTACGCGGTCTACCGACATTTCAGCGCTTGTTGCGGTCTTCCGTGTTGCGAACCCTGATGAGTGCCGCGGCGGCAATAAAGATGATGGATGCCGCGTACGAGAACAATGGCCAGTCGTCGGTGCCGATGGGCAGCGGAAAAACCGGGTTCCAGACCACCGCAACCGGAACGAGCAGCACGAGCCACCACCACTGGCGGGCCTGCCAAGCGAAGACGGCGATAACGAGAGCAAGGATGCTCACCGCGTACTGGATGACCGTGTACCCACCCGAACCGACGAGGGCAAGACCCGCGAGGAGAGCCATGGCACCGAGGATGCCGGGAACGAGAGCGGTGCGGCGAAATTCTGGAGTTGGGTAGCGATCAGACATCCCTAAAATTCTACGACCCATTGCGTAACGTTCATGTGCCAGACCCGCGTGGTTGGCCTTTCTTCAGGTTTTATCCGCTTGAATGGATGTTATGAGCCTCAGAACGGCCGAGTACCCACGGCCGGACCACTTCATCCTCCACCTCAGCGACACGCACTTCGTCACAGAAGGCGACCTCTACGGAGCAGTCGACAGTGAGCGACTTCTCCAGCAGCTCTTCGATGAGCTCGAGGCGTCGGGCGGAAGGCCAGAGGCAATCGTCTTCACGGGTGACCTCGCCGACAAGGGCGACGCCGCGGCCTACGCGAAGCTTCGCGCGATCGTCGAGCCCGCCGCCGCGCGACTCGGCACTCGCATCATCTGGGTCATGGGCAACCACGACGATCGCGGTACCTTTCGCGAGCAGTTGCTCGACCAGGTCGCGACGACGACACCGATCGACCGCGTGCACTGGGTCAACGGGCTGCGCATCATCGCTCTCGACTCAACCGTTCCCGGCCACCACCACGGCGAGATCTCGCCGGCGCAGCTCGACTGGCTCGCAGAAGAGCTGTCGTCGCCCGCACCGCACGGCACGATCCTCGCGCTGCACCACCCGCCCGTTCCGAGCGTTCTCGACCTCGCCGTGATGGTCGAACTTCGCGACCAGGGCGAACTCGCCGAAGTGTTGCAGGGTTCTGACGTGCGCAGCATCATCGCCGGACACCTGCACTACTCGTCAACGGCTACCTTCGCGGGCATCCCCGTCTCGGTCGCGTCGGCCACCTGCTACACCCAAGACCTCAACGTTCCCGTCGGTGGCACTCGCTCACGCAACGGCGCTCAGACGTTCAACCTCATCCACGTCTACGAGAACACGGTTCTTCACTCGGTTGTGCCGATCGGCGCCTATCCGGAGATGAACTACGTGAGCGCTGAAGAAACCGCGACGATCCTGCGTCGCGAGGGTGTGCGCATCGCCCCGGCCCGCGAGTTCGCCATCGAAGAAGACACGCTGCTCACGGTGCCGATCGACATCATCAGGCTGGCAAAGGCGTCGAGCACGCAGAACTAGCTCGCTAAATCGCGTGCGAGTGCTCGACGCTCGAGAAGTTCGTCTCCCAAGGGGCGACGATCGGAAAGTAGTTCTCGAGGAACGTGCCGACCGCTGCCGCGCGCTCTTCGGCCGAGATCTCGGGAAAGCTTCCGTCGTTGAGGCAGAACATATCTACGTTGCGCTTGGCGAGCAGCTTCTCCATCGCGACGAGCCCGTGGCGCATCGTTGTGTCGACGTAGCGCACCTTCGCGTGCTCTTGAATGACCGCGCGGCCGGTGAGCAGCGCGTAGTAGTGGTAGAGCGAGTTGGTGACAGAAACGTCGGTGCTCGCGCGGAATCGGCTCGCTGCCGTGCGGGCGAAGTCTTCTGGAAACTCTTTTTCGAGCTCGAGAAGAACCGCGCGCGTGAGAGGCGCCGCGCAGTGCTCGAGGTGGCGGGTGATAGTGACACCGAACCGCTCGGCGAGAAGCCCACGGTTGACGCGCGCCGCGTTCTCGAAGCCACTGCGCTGCGGCGTTGTTCCGCCGAGGCCGATGCGCGTTGTCGCCTCGACGAACTTGGTGACCCCACCCGGCGAGAAGAACATGTCGGGGGTGACGGGGCGACCGAAGAACATGTCATCGTTCGAGTAGAGAAAGTGCTCGGCGATGCCGGGAATGTGGTGCAGCTGGCTCTCAACAGCGTGCGAGTTGTGGGTTGGCAGCACCGACGCGTCAACGAAGAAGTCTTCGCTGCGAACGACGGTCACCTTCGGCTGCTCTGCGAGCCAGTGCGGCGTCGGTGAGTCGGTGACGATGAAAATGCGGCGCACCCACGGCGCAAAGACGTGAACGGAGCGCAGGGCGTAACGCAGCTCGTCGAGCTGACGGAAGCGGGCTTCGTGGTCGTCGCCCTCCCCCACTACGTAGCTCTGCATACGGCGAGCGCGCGCCCGCTGAAACTCGATGTCTGTGCCGTCTACCCAGGAGAAGACCATGTCGATGTCGAACGTGACGTCGCTCGACAGGGTCGCGAACATCGTGTCGATCGTTCGCCACTGAACGCCGTAGCGCTCGACCGTTGATTCGACGAGCTCGGTGCGCGGAAGGGTACGACGCGTGAGCGCGCTCTCTTTCGGCGCCTCGATGATCGTGTCACCGAAGGCCCACAGCTCCATGCGCACACCGGATGACGCACCGTAGCGAAGTCCACCGGCAGACGATACGCGCGGACGGTACAAGACAAACGAGCGGTCTTTGCGACCGAGCGACAAAAGACCGTCGGCGACGAGAACGGCAGGGCCGGCCTTTTTGCCCTCGGTCTTCAAGAGAAAAGGCTCTCGCGCCATCGCGTCGACGAAGGTTTCTCGAAGTCGCTCGCTGTCAGCGATGTCGACAACGAGAACCGGACGCTCATCGTTGCCGCGCACGAGCATAAAACCGATGTCGGCTCGCTCGAGGGCGGCACGAACGAAGAGCAGATCTTCGACCATCGCCTCGACGGGAGGCAGAACGTCATTGACGAGCGCGAGCACTCCGGGGCGAACCTTCGCGGAAGCGTTTCGTGCGTCTCTTACGTTCTTGACCATCGGGCAACCTTAGTCGAGCAACCTGAGATCGCGTGTCGCCGGCCCCTCGAGGACAGCACCCCTTGCGGAAAAGCGCGACCCGTGTGCAGGGCAATCCCACGAACCTTCGCCGTCATTCCAGGTCAGTACGGCCCCGAGGTGACTGCACACACCCGACACTGTGCAGGTTTCGCCACCGACGGTAGAAACAGCAACAGGGTGGATGCCGCGGCTGCCGACCACGCCGACTCCCTCGTTTGGCGCGGAATCCGGCACGCTTCGCGTGAGAGCACCGGCCCACCCCTTCGCGTACCAACCGGCGACTGCCATGTTCTCGCCGAGTCCCGTCGCAATCGCGCGCGGAGTCGTGACCCTGCGCCGCAGCACCTTCTGCCACTGCGCTCGACCGCCGGTGATGTCGGCGTGGAGCGTGAGCGCTGCCGCAACGGCGTTCGTCATTCCCCACTTCTCGTACCCCGTCGCGAGAAACACACGCCCGCGACCACGCGGAAGCTTGCCGACGAATGGCACGTGATGCGGCGTCGCGTAGTCCTGAGCCGCCCACTCGTGGGTGAGAGTCGCGCTCGGCCAGTGGAGGGTCGTCCACTCGTGCAGTTCATCCATTGCGCGACGCGTGCTCGGCGAGCGACCGGTACCGTGCCCGTTGCCACCGGTGAGCAGCAGGCCGCCCGAGGTGCGCACACTGCGCACGGGCGAATCTGCGCTCAGGTACATCGCCGACGGCAGCTCTGACTCGTCGACGGTGAAGCTTGCCGCGTAGCTGCGCTTGGCAGCGATCTTCGCGAAGTAGAGACCGCGATCGAGGATGGGGCTTCCGGTCGCGATGGTAGCCGTGCGGCCGAAGATGTCACCCGCAGTTGTTGTGACGCGAACCGGATCGGAAGCCCGGAGGCCCGTCACCCGCGCACCTTCGTGCACACGACCTCCGAGCGCACGGATGTCAGCGGCGAGCGCCGCGACGAGTTGAGCGGGGTTGAGTTGAACCTGCCCGGAGAGAGCCACGGCGCCGTAGGTGCGAAACGGCAGGCCGGCATCGTCAAGGCGACGCACCGCAAGGCCGACGGAACGCGCGACCTCGAATTCACGATCGACGGCGGCTGTCGCATCCACACTGCTCGCGTAGGTGACGGCGTCGCGAATCTCGGCGTCCACAGGGCGTGAGGCGAGATACTCGCTCAGCCAGCCGAACGCGGCCCGGTTACCGTCGGCGTAGGCCTGCGTCACCGACTGGTAGAGGGTTCGCCGGATTTCAGACAAATGGGTTCCCTGAAGCAGGCTGAGCTTCGCCGTCGAGTTGCCCGTTGTGCCGGCGCCGAGAAAGCGTGACTCGACGACCGCGACACGACGCCCGGAGCGCGCGAGCAGCAGGGCCGTCACAAGACCGGTGATTCCGCCACCCACGATCACGTCGTCGACGTGTGTGCCAGCGACGAAGGGATCGGTTGCTACGGGCGTGGCATGAGCGAGCCAAAGTGAGGTCATTGTCGAACCGTAAGAACGCCCAGTGAGAGTTAGCTGGGCACCTGTGAGTTAGCTCTAGGCTCTTTACATGGACACCCCCGTCGACCGTTTTCAAGAGCTACTGCGCATTCCGACAATCTCGCGCAACGAGGTCGAGCTCACCGACTGGGCACAGTTCGAGGCCTTCCGATCGGCGCTCACACGTCTCTACCCGACCGCCCACGCCACGCTTGAGCTCGAGGTCATTGCAGAGCACTCCCTTCTCTACCGCTGGCCCGGCTCCGGCACCGGCGACCCGACGGTTCTGATGGCGCACTATGACGTTGTGCCCGCGACCGACGACGGCTGGGATCATCCGGCGTTCGGCGCCACGATCGTCGGCGATGACCTGTATGCGCGCGGCAGCATCGACAACAAGGGCTCACTCGTGGCGATCTTCGAGGCCGTCGAGCGTCTCACTGCCGAGGGCTTCACCCCCACCACCGATGTCTACATCTTCGCCGGCCACAACGAAGAGACCGCCGGCGACGGAGCCGAGCTCACCGTTGCAGAACTGCGTGCCCGCGACATCCACCCCGCCCTTGTTCTTGATGAGGGCGGTGCGATCGTCGAGGGAGTCTTTCCGACGGTGACGAAACCCGCCGCGGTGATCGGAGTGAGCGAGAAGGGCATTCTCACCCTCGTGCTCACCGTCGACCAGGTTGGTGGGCACGCCTCGACCCCGCCGCGGTTCTCGGCGACAGCGCGACTCGCGCGAGCGATTGTGCGCCTGACGAAAAAGCCATTCCCCGCTCGGATGTCGCCGCCCACCGTCGAGATGGTCGAGACTCTTGGCGCCCACGCGTCCGGTGCGCTGCGCCTCGCCTTTACGAACACCCGCATCACAATGCCGCTGCTCGTCGCCCTGTTCTCGCGACTGAGCAACGAGACGAGCGCGATGGTGCGCACAACCGCAGCCGTCACGCGGTTGAGCGGCAGTGCCGGTTCGAATGTTCTCGCCGAATCCGCGACGGCCGCCGTCAACATTCGCGTCGCTGTCGGGTCGAGCGTCGCCCAGGCAATCGCGCACGTGCGTCGGGCCGTGCGCGATGACCTCGTCACAATCTCGGTCGAAGAGAGCTCTGAGCCGTCGCCCATCTCCCCCACGGCCGGGCCGGCGTGGCAGCTGCTGTCGCGCACGATCGTCGAGGTGTTTCCCGGAACGGTCGTCACGCCGTACATCCAGCTCGGCGCGAGTGACAGCCGCCACTTCACGGCGATCAGCGACAACGTCTACCGATTCACACCGTTCGAGCTGTCGGCAGCGCAACGCGGCGCTCTGCACGCTCGCAACGAGAACATCACTATCGCGACCTGGCTGCGCGGCATCGACTTCTACGAGAAGCTCGTGCGGGCGCTCTAACTTCTAGGTACCCGGCGCGGTCTTCATCAGCCAGCCATCGAGAAGGCTCGGCTGGTCGGTGATGATTCCGTCGACGCCGAGGCCGATCGCCTCTGACCAGCGCTCCTCGCTGTTGAGCGTGTAGAGCAGCACGCCGAGGCCGGCCTCGTGCATGTCGTCGACGGCTCCTGGATAGGTCTCGAGCGAGTCTGGGCTCGTCAGAATCGCTATCGCGCCGTAGTGGTTGGCGAGCCCGACGGGGTCTGCGGGCAGCTCGCGCATGATGATGATGCGCGGAAACGATGCGCCGCGCTTCTCGATGTTCATAATCGTTGTGAAGTCAAAGCTCGCGAAGCTCACGCGGTGCTCGAGTCCGTGGGCGCGAACGAGGTCGATGACGGTCTGCACCTCGTCTTCTTCCCAGAAGCCCTTGAGCTCGAGCAGAACCTTTTTGCTCGAGGGTTCAACGACCTCAAGAAACTCGTTGAGGCTCGGCACGCGCGTTTTCTTGAACTCTTTCGAGTACCACGAGCCCGCGTCGAGCTTGCGCAGCGCCTTGTAGGTCAGCGCACCGACCTCGCCCGTGCCGTTTGTTGTGCGGTCGATCGTCTCGTCGTGCATCAGCACGGGCACACCGTCTTTTGTGAGCTGAACGTCGGTCTCGAGAAATTCCATCTCGCTCGCGATCGCGCTCTTCATCGCCGGGATTGTGTTCTCGGGTGCTGCGGCACGGTCACCGCGATGACCGGCGACAAACGCCGGCTGACCGGGAGCACGCAGTTCGCCGAAGACGTTGCTTGCCGACGCGCGAGAAAGCCCGGGAACGAGAACCATTGCCGCAACGAGCGCAGCGGTTACCGTAAGAGCCGGCAGCACTCGGGTGAGCACCGGCCGCACAAACCATGTCGTCATTGACACGCCGATCTGTTCGGGTTGACCCCGCGATCGCGGCGGTATTCTGCAACTCTACCGGCTACCGTTACCGTTTTGTTACATTGGCGCTCTCGCTAACTGAAGAGCTCCCACACCTGTGCGAAGGCTTCTGGCACTGTGACTCCGCCACGCGCCGCGGTACCGAGCTCGCCGGTAGAGACCTCCGCAAGCACAAGGGCGCCGAGTGCCGGGTTCTGCGCCGTCGCCGACACAAGGTTGCCGTCGGCCGCCCCGCGCAGTTCGGCGCCGACGTAGAGAAACATCAGGGTCGCGACGATCGCCCACTCGACCGAGCCAAGGCGCTGATAGGTGACAGAGCCGCGCGTCGCCGACACCTGTTGCGGCGTCGCGTCGTCGCTCGGATCGTCGGCGATGTAGACGACGCGGCCGATGCCCGTGAACGAGAGAGCGGCGGCGCACATCGAGCACGGGTGTTCGGTCGTAAAGAGCGTGAGGGTCGACCAATCGAGATCGGTGTCGAGCGCCGCGAGCGCGTTGAGCTCTGCATGCGCGATGCGCGTGCGCTCGAGCGAATGCTCCCCCGTTGCCGGGTCGTAGGCGCGATTGCGACCCCGCGCGACAACCGTGCCCGCTGCGTCGACGATGCTCGACCCACACGGCAACCCACCCGAGGCGAGCCCCGCCCACTGCTCTTCGAGAGCGGCACGAGCACCCGCGGGCAACGCGTTCCAGGAGTCGAGAATCTGCATGACCTAATTCTGGTCGGGTTTTTCAGCGATGGATGTCGCGGCCGCCGTAATACGTGCAGCCATCCCCGCGAAGATAACGCCGTGAAACGGCAGGATCGCAAACCAGTACGCCCTGCCGGCGAGTCCCGCCGGGAAGAACACGGCGCGCTGGCGATAGTTCGAGCCGCCGTTGTCGTCGGGTTCGACAGACATCTCGAGCCACGCCTTACCCGGAACCTTCATCTCGGCGCGCAGTCGCAGGAAGCGTCCGCGACGCAGTTCTTCGACGCGCCAGAAGTCGAGCGCATCGCCGGGCTGCAACCGCGCGGCATCCCGTCGCCCTCGTCGAAGGCCAACCCCGCCGACGAGCTTGTCCATCCAGCCGCGCACCGCCCACGCGAGCGGGAACGAGTACCACCCGTTCGCCCCACCGATGCCCTCGATGACCCGCCACAGGTTCTCTGGCGTCGCTTGTGAATGCTGCTCGCGCAGATCGGTGAATACCGTGTGGCCCGACCAGTTCGGGTCGCTCGGCAACAGGTCGCTCGGGGCGCCGGCGATCGACGAGTTCTGCCAGCTCGTCTCGACCTCGCCGGCCCTGACCTTCTCGAGGGCGAGTCGCACGGCCTTGCGGTATCCGGTGAGCCCGCCCAGCGGGTCGGGGATGTACTTCTCGATGTCGTGCTCTGCAACCACCGCGTCAAACTGCAGCGACGACACAATCGGCACGGCGAGTGACTTGGGAATCGGAGTCACGAGGTTCACCCACTGCGCGGCGAGCCAGGGCGTGAGCACCGGCAGGCTCGCGATCGGGCGCTGGTGCAGACCCGCCTCGACGGCGTAGCCGTTCATCATCTGGCCGTACCGCAGAACGTCGGGGCCACCGATATCGAAGGTGCGGTTGAGCTCGCCCTCAAGCTTCGCGCTCTCGACGAGGTAGTACAGCACGTCGCGCACGGCGATCGGCTGAATGAAGTTGCGCACCCACTTCGGTGCGGGCATGTACGGAAGCACGTCGGTCAGGTGCCGGATCATCTCGAACGACGCAGAACCAGAGCCGATCACAACCCCGGCCTGCAGAGCGATCGTCGGCACCCCGGAATCGAGAAGAATGCGCCCCACCTCTGTGCGGCTGCGCAGGTGCGGAGAGAGATTTCCCTCTGGATGCAGCCCGCCAAGATAGACAATGCGCTCGACCCCCGCGCTCTTCGCGGCCCTCGCCATGCGCTGCGCGATGCGCTTCTCCGTCGCCTCGAAGTCGCCCGTCGACGCCATCGAATGAACGAGGTAGTAGACGATCTGCTGGCCGTCGACGGCCCTTTCGACGGCGGCCGTGTCATCGAGGTCGCCCTCGACGGCTTCGACGCGCGCCGCCCACGGAACGTCGCGCAACCGGCCGACGTCGCGCACAAGAACTCGCACCTCGTGCCCCGCCTCGAGAAGTCGCGGAACAAGCCGCCCGCCGATATAGCCCGTAGCTCCCGTGACAAGAATGCGCATCATCCAAGCCTATTTTTGGAGTCTGTGAACGTGTTCAGTTTCTGCGAGTTCGCCTGCGGCGGCGCGCCCCGCCCGCGCTCCCGCCCGCGCCCGAACTCGAAGCGCATGAGCGCTTTTCGGACCAATGAGCGAAAACTTTCTCACTCATTGGTCCGAAAAGCGGTCGTGGGCTCGCGGCGCGCCCCGCTAGATGAGCGACTTCGTGTGCCAGACCGTCTTCGTCTCGGTGAACGCGAGAATGCGATCGATGGATGGCGCGGGCACTCCCGACACGGGTGCGAGCACGCGCTTGAGGGTGTCGGCTGCGGCGATCTGAAGCTCGACCCAGTCGAGGTGCTCAGCACCGGCGAGGTCGAGGCCGTTGACATCCGCGTGCGAGGCCAGCCAGGGCGCGATCTCTGCAGCAGAGCCCGTGAGCACGTTGATGACGCCGCCCGGCACGTCACTCGTTGCGAGCACCTCGGCGAGGCTGATCGCTGGCAGAGGAAGCCCCTCGCTCGCGACAACGACAACCGTGTTGCCCGTGACAACCGCGGGCGCGATGACGCTCACGAGCCCGAGCAGACTTGAGCCGCTCGGTGCGACGACGGCGACGACGCCGCTCGGCTCCGGGGTCGAGAGGTTGAAGTACGGTCCGCTCACGGGGTTGCCGTTGCCCGCGACCTGCACGTACTTGTCAGCCCAACCGGCGAACCACACCCAGGTGTCGATAGCGACATCCACTTGATTGCTCGCGGCAGCAGCACTGACGCCCTCGCCCGAGACGATCTCGTCGACAAACTGGGCGCGACGCCCCTCGAGCAGCTCGGCGATGCGGTAGAGAACCTGGCCGCGGTTGTAGCCGGTCGCCGACGACCAGCCGGCGACCGCAGCCCGGGCAGCGACCACCGCGTCACGCGCGTCTTTGCGGCTCGCCTGCGCGGCGTTCGCGAGAAAAGCGCCCTTGGCCGTAGTCACCTCGTAGGTGCGACCGGATTCGCTGCGCGGAAACTTGCCGCCGATGTAGAGCTTGTAGGTCTTGGGAATGCTGAGGTGAGTCATTTGGTCGCACCCTTCTTCTTGGTTTCGATACGCGCTGGCGCGCTACTCAACCCACGAGACTCGCTACGCGCTGGCGCGCTACTCAACCCACGAGACTCGCCACGCGCTGGCGCGCTACTCAACCCACGAGACTCGCCACGCGCTGGCGCGCTACTCAACCCACGAGTACTTGCGGGGGCGAGGTAGGCGGCGAGACCGTGACGCCCGCCCTCGCGGCCGAAGCCGCTCTCCTTGTAGCCGCCGAACGGCGAGGCCGGGTCGAACCTGTTGAAGGTGTTGGCCCAAACGACTCCCGCCTTGAGCTGGTCGGCTACGGCGAGAATCTTCGAGCCCTTGTCGCTCCAGATTCCGGCAGAGAGACCGTAGGGCGTGTTGTTTGCCTTGGCGATTGCCTCGGCTGGTGTGCGGAAGGTCAGCACACTGAGCACCGGCCCGAAGATCTCTTCGCGCGCAATGCGGTGGCTCGTCGATACGTTTGTGAAGATCGTCGGCGCGAACCAGAAACCATCCGAAGGGATGTCGCACGCCGCGGTCCAGCGCTCTGCACCCTCCGCGTCGCCGATGTCAGAGAGCTCGCGAATGCGATCGAGCTGCTCACGCGAGTTGATCGCACCGATGTCGGTGTTCTTGTCGAGCGGGTCGCCGAGGCGCAGGGTCGACAGGCGCGCCTTGAGGCGGTCGACAACTTCGTCGTGAATGTTCTCCTGAACCAGCAGGCGCGACCCGGCGCAGCACACGTGTCCCTGGTTAAAGAAGATCCCGTTGACGATGCCCTCGATCGCCTGGTCGATGGGCGCGTCATCGAAGACGATGTTCGCTGCCTTGCCTCCGAGTTCGAGCGTGAGCTTTTTACCGCTACCCGCTGTCGAACGCGCGATCGCCTTGCCCACGGCGGTCGAACCGGTGAAGGCGACCTTGTTGACGTCGGGGTGGTTGACGAGCAGTTCGCCGGTTGTTCCATCGCCCGTGATGATGTTGACAACACCCTTGGGCAGGTCGGCCTGCTGCAGGATCTCGGCGAAAAGCAGGGCGGTGAGCGACGTCGTCTCTGCGGGCTTGAGCACAACCGTGTTTCCTGCGGCGAGGGCTGGCGCGATCTTCCACGCGAGCATCAACAGCGGAAAGTTCCACGGAATCACCTGTGCGGCAACGCCGAGCGCGCGCGGGTTGGCGCCGAGCCCCGCGTAGTCGAGCTTGTCGGCCCAGCCCGCGTAGTAGAAGAACCAGGCGGCGACGAGCGGAACGTCGACATCGCGGCTCTCCTTGATCGGCTTGCCGTTGTCGAGGCTTTCTGCAACCGCGAGTTCGCGGCTGCGCTCCTGCACGAGCCGCGCAATGCGGAAGAGGTACTTGCCGCGGTCGGCCCCGCTCAAGCGAGACCACGTCGACTCGTAGGCCCGGCGCGCGGCCTTGACCGCGACATCCACGTCTTCTGATGATGCCGCGGCGATCTCGGCGATCGTCTTTTCGGTGGCGGGCGACACGCTCGAGAAGGGTGTGCCGTGGCCGTCGACGAACTCGCCGTCGATGAAGAGTCCGTACGAGTCGCGAAGGTTGAGCAGCGCCGTCGATTCGGGAGCCGCTGCGTATTCGAGAAATGCCATGGTGTGGTCCTTAGTCGATCGTGACGTAGTCGGGGCCGGAGTAGTGGCCGGTTGTGAGCTTCTGACGTTGCAGAAGTACGTCGTTGAGAAGGGATGATGCGCCGAAACGGAAGAGGTGCGGAACGAGCCACTCCTCGCCGACGGTTTCGGCGACCGTCACGAGGTACTTGATCGCATCCTTCGAGGTTCGGATGCCGCCGGCGGGCTTCACGCCGATACGCTGCCCATCAACGGAGCCGCCGGTCAGCTGATACCAGTCCCGAACGACCTCGAGCATCAGCAGGGTGACGGGCAGCGTGGCCGCGGGCGCGACCTTTCCGGTCGAGGTCTTGATGAAGTCTCCCCCGGCGAGAATCGAGAGCCAGCTCGCCCTGCGCACGTTGTCGTAGGTGTTGAGCTCACCGGTTTCGAGAATGACCTTGAGGTGCGCATAGCTGCCATCGGTTCTGCGGCACGCTTCTTTGACGGCGACGATCTGGTCGAAGACAAGACCGTAGCGACCGGAGAGAAACGCACCACGGTCGATGACCATGTCGATCTCGTTGGCACCGGCCTCGACCGCGTCGCGGGTGTCTGCGAGTTTCACTGCAAGCGAGGCGCGTCCGCTCGGAAACGCCGTCGCAACTGCCGCGACCGAGATGAGCCCGTTGTCGGGGTCGCCGTGCAGCGAACCGAGCGCGTCAATGGCAGGGCCAACCATGTCGCCGTAGACGCACACCGCGGCAACGCGCGGAGTCGACGTGTCGGAGGGATCGGGCGTTATGGCCTTCGCAACGAGCGACCGAACCTTGCCGGGACTATCTGCACCCTCGAGGGTCGTGAGGTCAATGAGCTTGATGATCGTGTCGAGCGCCCAGGCCTTCGACGTTGTTTTGATCGAGCGGGTGCCGAGGCTCGCCGCGCGCTGCTCGAGACCGACGGCGTCGACGCCGGGTAGTCCTTCGAGGTGCCGACGCAGCGCCTTTTCACTCAGGTCGCTGCCGAGCAGACTAATCGCACGCTGGGCGGGGGCAAGAACCATTGTCATGGAAACTCCTCGGTGAGATCGACGGTGATCTCCCCCAAGGCTAATCGCGCCGAACTAGTTGCGCACGACCTCTTCGAAGTGCGCGTTCCACGCGCTGCCGCGATCGCGCTCCCAGTTCGCCCAATCGACGGGTCGCCCGCGCAGCAGGTCTTCGAGCTGGTCGAGGTTGGTGAGCCAATGGGCGCTGATGTTCGCCGAGAAGCGCGGCTCGACGTCGCTCTCGATGCGCACACCGAGGCGCGTTGCTCCCCCGCGGGTTCCGCCCTCGAGAATCTCGAGCGTGAATTCAAGCGAACCGATATTGGATGTCGCGATGCGCAGCCGTTCGAGCGGCTCGAGCGCCTCGATCTCACCCCTCGTGTTCGCGAGGTAGGTCGGGCCTATCCACTCGAGGTCGTACACGCCGCCCTCGCGCGCGTCGATTGTCGCATCAGCGAGCCAGCCGATCACGAGGTCGGGGTCAACGAGGGCATCCCAGACGATCTCTACGGGGAGGTCGTAGTCGCGCGTGAAAGAGAGAATCGAACCGCTCACGAACCCCAGCCTAGGCGCGCCGGGCGCGAACGGACAGCCGCTCTTCGCGCCCTAAACTAGCCGGATGAGCAAGTCGCCAGCAGCGTCGCCGCAACCCGCCCCGAAGCGCAACCCCGCACTCGTCGCACTCGACCTGTCGGCGGGATTTATTCTCGGCGTTATTGCGCTCTTCATCGGCCTCGCTATTGTCGGCGTCACCGGCAGCTACTCCGGCATTCTCAAGGCGTGCGGCGCTGGCCCGTACGAGGGAATGGTCTGCAACGAGGGTTACCTCTCGACGGTTGTTTTTGTCATCATCGCGATCGCAATCTTCGCCTTCGCCATCCCCGCCGGAATGTTCGTTGTCAACGCGATTCGTAAGCGCACCGCCTGGTACTGGCCGCTCATCGGCATCGTCATCTCCGTCGTCGCGTTCTACGCGGGAACCTACTTCGCGAGCCTCGCGGCTCCCACCATCTAGGCAGCAACTACCAGCTAGGAATGCACGTGAACACTCGCCTCGCTCTCGCCGTCGACTTCGGCGGCACAAAGGTTGAAGCCGGCTTTGTCGACGACTCCGGCGTTGTGCTTCAGGCAACACGCTTCCGCCGGCCAACGGGAGCAACCTCGACTTCTGACGAGCTCGCGGCCGCCGTACGCGGTGTTGTGCTCGACGCTCTCGCGACCCAGCCGGAGGGCACGGAGCTCGTCGGTGTTGGCATCGGCTCCGCCGGACCGATCGAGGTTCGCGCCGGACTCACCTCTCCCCTCAACGTTCCCGCCTGGCGTGGCTACGCGATTCGCGACCTGGTCGCGGCAACAGTGCCGGGCGTACCCGTGCGCTATCGCATGGACGGCCTCTGCATCGCTCTCGCCGAGCACTGGGTCGGCGCCGGCCGCGGCTACGACAACATCATGGGAATGATCGTCTCGACCGGCGTGGGCGGCGGCATCATCACCCAGGGTCGCGCGATCGAAGGTCCGACTGGCAACGCCGGGCACATCGGCCACGTCGAGGTCGGCGGCTTTGACGTGCTTTGCAAGTGCGGCGGCATCGGCTGTGTCGAAGCGATTGCCTCCGGCCCAAAGAGCGTCGAGTGGGCCGTCTCAGAGGGCTGGACCGGTGCGACCGGCGAAGACCTCGCTGCTGCCTACGCGGCCGGGGATCCCATCGCGCGCGCAGCAGTCGAGCGTGCGGGGCGTGCAATCGGCCAGTCGATCGCGTCGGCGACAGCTCTCGTCGACCTCGAACTCGTTGCGATCGGCGGCGGGTTCTCGCGCGTCACGCCCGAGCTCTTCGACTTCATTCGTGAGGCCATCGCGAAGCGCGTTCAGTTCGGCTTCGTGACGAAGGTCAAGGTTGTGCCTTCGGGGCTCTCAGACGCCGGCCCGCTCATCGGTGCGGCGGCTCTTGTGCACCAGGCCGAGCTGATCAGCGACTACTAGCGCTTGCTGGCGGCCAGCTCGTCTTCGACGTAGCCGTGACGCCCGAGAATAAACCCGGCGACGAGCCCAACGAGGCTCACGGCGAGCAAAAAGACCAACGCCGCTGTCCACCCGTTGGTTGTGTCATGCAGAACTCCGACGATGAGTGGTCCGCACGCACCGATCGTGTACGCGCTGGCCTGGGCAAATCCGCTGAGGGCAACTGAACCCGCGTGCCCACGGGTGCGCGAGTTGATGAGAACGAGCGACACCGGAAACAGGATCTGCCCGCTGCCGATGAACAGCACCCAGAGCCAGATCGGTCCGGTCGCCGCGAAGAGTAGCCCAAGGTAGCCGAGCACAAAAAACGCGACGCCGACGTAGATGATGAGGCCGCCGTTTTTGAGCCGAGCGACAACGATCGGCGCGATGATCGACGCCGGCAGACCGGCAAAACTGAACAGCGCGAGCAGCGAACCAGCCTCGACGGGAGTCACCCCGGCGATATCAACGAGCACCTGCGGAAGCCAGGCGAAACTCGCGTATGCATTGATCGCCGAGACGGCAAGCGCAATCGCAATCGCAATCGCGGTGCGCGAGCGCCACAGGCGGGCGACAAGCGTGGGTGGGGCCTCTTCGAGCTCGGGCGTCGGATCGAGCGCAGCAGCGGCAAGGTGCGCCCGGTGCCGCGAGAGAAGCACGATCCACGGGATGATCGCGACCATCGCGAGCGCAGACCAGACGCCGAGCGAGAACCGCCAGCCCACCGAGTCGGCGAGCGGTGCGGCGAGCAACGCGGGAAGCGCGGTGCTTATCGACATAATCGTCGCGTAGCCCGCGGTGATGGCTCCGATGCGATCGGGGAAGTAACGCTTGACCGCGGGCGGCAGCAGAACGTTGGCGATGCCCATGCCGACAAGAGCGAGCGCGCTGCCGATGAGCAGAGCCGCATACGTGCCCGAGGCTGCGCGAACGATGTGCCCGATGATCATAACGACAATCGCGAGAACGAGGGCCCCCTCGAGCCCGAGTCGACGGGCGATGGGCGGTGCAATAAACCCGGAGAGGGCGAAGAAGATCGGCGGCAGCATGCCGATGATTCCGATGCCAACACTCGTCAGTTGGATGTCGCGGCCGATCTCCTCGGTGATCGGAGAGATCGCGGCAACTGCCGACCGAAGGCTCAGCGCGATGAGCATAATCGCGAGAAGTGCGGTGGTGCGCCCCGCCCACAGCGGAAGTCTTGGGGTCTCGGGCATCAAGCCAGTCTAGGTGTGGGTCGTACACTCGAATCGTGAATGACATGGCCAGCTACTTTCCGCTCAGCCAACGGCCGCGGCGCGACGAATCCAGCGTCAGCAGCAACTGGGCACGGCACACGGCAACCGTGCTGCTCGAGCTCGCCGGCCTTCTCGACTCACTGTCACCAGAGGAGTGGCACGCACCCGCTCTGCGCACGGGGTTTACAGTGCGCGACGTCGTTGCAGAACTGGTGTGGCTCGAATCGACCTCACGCTGGCATCGGGTGACCAGGCAGAGCACTCCGTCGCTTGACGAGCCCGATGCGCTTGTTGCCGCGGTGCGCGACCTGTCGACAGCGGCGCTCGGCCCCACTGCGAAGCGCACGATCGGCCAGCTCAGCCACGCGGTCGTCGCCGCCTACGAGGTTGCACGGGCAACGCGACATACACTCGCCGTCGACAGTCTTGCGAGCGGTGCCGTCGCGCTCGCCAGAGGACTCAGCGGGCCGGTCGGCGCGCGCGCCGTCACGAACGAGCGCACCCTTGTCGCAACCGACGCGGAGTGGAGCGTGGGTCGCGGGCCGGCGATCGAGGGCACCGCAGAAGCGATAGTGCTGTTTCTCTTTCAGCGCGGAACTCTCGCGCCCTAGCTCTCGGTGGACGAGCCCTTGGGCGGGTAGCCGAGCAGCTCGCGAATGCCCTCTTCGTCTTTCGCCATCTGGGCGCTGAGGGCGTCCATTCCGGAGAACTTCTGCATACCCCTGATGAACTTCACAAACGAAACCTCGACGCTCTTGTCGTAGAGATCAAGGCTGGCGTCGAGTACGTGGGCTTCGACCTGCTTGTCGGGCACGCCGTCGAAGGTGGGGTTGTTGCCAATCGACACGGCGGCGCCATAACGCTCGCCGTCGACGGTGAACCATGCGGCGTAGACGCCGTCTGCGGGAATGAATCCCTCGATCGCTGGCGCGAGGTTGGCTGTCGGGTAACCGAGCTCGCGACCGCGCTGCACACCGTGCACAACAACCGCTCGGATCGTCGGAAGGTGGCCGAGGAGATCGGCGGCTGCCGCGACATCCCCCGTGGAAAGCAGCTCGCGCACCCACGTCGACGACGCGCGTCGCTCTGTCGCCGTCGCGACGACGTCGTCGATGAGTGTCACTTCGAAGCCGTGGCGCGCGCCGAGTTCGCGAAGGGTGTCGACGGTGCCAGCGCCCTTCGCGCCGAAGCGGAAATCGGAGCCGACGAGAACCACCCGCGCGTGAAGCGCGTCGACGAGAATCGACTCAACGAATGCCTCTGGCGACTGCTCGCTGAAGGCCTTGTCGAACTCGAGCATGACCGTCGCGTCGAGGCCCGTCTCGCTCAGGCGCTCGATCTTCTGGGCGTTGCTGAGAAGAGGTTCGGGGCAGAGCTCCGGGCGCAGCAGCGCGAGCGGGTGGCGGTCGAAGGTGACCGCGGTCGCGACAAGCCCCTTGCTCTGGGCGACTGCGGTCAGCGCCTCGATGACCTTGCGGTGACCGGCGTGCACGCCATCGAACTTGCCGATTGCGACGGCACTCGGCCCGAAGTTGTCGGGCACTGCGGCGAGGGAAGCGAAAAACTGCATCAGTTGCGTGGCCTCTTAATGTAGAGCCAGATCATGCCGACGATGGGCAGCACGAGGGGAACAAAAGCGTATCCGCTGCCGAACGTGCTCCACACGGTCTTCTCGGGAAACAGCTCGGGGTCAACGAGGCTCAGCACACCAACCGTGAGCACAAAGAGCAGCTCGAAGCTGATGGTGACCCATGCGACGCGGTACCAGGCGTCACCCTTCTTGATTAGGGCGATCGTCGCAAGAATGTAGACGACCGCGGCGAGCGCCGAGAGCGAATACGCGATGGGAGCGTGCGAGAAATCAGACGCGATCTGAAAGAACGAGCGGCCCGTTGCGGCAAGCGCGAGAAGGGCGTAGGCCGCGATAAGTACGCGCCCGACGCCTGTCGATCGCGAAGAAGTTGTGGAGGTCATCGGATACAGATTACGCGACCTGAACGAACCAGATTTGGTTCATACGCACGACCATCACCGCGACGGCGAAACAGGCGACGCCGAGCACAACCGTGCTCCACCGCGAGCGGTCGACGAGTCCGTAGATTATCGCGAGCGGCGGGATAAGAATCGCCGTCACGAGGTAGGTGTAGAACTCGAGAACGTTGCCCGTCGGCGTGTTGCCGAACAGCGGGCTGAGGATGGCGATGACGAGCTGAACAACAAGAAGAACGCCAACGAAAGCCGTCGCACCCATCGTCAGATCGGCGGGCTTTTTTCCCGCGAGACCCAGCACCACCGCGAGAAGACCCACCGCCACAGCCAGGCACGCCTGAACAACGGTGAACCACTCGATCACACAATCACCTCGTCGGTCGGAAAGTTGACGAGCGGCTTTGCAATGGTTTTCGTTACGGTGAGCAGCCCAACAAGGCGACCATCGGGCGCCACTGCGGCGATCGGCCCACCATCGAGTTCTGTCACCGTAATGCGCTTGCCGTGAACGAGGTCGATGACGTCTTGAGCGCTCGCGTTATAGCGCGGAAAGAGCAACTCGGCCGTCGCAACCGGCGTGCGCAATTGCGCGGCAGGGTCGAGGTCGTCGAGTGTCGCTGCGTCGTCAATCGAGAACGGACCGATGCGCGTGCGCCTCAATGCGGTCAGGTGACCACCGACGCCCAAGGTATCGCCGAGGTCGCGGGCGAGAGCGCGGATGTAGGTTCCGCTCGAACACTCAACGCGCACGTCGACATCGACGAACTCGCCCTCGCGCCTGATCTCGAGCACCTCGAACGCCGAGATCGTTACCGACCGCGACTTCAGCTCGACGGTCTCGCCCTCGCGCACGAGCGTGTATGCGCGCTTGCCATCGACTTTGATCGCGCTCACCGACGACGGCACCTGCTCGATCTCGCCGCGCAGCGGAACGATGCCCGCCTCAATCTGCTCGTCGCTGATCGCCGATGCGTCGATGGATGTCGCGACCTCACCCTCGGCGTCGTCGGTCGTTGTCGACGCACCCAGCCGAATCGTCGCGAAGTACTCCTTGTCGAGCCCCACGAGGTAGGTCAGCAGGCGCGTTGAGCTGTTGAGCCCCAAAACGAGCAGCCCTGTCGCCATCGGGTCGAGAGTGCCGGCGTGGCCGACCTTGCGCGTTCCGGCGAGCTTGCGCGTGCGCGAGACGACGCCGTGACTCGTGATTCCCTGAGGTTTGTCGACGAGGAGGATCCCGCTCGTTGCTCCCGTGTTCACCGTACGAGTTTAGGCTGTTCCCATGCGGATAGGTGTGCTCGGAGCGGGCGCCGTCGGAGGCGTACTCGCCGCACTCCTCGATCGGGCCGGGCACGAGGTCTCTGTTACGGCGCGCGGAGAACACCTCGCGGCGATCTCTTCTGGCGGGCTGCGGCTCTCGGGTCACTGGGGATCACACCTGGCGCACGTGTCGGCGGCTCCTCTCTTGCCCGCCGACCTCGACCTCGCCCTTGTCACAACGAAGGCCCAGGACGCCGCGACCGCCATCTCGACAAACCGCTCGGTGCTCGACGGCATCCCCGTGCTCGTTGTTCAGAACGGCCTCTCCGGAGTCGCGGTCGCAACCGAGTTGTTGCCGGGCTCCCCCATCGCCGGCGGGCTCGCCCTCTTCGCGGCCTCGTATCTCGCCCCTGGCGCGGTGTCGATCACCAGCCCGGCGCCGGTCTACCTCGGCGGCCCAGCAGCACAGGTCTTCGCCGAACTGCTCGACGGGGTGTTACCCATCGAGGTCGTCGACAACTTCGCCGGCGCGCAATGGACGAAGCTCTTTGTCAACCAGCTCAACGCGCTTCCGGCGATCACCGGGCTCACCGTGCAACAGTGCATCGCCGATCGCGAGCTGCGTCTCATTCTCACGGCGAGCATGCGCGAACTAGTACGGGTCGCGAAGACTGCGGGCATTCGATTCGAGCCGCTGCAGGGGTTGTCCGATGCGCGGCTCAGCCTCTTCGCGCGGCTTCCCCTGTGGGCAGGGCAGGTTCTGCCGCTGCGGTTCGCGCGCTACCTCGGGTCGACACCCAATCCCGGTTCAACGCTGCAGTCGATTCGCCGAGGCCAGCCGACCGAGATCGACTACCTCAACGGCGCGGTCGCGGCAGCGGGCCACGCACCCATCAACGCCGAGCTTGTGCGACTTGTGCACGAGGTCGAAGCTACCGGGCGCTTTTTTACGCCTCAGCAGCTGTCGGCGAATACCCGCCTCGGGTGATTGAAGTCGGAATTGTCAATGATCGCCGTCGCGCGACTCGAGGGCTTCTCTTTCGCGTAGAGCTTTTGCCCTCCCGAGTAACGCTGAGCGACACCGGTCGGGCCATCGCGCTCGAGCAGGCGCTGTTCGGCGACGGCGGGCGCGACATCCAACCAGATCGAGTAGTTCCAGAGCCCACGAAGTTCTGGACGATTCAAGAAGATGCCGTCGACAACGAGAACCGCGTCGTCGGGAGCCGTGATCCACTTGGGCTCGACCGGGGCGTCGGCGACGTGATCGAAGTTCTCGAGCACAAACGCGCCGGTGCCCGCCTGGCGAAACGGGTCGATGAGGATGCGCCGAAATGTGGCGTAGTCGTACGAGTCTTCGTAGAAACCGCGTGCCGAGTCTTTGCCCTGCGTGTATCGCTCATCGCGCGGGCGATGAAAGCCGTCGATCGAAGCGTGAACCGCCGCGTGGCCGGCCTTCTCGAGCGCCTCAACGAGCGACGCGGCGAAGAGAGACTTGCCCGCGCCATCCACGCCGTCGATTGCGACAATCACGCGCCCACGGCCGTAATTGTGAAGGATGTCTGCGGCGAGTGCCTCGAGAACGTCTTTCTTCTGTGGTGTCCACCGTGTCATGGTGCCCAGTCTAGATTTGAGACGTGAACAATGTCGGGACGCAGCTTGCCGCACCCGTCATCGCGTGGTTCGAGGGCGCCGGTCGCGACCTGCCCTGGCGCCGCGAGGGATTCACCGCCTGGGGCACCCTCGTGAGCGAATTTATGCTTCAGCAGACCCCCGTCGTTCGGGTCGTCCCGCGGCTCGCCGAGTGGCTCGAGCGCTGGCCGACCCCGGCGCACCTTGCCGCCGTGCCCTCTGGTGACGCCGTTCGCGCCTGGCAGAGTCTCGGCTACCCACGCCGCGCCCTCAACCTTCACGCCGCCGCTGTTGCGATAACCGAGCGCCACGGCGGTATTGTGCCGCACGACGTCGACGAGCTTCTCGCCCTGCCCGGCATCGGCGACTACACGGCGCGCGCCGTCGCCGTTTTCGCCTACGGAAACCGGCACCCGGTTGTCGACGTCAACATCCGTCGCGTCATTGCGCGTGCCGTGCACGGGCAGGGTGAACCCGGGCCGGCAGCGCGCCGCGATCTCGCCGACATGGAAGCCCTGCTGCCCACTCCCCTGCCGGAGGCCCGCGCCTTCAACGTCGCGATGATGGAGCTCGGGGCGCTCGTGTGCACCGCGCGCTCGCCCAAGTGCGACGCCTGCCCGATTGCCGCGCAATGCGCCTGGCGTGCCGCGGGCTACCCCGAATTCGAAGGCAAGCGTGCCCCCGTGCAGAAGAAGTTCGCCGGCTCAGACCGGCAGGTGCGCGGGCTCATCCTCAAAGAGCTTCGAGCTTCGGATGTCGCGGTCACCATCGCCGAGATCGACACTGTCTGGCCGGAGCCCGTTCAACGCGCTCGGGCGCTCGCCGGGCTGCTCGCCGATGGCCTCGTCGTTTCCGTCGACGGCGGCTTCGAGCTGCCGTCGTAAGCTAGCGCCGTGCCCACCGCCTCGCTCCGCCTCTCGTCGACACCGGGTGGCGAGCTTGCCGATGCGCTCGCAGCCATCCCCGCATCACTCGGGCTCAGTCCCGAGTTTCCGGCGCTCGACATTCCCCACCCAGCGCTGCCCGACGTCGACCTCACCCACCTCGCATTTGTCACGGTTGACCCGCCCGGGGCCACCGATCTCGACCAGGCGTTTGTTCTCGAACGCGCGAGCGAGGGCTACCTCGTGCACTACGCAATAGCGGCGGTGAGCTTGTTCGTTGCACCGGGTGGGCCGATCGACGCGGAGGCACACTCGCGCGGCCAGACTATCTACGCTCCCGCTGGCAGGATTCCGCTGCATCCACCCGCGATAAGCGAAGATGCCGCGTCGCTTCTGCCCGGCGTCGACCGCGGTGCCTACGTCTGGCGATTCGAGCTCGACGCGCGAGCCGAGGTGACGGCAACGACGCTGACGCTCGCGCGCATTCGCAGCCGCGCGCAGCTGACCTACGCGAGCGTCGATGACCCGCTACTGCGTGAGATCGGCGAGAAGCGCCAGCAGCTCGAGCGCGAACGAGGCGGAGCGAGCCTCACCCTGCCCGAGACCGAGATCTCGCTCGTCGACGGCGAATACGTGCTCGAGCGTCGCACACCACTGCCCGCCGAGGGCTGGAATGCCCAGCTCTCGCTTATGACGGGCATGGCCGCCGCGCGACTTATGCTCGACGCCGGTGTCGGCATTCTTCGCACGATGCCGCCCGCCGACGAGCAAGCGCTCGCGAGCTTCCGGCTGCAGGCGCTCGCTCTCGGGCACCCGTGGCAATCCGACATCGACTACGGCGACTTCCTCCGGTCGCTCGACACGACCCTGCCGTCAGGACTCGCGGTGATGCACGCAGCAGCGTCGCTGTTTCGCGGCGCCGGCTACACGGTGCTGGGCGGTGCAGTTGAAAGCGGTGCGGTTAACGACGCGGCCTCAGACGGCACGGCACCCGCGATCATCGCGCAAGCTGCGGTCGGGGCTCCCTACGCTCACGCGACCGCCCCGCTGCGACGGCTCGTCGACCGCTACGTGCTCGCGGCGTGCGAGGCGATCGCGAACGGTCGCCCCGTGCCCGATTGGGTTCTCTCTGCCCTGCCCGATCTCCCGGCGATAATGGCCGCCTCCGGGTCCCTCGCCGGCCAGGTCGACAGGCTCGCCGTCGATACGGTCGAGGCCGCATCTCTCGCGACGCGCGTCGGCGAGGTATTCGACGCGACGGTGATCACTGCCCGGGCACGGAGCGCGACGATCCAGCTGATCTCCCCCGCGGTCACCGCAAGCTGCGACGGCACACTGGTTGCGGGCACCCGCATCAGAGCGCGATTGGATGTCGCTGACATCACCTCGGCAACCGTGCGGTTCAGCGCCGTCTAGTCGTGCGGCTTGCGGGTCTCCGGATGGGTCGCGAGCATTATCGAGATCGGTCGTCCGTCTGCATCGGAGGGGCGCTCCTTGAACTCGATGAGCACCGCGTTGAGCTTGTCGTGCAGCTCGCGCTCGCTTTCTTCGTTGAGCATCACGCCGAGACGCGCAACGTCGAGATCTTCTGCACGCACTCCCTGAATCTCTTCGAGAAATGTCTGCACGAGAATGGGGCCGATCTGCGGCGCCGGAAAGTCCCAGGAGCGTCGCGTCGCGAGGTACGGAATCTCGAGGGCACCACGCTTGCCCGTGCGTGCCTCCTGAGCCGCGAGAAAACCCGTGTCGACGAGGGTGCGCACGTGGTGAAGGCTCGTTCCCGGGTTGAGATCGAACTCGCGCGCGATCTCTCGATTGGTCTGGGCCTCGTGCAGACAGAACCGCAGGATCCGCATGCGGAGCGGAGAGGTGAGGGCGCGTGCCATCGCGCGCTGCGTCACGTCGTGCTCCTTGTGCATAGAAGCAGCCTATCGGTCAGTGATTGGCTCATCTCAATCACTCGTGCATAATTGACCGATGACAACTGCGAGCCTGTGGCGCCACGGTGGATTTCTTCGCCTGTGGGGCGGCGAAACGACAAGCCAGCTCGGTGCCCAGCTGGGCGCGATCGCGATTCCCGTGCTCGCCGTCATTGTGCTCGACGCGACCGAGTTCGAGGTCGGAGTTTTGGGCGCCGCAGGTACGGCGGCATTCCTCGTCGTCGGTCTTCCAGCGGGCGCGCTCATTGACAGAATGCTCAAACGCCGCGTGATGCTCCGCGCCGACTTTGTGCGCGCACTCGCGATGGGCGTCATCCCCCTGCTGTGGTTTCTCGGGGTGCTCGAGATGTGGCACCTCATTGTTCTCACAACAATCGTGGGCATCGCGCGAGTCTTCTTCGATGTCGCCTACCAGAGCTATATTCCGGTGCTCGTCGAGCGCGACAAGATCTCAGACGCGAACTCCAAGCTCGAGACAACATCGCAGCTCGCGGGCATCGGCGGACCAGCCCTCGGCGGCGCGCTGCTCACAATCGTGCAGGCGCCCGCGATCCTGCTGACAACCGCGGCGACCTACCTCGTCTCCTTTGTGATGCTCTCGACGATCACAGACACCGAGGTTCCCGCGGCCAAAGAAGATCGACGACCACTCTGGATCGAGATTAAAGAGGGCCTCGCGTTTGTCTGGAACGAGCACCTGCTGAGGCGCATCGTCGCCTGCACCGGTGTCGGAAACCTCTTCTTTTCGTTCGCCATGACACTCATGCCAATTCTTGTGCTGCGCGAACTCGGGCTCAGCCCCGCAGTGTTGGGAATCGCGACAGGCGTTGGCGCGGTGGGCGGCCTGTTGGGGGCTGCGGCGTCGGCGAAGCTCACCGCGTGGATCGGCGAGGGAACGATCATCGTCTGGTCTGCCGTCGGCTTCGGCATCGCCGGCATCGTTTTCGCCGCCATGACGGTTGTTCCCGCGGCGTTCACAATCCCGGTGTTCATCGCCGCAGAGTTTCTCGTGAGCTTTACGGTGCTCGTCTACAACATCGCCCAGGTCAGCTTTCGCCAGCGCATCTGCCCGCCCGCCCTGCTCGGGCGCATGAACGCCTCGATCAGATTCGTTGTCTGGGGAGTGACGCCGATCGCTGGCCTCCTCTCCGGAATCGTCTCGACGGCGATCGGGGTTCTGCCTGTCGTCTGGATCGGACTCGTCGGCAGCCTTCTCGCCGCGGGGTTCGTTGTTTTCTCGCCGCTCGCGGGCATGCGCAAGCTGCCCGACGCGGTCTTCGACGAAGCCAAGGATGCCGCGAAGGCTGTCGAGCAGTAGGCCGTCGAGTGGGCGGCCGAGCAGCGAAGCTCAGACCTGAGGTCGCCCGTCGGGCAGACGCTCGGTTGCCTCGATGAGAACAACGAGCGAGTCGACGATCGCGCGCGAGGTGTGAAGCTCCCCCGGAGCCCACTGAACGGCCTGGCCCTCCTCGAGCACGCGCGAGTCGCCCGCACCGGTGACCTCGACGATTCCGGAAAGCAGGTAGAACACCTGCCAGGTCGGCGCCTCGTGTGCGCCGAGTCCGCCGTTCGCGGCGATGCGGACGGTGTTGATGGATGTCACGGAGGGGCCAAGCAGAAAAGCCATGTCGACCCCGCTCGAGCCAAACGCGCCGATGGCACGTGAGGGAATGCGGTGGTCGAACATGGCTTCTCCTGTGGTTTACAGAGCTACCGCCTACGGACGGGGACCGGCCTCGAAAACGGCGTCGTCGTCATCCTCGTCATCATCTTCTTCGTCTTCGTCGTCTTCAACGTAGACGCGCGGCTTGACGTAGGGGTCTTCGTCGCCGGCGTACTGCGCCGACTTGGCGAGCGACTCGACCTCGGTGTCGCGGTTGCGAGCCTCGGCGAGCAACGACTCGATGAGTGCGGCGTTCTCGGGAACACCGTCGGGGATAAACGCGATCGACGGAGTGAGCCGCGCCGTGAGGTTCTTGCCGACCTCGCTGCGGATCATGCCGGTCGCCGATGCGAGAGCGGCTGCCGTGTCGGCGCGCTCCTCGTCAGAGCCGTAGACCGTGTAGAAGACCGAGGCCTGCTGAAGATCGCCGGTAACGCGAACGTCGGTGATCGTCACAAAGCCCAGGCGTGGGTCTTTAACCCCGCGCTCGAGCACCTTGGCGATGATCACCTTGATGCGGTCCGCCATTTTCGCGGCGCGTGCTGCGTCAGCCATGATTACTCCTTCTTACAAATCTCGGCTTCGCTCGATCTGGTCTCGACGAGCTCGACCATCGGGTCGTGCGTTAAACGTTAGAGGCTGGCGCCGGTATCCAGCTAAGCAGACTCGGGGTAAAGCCCCGTTCTGCATGCTGGATGCCGGCGCCAGCCGACCCGCGCCAGTTAGACGCGGGGCTTTTCCTTCATTTCGATTGTCTCGATCTCGTCACCGATCTGGATGTCGTTGAACTTGCCAAGACCGATGCCGGCCTCGAAGTCCGTACGAACCTCGGTGACGTCATCCTTGAAGCGACGCAGCGAGTCGATGGCGAGGTTGTCGCCGACGACGACGCCGTCGCGGATAACGCGAGCCTTCGCGTTTCGCGTGATGGTTC
>Ga0247805_1000112_pt1 | contig 59652 bp, 50 predicted proteins | sample UWRJL044104R1_FD_180930 | JGI IMG/M metagenome (GOLD analysis project Ga0247805, IMG submission 180930) | Plant litter microbial communities from Arlington Agricultural Research Station in Wisconsin, United States - UWRJ-L044-104R-1 | ecosystem: Environmental > Terrestrial > Plant litter >...
TACAAACAACTGGAGCGCAACAATGGCCCAACCGGCATTGGTCTCGAGCATCTTCGACCAACTCCTCAAGGACCGCATCATCTGGCTTGGCTCAGAGGTGCGTGACGACAACGCCAACGAGATTTGTGCGAAGATCCTTCTTCTCGCGGCGGAAGACCCCAAAAAGGACATCTACCTCTACATCAACTCGCCCGGTGGCTCCATCACCGCGGGTATGGCCATCTACGACACGATGAAGTTCGTTCCGAACGACATCGTTACGGTGGGCATCGGCATGGCAGCATCCATGGGCCAGTTCCTCCTCTCGAGCGGCACAAAGGGCAAGCGCTACATCACGCCCAACGCTCGCGTTCTCCTTCACCAGCCCTCCGGTGGATTCGGTGGAACCTCCGCCGACATCCAGACGCAGGCTTTTGTCATCCTCGACATGAAGAAGCGCATGGCCGAGCTCACCGCCGAACAGACCGGCAAGAGCGTCGAGCAGGTTCTCATCGACAACGACCGCGACAACTGGTTCGACGCGAAGGGTGCTCTCGAGTACGGCTTCGTTGACCACCTGCGCGAGTTCGCCTCCGACGTTGTCGGCGGCGGCGGAACCGACGAGAGTGTCTCAGACGACCCCGAGACCGCGGCAAAGAACTAAGGGACGACAATGGACAACTTCAACCTCCCCGGCGTCGGCGTCGCACGCCCCACCGCCGAAGCCCGCTACATCCTCCCGACGTTCGAAGAGCGCACGGCCTACGGCTACAAGCGCCAGGACCCGTACGCCAAGCTGTTCGAAGACCGCATCATCTTCCTCGGTGTGCAGATCGACGACGCATCGGCCGACGACGTTATGGCCCAGCTTCTTGTTCTCGAGAGCCAGGACCCCGACCGCGACATCGTTATGTACATCAACTCACCCGGTGGATCCTTCACCGCGATGACGGCGATCTACGACACGATGCAGTACATCAAGCCCGCAGTGCAGACTGTTGTGCTCGGCCAGGCAGCTTCGGCCGCCGCCGTGCTGATGGCCGCGGGTACGCCCGGAAAGCGCCTCGCGCTTCCCAACGCTCGCATCCTCATCCACCAGCCCTCGACCGGTGACTCCGGCCGCGGACAGGCATCGGACATCGAGATTCAGGCCGCCGAGATCCTGCGCATGCGCACGTGGCTCGAGTCGACCCTGTCGTACCACTCGAACCGCACGCCTGAGCAGGTCAACAAGGACATCGACCGCGACAAGATCCTGAGCGCGGCAGAAGCCCTTGAGTACGGTCTCATCGACCAGGTGCTCGAGACACGCAAGGCGATCCCCGCTATTACCAAGTAAGGCGATCACCAAGTAACACCTTCTTTACCCAAAAGGCCGCCGTTCTCCAGAACGGCGGCCTTTTGTGTGTCTTGCCGGTTGAGTAGGAGCGCCAGCGACGTATCGAAACCTTCCACCGGTTTCGATACGGCCGCGGGCGGCCTACTCAACCAGCAAGCTACTTCTTCTTGCGCACCGCCAGCAGCGTGATGCCGACAGCCGCTACCACCGCGAGCAGTCCTCCACCGAGCCACAGGGCGCCGGAGTAGTCCTGCGCGGGTTCTTCCGTAACCGGCGCCGCCGGCTCTTCACCGCAGTTCTGCGCGGCGTCAAAACCCGCTGCTGGTGTGAAGCCAGCGGGAGGCTGCCACTCGAACGCGATCGTGTCGCTCACCGGGTGACCGTCGGCCGAGACCACCTGGTACACGGCCGTGTAGTTGCCAGCCGCTCCGAGAGCCGCCGGAGTGGACAGGGTAGCGCCGTCAATCGTCAGGCATCCATCGCCGTAGTAGGTGCCCGCGCCATCCATTATTTCGAGGCCGAAGCCCGTTCCGTCACCGACGAGGTCGAGCAGGTCCTCGTTCATCGTGACCGAGAAGGTCTCGGGCAGCTCGGTGAGGGTTTCGTCGGCAACCGGGGTCGACGACACAAGAAAGCTGTGCGCCCACGCCGGGGTGGCCGTAACAACGACCACCCCAACGCTGAGCGCCAGTATCGCAATGGCGCGCTTCATGCTTATGCCTTGCGGCGAGCCGTCACGGCCAAAACAACGCCGACGGCGCCGACAACAAGGCCGCCAATGCCGAGGATGCGGGCGATGATGTCGTCAGAGCTCGCAGCCTCGGTGTGCTCGTCTTCTGACGCGGCGCCGCCGTGGTGGTCCTCAACCGGCGCGTCGTTCACGTAGAGCACGGGAGCGGGCAGCTCGGCGTCTTCCTCGGTGTCGCCCCACGTGACGACAGTGCCGTCGGTGTAGCCCTGGTCGACCGGCAGGATTATCGAGCCCGTGTCGGGAATGGCCCCGAGCGAGATCGAGAAGACCTGCAGCGAGTCCGGTGCGATCTCCGAGCCGGTTTCCGCCGTCCACTTCACAGTCGTCGCGTCTGTTCCGGGGGTGATGACGGCATCCCAGCCAGCGGTCGGAACGTAGCGAACGCCGAGCCCCTCGCTCGCCGGAATCGACACCGTCACCGAGTTTGTTGACTCGGTGTCGGACTCGTTGGGAACCTTGAACGTCAGCACCGTGTAGGCGCCGGCCTCCGCGGTGTTCTCTTCGAGGGTGACGTGTGCGCTTGCGGCGATCGGAGCCGCGAGGGCGAGGGCGAGGCCGGCGGTTGCGGCAAGGGTGAAACGTACTGATGACTTCATGGGTGTTCCTTCAATAATGGGTTGTGCAGAAAAAGGGTGGCGTCAGAACGACAACGCCGGTGGCCCTCTGTGCTGCAGCGACCCGCGAAGGAACACAAAAACTGTGGGGGAGTCGACCCGCGAGATGCCCGGCTCGACCGAGCGGTGCTCGACGATGACCGGCAGTGCGGCGAAAACCACTGTGACGAACCGCAGGGCGCTGTCACGCATCTGCCAGAACGCGCGCTCACCAAACCGGAGCACAACGATCGTCGCGACGGCTGCGAGGGCGTGCGCGAACCACATGCCCGCGCTGGTGTGATGCGCGACAACCCGCGTTGTCTCAAGCGAGATGGATGTCGCGGCGTGCGCCCCGTGGCCGGTGACAGTCATCGCTCCCGACGCCCCACCCAGGGTAGAGAACACCACGTGGAACGCGAACTGCGAAATGGCTACGGCAAGCGACATCCGAACCGCTGATAAGGCTCGCCCGGTGAGGGCGACGCAGACGAGTGCGGAGAAGCCGAGAGAGATAGCCAGGGAGAGGCCGCTCGGCACACCGCCGCCGGCGAGAGCGTGCGAGACGCTCGCAATCAGGGTCGCGAAGATCGCGGCGAGCATGCCGCGCGTCAATCTCGCCCACCTGCTGGACACTCGCACCCCTTCAGCTTTCCCTGTTGCGAATACAACGATAGTTTGCCCGCGGGGTAGAACGGCACGCCGAACCCGTGTTACGCAAAGGCGAGCGAGTGTCTGCGGCACGGGTTAGGCTCGATCAACACCAATTCAGGCTGTATGAGGAGGCCCACAATGGCTCGTATCGGAGAATCTGCCGACCTGCTGAAATGTTCCTTCTGCGGCAAGAGCCAGAAGCAGGTGCAGCAGCTCATCGCAGGCCCGGGTGTGTACATCTGCGACGAGTGCGTCGAGTTGTGCAACGAGATCATCGAAGAGCGCCTCGCAGAGGCTGGCGAAGAGACCTCGAGCGAGTTCGAGCTTCCCAAGCCTCGCGAGATCTACGCCTTCCTCGAAGAGTATGTCATCGGCCAGGAAGCCGCGAAGAAGGCCCTCTCGGTCGCCGTTTACAACCACTACAAGCGCGTTCGCGCACGCAACACAATCAGCTCGGTTGACTCCGTCATCGACGACGTCGAGATCGCCAAGAGCAACATTCTTCTCATCGGCCCGACCGGGTGCGGCAAGACCTATCTCGCGCAGACGCTCGCGAAGCGCCTCAACGTTCCCTTCGCAGTCGCCGATGCAACGGCACTGACCGAGGCCGGCTACGTCGGTGAAGATGTCGAGAACATCCTGCTCAAGCTCATCCAGGCCGCCGACTACGACGTCAAGCGTGCAGAGACCGGCATCATCTACATCGACGAGATCGACAAGATCGCCCGAAAGGCCGAGAACCCCTCGATCACCCGCGACGTCTCGGGCGAGGGTGTGCAGCAGGCACTCCTCAAGATTCTCGAGGGCACTGTCGCTTCCGTTCCGCCGCAGGGTGGGCGCAAGCATCCCCACCAGGAGTTCATCCAGGTCGACACAACAAACGTGCTCTTCATCGTCGCTGGTGCGTTCGCTGGCCTCGAAGAGATCATCTCCTCGCGAGCGGGCAAAAAGGGCATCGGTTTCGGCGCCCCGCTGCACTCGAAGGGCGACGACGTCAACCTCTTCGGCGAGGTGCTTCCCGAAGACCTGCACAAGTTCGGGCTCATCCCCGAATTCATCGGTCGCCTGCCCGTTGTGACTACCGTTACCCAGCTCGACCAGGTTGCGCTGATGGACATCCTCACCCAGCCGAAGAACGCCCTTGTGCGTCAGTACCAGCGTATGTTCGAGATCGACGGCGTTGAGCTCGAGTTCGAGCACGACGCTCTCGAGGCCATCGCCGACCTTGCCGTACTGCGCAAGACCGGCGCCCGAGGACTTCGCGCCATCATGGAAGAAGTGCTCGGCCCGATTATGTTCGACGTCCCTTCGGACGACGACGTTGCCACGGTCATCGTCACGCGCAACGCCGTGCTCAACAACGCGGCACCGACGATTGTGCCGCGCGAGATCGAGCGCACAGAGAAGTCGGCGTAGCTCGCGCTACCCCAACAACCCGCGCTACTTGACGAGCACTGCCTTCGAGTTCACGAAGCCGCCGGTGTAGCCCGCCTTCGAGCTGTACACAACGACCCGGATTCGGGTGCCAGCGACGAGTTCGTCGGCGGTGATTGTGAGCGAGTTCGACGAAGCGTCTTCACTCCACAAGCCGTTCCAGCTCACCCCGTTGTCGGTGCTGTACTGCCAGGCGTACGTCAGCGCAACGCCCGTGGCACTCCAGGTGCCCGGGGTGGCGGTGAGGGTCTTGCCACGCGCAACGGTTGTGACGGCCTTGCCGGCGACGGTGATCGAGGGCGCCTTGGACGCGAGGGGAGCCGCTCCGCGCTGCACCGTCACGGTGCTCGACGCACCCGCCGGGTTGGAAGCGGGCAGGCCGGCTTTCGACGCGACAACCGTGAACCACAGTTCTTCGCCCTCGTCCTGGGCGAGCGGCGTGTAACTGCTGCCCGTCGCTCCCTTGATCTCGCGATTGTTGATGAACCAGGCGTAGCTGAAGGTGAGGCCGGAGACGTCCCAGGTGCCCGTCGTGGCGGTGACCCTGGTGCCCACAACAGTGGTTACCGGTAGGCGCGGCGGCGAGAGCAGAATCGGAGCCACGAGGGTGACGTCATCGCTCGCCGACGACTCGAAAGTTGTTGTCGAGTAGCCGGCCTTTTTGGCGGTCACTCGCACGGCGAGCTGCTTGCCGGTGTCTGCAGCGGTCACCGTGTACGCGCGCTTTGTCGCCTTCGAGATGACCGACGCAACACCTTCGGAGTAGCGCACCCACTGGTAGCTGAGCGTCGTCGCCGTCGGGCTGATCGTTGATGTTGTGACGCCGAGCGTGCGACCAACGAGCGGGTGCTGACCTTCGGCTCCGCCCAGTCCGGCGATGCTCACCGAGCCGGTAAGGGGTCCGCTTGACGCGGTTGTTGTGCCCGCGCTGATCGGCGCGGTGACCGCGGGTGCGTAACCAACACGCTTCGCAGCGACAATGACCGCGACCGCGCTGTTGGCAACGGTCGGAGTAAAGGTGGCCTGTGTGGCGCCCTTCACCGCTTTGCCCTTGACGCTCCACTGGTAGCTGAGGGCGGTCTGGGTGGGAACGACCGTGGCGCCGCTGAGATCGACGCTCAGCACACGACCGACCTGGTTGGTTCCGGCGACAACGGGCGGGTTCGACCACTGCAGGCCTGTCGTCGCGTTCTGCACCTGCAGCTCGACGCGCGTTGACGTGTAGCCGGCCTTGCTCGCGGTGATGACAACGGTCTTGTGCCTGGTGAGCGACTCGGCGTCAACGTCGTTCCACGATGAGGCTGTGCTGCCCACCGTGTAGTCGCCGTCGGTGTGCCACGCGCGCCACTCGTAGCTGAATGTCGCACCGGTGGGGCTCCACGTTCCCGGAGTCACCGAGTAGTTGGACCCGACGATGGTCACCTTGCCTGCCTTGATGCGCTTGAGCGCGGCGGCCGGCGACACGGTGCCGACCTGAACCTCGAAGGTCGAACCGCTGTAGCCGGGCTTCGAGAGCTGAACGCGAACGCTCAGCGTGGCCGCCAGGTCAGCGGCGACGGGCTTGTAGCTCGCCGCGCGCGACACGATAACAGTGCCCGCGCCCGTTGTGCGCACCCAGGAGTAACCGAAGGTCGACCCGCTCAGGGCGGAGACGCCCGGGTTCACGGTGAGCGGCTGTCCGACCCGTGCAGCGCCGGAAACCGACGGAACCGTGCTCCAGCTGCCACCCGGCAACAGGGGCACCTGACCGGTAGGGGGTGAGACCTCGGCGAGAGCGTAGAGGCCCGTGATTGTCTGCACGTCATTCGGGAACGAGTATCTGATCGGGATAACACGAACCCGAATGTTCGCTCCCGTGTCACCGGGGGTGACGGTATAGGTGCGGTTGGTTGCGCCCGGGATCGGCTTGTTTCCGCGCAGCCACTGCACCTTGTAATCGCCGGTGTACTGGCTGATGTTGCCGATCACCCACAGTCCTGTCTGGGCTGTGAGCTGCTCGCCGACCTGCGCGCTTCCGGAAATCTGCGGGATTGTGCCTGCGAGTGTCGGGTTCTGTCGGTTGTCGGCGAACTCCTTGACCAATGCGATGGGTGCAAGCGTCACGGCTTCACCGTTTGTCACGGTGAACTCGATCAGGGTATTGACGCCGGCCGCAAAACCCGCGTCGCTGTCGTAGGCCTGGATCTCCAACTGGTACTGACCATCAGTGAGGTTCGCGATCGGGAACACCGACTGCAGCGGTCCATTGGACTCGTAGCTGACCCACCGTTCAGTTCCGGCGTTGTAGAGCCAGACGGTGCCGTAGAGTCCGGCGTCAAACACGCCGGTGAGTGTTGTGGTGACCGAACCCGTGCGAACGGGCAGCTCGGCGTTAAGCGCGGGGAGTGCCGAGCTCGTTACAGCTACTTCGCTGGTCGTGACCGCTGCGCCGCGGCGCTGGGGGTCGGTGTACGAGACCGCGTACGTGTTGGGGGCGAGGTAGAGCGTGTACGCGCCCGTGCTGGTCGTTGTTGCGGTGACAGACTTCGCAGAGCCTTCGACGAAAGCTGCGACATCCACGCCCGCGAGTGCCGTGCCGCCGGTCTTCGTTACAACGCCGGTGACCTTCGTGAGCGCGCCCAGGCTGACGGTCTTTGTGGCCGAGCCCTTGTCTCCGACAAAGACGCTTGTGGAGACGGTGCCCAGGGCAACGTTCGCTCCGGTCGCGCCGACGTTGTAGTCGAGCTCGTACGAGCCGGGATTGATGCCGCCGATGACGTAGGCGCCCTTCGCGTTTGTAACAACGCTCGAGCCGTCGACGTCGGGCTCGCCGTCGAGAGCGACGCGTGACCAGCCGACCCAGGCTCCCTTGACCGGTTTACCCTTCGCATTTTTGACAATGCCGGAGATCGTTCCGCCGCTGTACAGGCGGATGTTCTTGGTTACCGCTTGGTTGGGGTAGACCCAGGTCGGGTCGACGAGCGAGATGTCAGTGGTGCCGCCCGCGTACTGCACCGGGTAGCCCTTCGCCGAGACGCTGAGGTAATACCCGCCGTCGGCAAGCGCGGGCACAACGTAGGCGCCCTTCGAGTTCGTTGTTGTGCTCGATACGTACACCGCACGGCCGGTCAGGTTGACCGTGTAGACGCCAATTCGGGCGTTCTTCACTGCCGCTCCGGCGGCGTTCACAACTGTTCCGCGGATCGATGACGCCCCTGCAAGGTAGACGTCATTGAGCTGCCAGGGCGATCCGTTGAAGGTCGGTCGGGCTGCCGACAACGTTGTGGTGCCAAATCCGTTGAAGCTGAACGTGAGCACGTAGCCCTTAGTGCTGCGCGGGAAGCCACGAATCGTGAACTCGCCGTTGACGTCTGTGACGACCGGAGCGACGTCGGTTGCTGAAGAGTTGTTCGTCGAGACGGTGACGCCCTCAAACGGCTGTCCCTCGGGGTCAAGAACACGACCGACGTAGGAACCGCCGATGCTTACGACACCTTCGGTTGTGTTGACGTCGCCGTTCACAGTCAGGCGACCGGCGGTTTTGATCGTCGCGCCAGCGGTGCCGTAGAAGCCGTCGATGAGTCCGTCGTGGTCGCCCGTGACGTACTCAAGGGTGTATTCGCCGGGAACGAGCCCGCTGATGGTGAACTCGCCGTTGGAGTGGGTGACCGCGTCGTCCGATGCAAGCGTTGCGACCCTGCTGTTGTCGGGGTCGGTGTATCGCCAGGCGCGCACGTTGACATTGGCCAGCGGCGTATTGAGAACGCTGCGCACTGTTCCGGAGATGGATCCACCGACCTCCAACTCGAAGCTGGCGTCGAGGTCGCTCGTCGAGGTGATCGCGAGTTGCGTGGCGTCCCGTGCGAGGGGTGTGTTGCCGAACCATTCGCCGGCCAGCGTTGTGAAGCCGTTGAGGGCAAAGTCGTTGGCGCGTACGCCATACTTTCCCGGCCAGATTCCGGCGATGCGGTAGTTGCCCGAATCGCTGGTGAGCGCGGAACCCGTTTCGCTGAACTCAAACGGCTGCGGCTCGGCGCCCGCCGGGTCGATCGGGTGCGTGCTCACGCGAAGTCCTTCGACGGGATTGCCGTTGTAGGCAACCGTTCCCGTCACAATTCCACCGGCGTCGAGCGCGAGGTTCTTGCCTGACGCCGTCGCGCCGGCCTTGACGGCGAAGTAGGTCGCCTTCGCGCCGTACTGTGCGTTCGGAAAGTATTCGTCGCGCGCGTTTTCCTGGCCGGTGTACTCGGCGAAGACCGTGTACTTGCCCGCCGGAACGGCGAGCGAATAGGTGCCGCCAGCGCTCACGGTTGTGTCCGCAACCGAGCAGTCGAGCTGAGAGCTGATGTAGGTGCACGCCGTGACGTTGATGTCGTCGGGGGAAAGCGTGACGCCGGCCGGGCCGGTGATTTTTCCAGAGATCGTGGATGTCGCGGCAGCCGACGCCGCCATCGGAACAGTGACGACTCCCGCAGCAGCGAGAGTAGTGACGAGAACGCCGATGAGCGCAGTTCGCACGCGTTTCATCGTCGGAGTGACGGGCGGAACGACCACAGCAGCACTGAACACAGGTGAACTCACGCATCTCTTGAAATAAATGCAGCGATAGCGCTGCCTGCACAAAGCTACGGGGTTCGACGATGCCTCAGTTAGAAGATGTCTCCCGACGTGGCTCTCGACCCACCCCCAGTTCGGGGGTGGGTCGGGGGATAGCTATTTGAGAGTCACTGCCTTCGAGAACACCGGTGTGGATGTCGCGTGCCCGGCCTTCGTGGCAATTACCTGCACCCGGTACTTCCAGCCGTGGTCAAAAACGCCACCGTTGTCAGCATCGAGCACAAGCGTCTTCGACGTTGCGCCGTCGATGTTTGCCCAAGCGTCGCCGTCGTTCAGCTGCCACTGGTAGGAGACCTCGATGCCGGTTGCCCTCCAGGTGCCCGAGTTCGCGACAAGAGTTTTGCCGAGCGTTGTCGTTGTGACACTCTTGCCGCCGACAGTCACCGCGGGAGCCTTGCTCGCCGTGGGCGCAGCGCCGGCTTCGACAGTCACGGCGTTCGACGTCCAGGAACCTGGAGCGACTCCGCGGACCGTGCCCGTCACGATGACTGCAAGCTCCTCGTCGATGTCTTCAGGGCGTGGAGTGTACGACTTGGCCGTTGCGCCGATGATGTCGGTGCCGTTGATCGTCCACTGGTAACTGAACGTTGCGCTTGCGACGCTCCATTCGCCGCGCACAGCGGTGATCGCGGTTCCCACTCGGGCGGACTTCGCAATCGACGGCATTCCCGTTGGCGAACGCGCATCGATCGGTGCGCTTGTCGCCGTGAGCACGGTCGTTGTGTACCCGGGGCGCTTGAGCGTCGCGACAACCACGAGCTCGGCGTCGTAGTCGATCTCGGTCGGCACGTAGATCGACTTTGTGGCCTTGGCGATCTTTACCGGCACTCCGCCCGACACCGAGCGGTACCACTGGTAGGTCGCCGACGTCGGTTTCGGTGAGACGAAGCTGAGATCAGCCGTGAGCTCGAACGCGATCGCCGGGTTACCCGAGACGGAGAAGTCTCCCTCGAACGCTCCGCCGGTGGTTGTGACGCCGAAGGGCACAACGAGGTGTTCACTTGGGCCAAATTTGGCGCGCGTCGCAACGATGTGCACGGTTACGTCTCCGCCGGCCTTCGTGGGGGAGTAGACGGACTTCGTCGCACCCTTTACAACCTTGTTGTCGACGCGCCACTGGAACGTATACGCGGTCGCTTCGGGTTCCGTCGCGAGGCTGTTGACGTTGATGCTCAGCACTCCGCCGACCTGGTTTGTGCCATTGTCCTGGGGCTCGCTGACCCACTCGAGCACGCGCGCGGGGTGAACGAGGTACTCGACTGTGGTCGTGGCGTAGCCGGGCTTGGTTGCCGTCACCCGCACCGTGAGCGCGAGGTGTGACTTGCTCGGGTCGTTCAGGTAGCTTGCCCCGACGTTCTCGCTGGTCTCGCCGTCGGCGTCTGCGGTGAACCACTCGTACGTGACCACGGCACCCTTCGGGCTCCACGTTCCGGGAGTCACCTGGTACGAGTCGCCCATGAGCGTGACAACCGACTTTTTGGTCTGCTTGAGGGCAGTAGCGGGTTGGATGTCGCCTACCGCAACCGTGCGCGACGTCGACTCGAAGCCGGCCTTCGTTACGGTGATCGTCGCGCTCAGGGTCGAGCCGACGATGTCTGCCACGACGGGCTTGTAGGTTGCCTTTGTGGAGACGATCTTCGTGGTCTCGCCCGTTGTGCGCACCCACGAATATGCGAAGTTGAGATTCTCAAGATCCCACTCGCCCTCGGTGAGGGTGAGCGGCTGGCCGACGCGGGCGAGGCCCGTGATCGTCGGCTCGACCCAGGCGTTGGCAGCGGCAGCTTTGGCGACGCTCGCCGTCGGCTCCGTCGTCAGGTAGCTCTCGTAGATGATGTCTTCGTTGGTCCGAGGAATAACCCGCACCGAGAGCTTCTTGCCAGCGTCTCCGGGAGCAACGAAGTAGGTCGACTGCGTCGCCCCGAGGATCGCCTTGTCGCCGCGGAACCACTGGTAATCGAAATCGACGATCTCGTCGTCCCACTCGCCGGAGTTGATCGTGAGCTCGTCGCCGACCGTCGGCTCGAGGTTCGCGATCGTCGGGAGCACGCCGGTGTTTCCAGGGATGGATTCGTCAGGCATGCCGATGTTCTCACCGAGGTCGATGGCGCCGAGGTCAACAACGGGCTCGTCGGCGGTGATGCTGAACGTGCCCGTGTACCCCACGAGGTATCCGTACGAGTCGTGTGCACCGACGGAGATTGTGTAGTCACCCTCGCGAAGGTTCGGGATGTCGAGCGCGTCGCCCATAAAGTCCTCGCCGAAGACCACAAAAGTCCACGGCTCGCCGCCACCGACCGGTGTGCGCTCGAGCGTCACCCAGCCGTCGAGGTTCTCGTCGAACTGGCCGACGAAGCTCGCCGTGAGCCGACCGGGGAAGCTCAGCATCGTGACGTTGGCCGTGATCTTCTTGCCGGTCGCGCTGATGATCGTCGCATCCTCGGGATCAGCGACACCGCCCGAGAAGGTCTCGGCCGCCGCGTTGCTGTCGTCGCTGAGATCGAGGATGTAGTCGCCCGTGTCAACGACGAAGCTGTACTTTCCGGTCTCGTCGGTCTCGGTGACGAAGTAGAGGGGCAGCTCACTCTCGGGGTCGTACTCGGTCTTTACCGCGAATACGGTGATGCCCTCGAGGGGTACGCCGAGAGAGCTCGTGACAACGCCGGTGATAGTTGTGCGCGGTGCGAGCGAGAAGTTGACTTTCGCGGCGCTATTCGCGAGGTAGAGCTGCTTTGTCTGAGCGCTGTACGGGCTCACATCGTCATCGAGCGTGACGGATGCGGCGTTGACGTCGTAGCTGCCGGAGGGCAGGCCAGGGATTGTGTAGGTGCCCTTTTTGCCGGTGGCTGCGAGGTCGCGGAGCTGGGGGGAGATTGCAGCATCTGTGCCGTGCTTGGCTGCGTAGACGAGCGTGTTCGGTATTGCGCGCCCCGTTACCGCATTGCGCACGGTTCCGCTGATGCTCGAACCCTTAAAGAGTTGGATGTCGCGGCTCTGCACACTGCCATCTGCGGGTATGCGCAGCGGAGCGGCGAAGCTGACGTCGTCAGCCCCACCGAGGAACTGCAACGGGTAGCCTGCGGCCGAGATGTAGATGTACACGTCACCCGTGGGGAGATCGCTGAAGGTGTAGTTGCCCTTTTTGTCCGTGTCCGCCGAATCAACGGCTTCGAAACCGTCGGTGGTCTTCGCGAAGGCGTACAGCGACGCGCCCTTGAGTGCCTTTCCGGTCGATCCGGTGAGTTTTCCGCTGAGAGTGCTGCTCGGCTTGAGATCGAAGTCGCCGAGCTCGGTCGTCGCGGAGTCCACGGTGACGGGCGGTGCGGCGACCCTGAGCATTTGGTAGTTCGCGTCTGAGAAGGGCTGGTCGAATTCTTCGTCCGAGTCCCAGTCGCCCCAGTAGTCGATCTCCAGTGTGTAGGCGCCCGCGGAGAGACCGGTGAACTCAAACTCGCCGATCTCGTTGGTCTCCACCTCGCTGACGTAGAACCCGTCGGGGTCGAGAAGAGAAACGAAGGCGCCGGGAATGGGCTCGCCGCCCCCGAGAACCGTGCCGGAGTACGCGCCACCGCGCACCACGGGAAGCTCAAGAGTTGTGTCGTCGCCCTCGTGCAGCGAGACCCGCGATGCCTTGTGAATGCTCTCTCCAGCGGCGGCGCCGTAGAACGACTCGAGGTAAGTCGTCGAGAAGTATTCGCTGTCGTCGATGTTCTCGCTGACCTTCACGAAGTAGTCGCCGGCGGGAAGCGCCGCGAACGAGTACGCACCGTTCGCATCGCTCGTGACCTCGGCGGCGAGCTCGGAGCGGTTGTCTGTGGTGGAGAGGGCGCGGTAGGCCGAGACGGTGATTCCCGCGACGGGAGCGTGCGCGACATCCACAACCTGGCCGCTAATGCTTGCAGCGAGGCTCAGTTGGATGTCCCGATCGACCGGTGCCGCGATGCTGGCGAGCACGGGTGTCGCGCGAACACTGCTGTAGGCGCCGACGAACCACTCGGCCGCATAGGTGTCGTCGCCGGTCGTAAAGGCGGGGGTCTCGAGGGCGAAGCTGCCGTCCCAGAGGCCGGTGATTGTGTAGTTGCCCTGTGCGTCGGCGGTCGCGGAGCGAGCGGCCACCTCTTCGTACTCGTCGTAGCCCATGTCGCCCCAGTCGGCACGGGAGTATGCGTTGACTGTCGCGCCCTCAAGCGGAGCGTCGGCGGCACCAGTCACCGTTCCGGTGATCGTCGCGCCGGGGTCGAGCACAAGATTCCTGGCGGCGACTGTTGCACCGGCCTTGACCTTGAAGGTCTTTGCGTCTTTCGGCTGCTTGCCGTTGGGGTAGTACTCGTCGCGGTAGTTGCCCGTGCCGGAGTACGTCACGTGCACCGTGTAGGTGCCGGCGTGGAGGTTGGAGACCGTGTACTTGCCTGCGGCGTCGATGATTGCCTTGCCGAAGCCACACTCGGTCTCGGTCCAGCTGTCCCAGCCGTCGTCATAGGTCTCGACAGTGCAGACATCGATAGCGATGTCGGCGGGGGAGAAGGGGGTCGCAGCCGCCAGTGCCGGTGCAAATGGCAGGATTGTGCCGGTGATGTGTGCCGACGCCTCGAGTGCTCCGTTGATGCGGCTCAGCGCGTCGCCGGCCTCGAGCTCAATGAATTCGGAATCCCAGATGTGGTTCGAGTTTTTCCAGTACTCGTCGACGTAGGCGGTCGAACTGGTGGGGGCCACAAACTTCACGAGGTAGAGCCCGTGCGGCAGCTCGAGCCGGTAGGCGCCGTTAGCCGCTGTTGTCGCGGTGGCCGATGCATCGTCGGCGAGCTCGCCCAGATCGTCGTCGAACGCGTACGCCTCAACGGTTGCGTTCGGGAGACCCTTTTTGGTCTTCGCAGACGTCACGGTTCCGGAGATAGAAGCGTCGGGGGCCGGTGCGGCCGCGGCCGTCAGAGCCCTCGCGCTCGGCGTAGCCGCGCTCGCCGCGACGGGCATGGACACCAGCCCGGCGAGCGCGAGGCTCACCGTAACGATTGTTGCAAGGGCGGCGCGGGCGGGAGTGTTCACGAGCGACTCAGTTCTGTGGGTGGTAACGCGAAGTTCTCACGTTAGCGCGGCGCAGACTCAAAATCGAGAACGTCTCACCCCCAGAGTTGGGGTTAGCTTAGAGCTCGGCGGCCCGCGCGCTCGCCGCCGCCGCTCTCGCGGTGTCGCCGCGCTGCTCGTACAGGTAGGCGAGCGTGAGCCACGGGTCTGCAAAGGTCGGGTCGAGCTCGGTCGCCCGCAGCAACAGTTTCTCGGCCGCGACATCGTCGCCATCCAGCAACCGGATCGCTCCAAGCCGCGACGCGATCCACGGCTCTTTCGGCCGCAGCTCGGCGAACTTTTCGGCCGTCGCGCGCGCGGTGTCGAGATCGCCGACCGCGAGCGCCGACGTGATGAGCGCCTTGGCAGCGGGAGTCGAGGTCGGCGCGGCCTCGAGCGCACGCTGAGACCATTCGAGGGCGGATGTCGCGGCTCCCGCATCGCCGCCGTCGACCCGCGCGGTGAGGGCCTCGGCCGAAATGAGGGGAGTGCGCGTGTCCCACGGTCGCAGCGCCGCCGCCGTCGCGAAGTCGCCACCGCCGAGCGCCACCTCGCCCGCGAGCGTGACACTCACGAGCGCTACCCACGCGCTGATGACCGCGGCGGCGGCGAGCCTCGCCTGTTTACGGGGTGCGCTCGCTGGGCTCGAGATCAGACCACCGACGAGCAGCATCGCGAGCAGCACCGTGCTCGGCGAGGTCACGTGGGTGAGCAGCACAACGGCGAACGCGGCAACCGCGACGGCTTGGCTGAAGTCGCCGCGCTGCCTGACGACGGTGCGCACCGCGCCCACCAGAAACGCGACACCAATCGCGAGCAACAGCGGCCCGCCCACAACAAGCAACTGAAGCGCAGCATTGTGCGGCGAATCCAGCACGGTCGTCTGACCGATGCTCGAGAACCAGCGCACGTTGTGCACTCCAACGATCGCATCGACAAAGCCACTCGGACCAACACCGGCGAATGGATGTCGCGCCACAAGCTCGAGCGACTCCGACCAGATCAGCCACCGGTCCGCAATCGTCGACGCGGAGAAGCCGGAGCTGCCGAGCAGGCGCGGGCCGATGCTGGGCGCCAGCAGCGCGGCTGCGAAGGTCGCCGCGAAAAGCCCGGCGCCCGCAACGAGGGCGCGGCGGTTGCGCCGACCCTCCACGACAACAATCGCGGCGATACCCAGGAGCAACGCAAGCAGTGCGGCGCGCGACCCCGCCGCGATCACCGTGACGAGCCCCGCGAGCACACCCGCCGCGACAAACCAGCGGAAGACGCCGCGTGCGCGCCACAACGGGAGTATCAGCAACAGAACGACAACGGCGCCGACGGCACCCTGGTCGGTTGCGTTGCCGAGCAGGGATCCGGGTCGGGCCAGATCAGAGGGGAACGGTCGAGCCCCGAGTGTCTCGGCAATCGACACGGCACCAACGAGCAGACCGAGGGTCGCCACCGGCGGAACAAACTCGCGTGCCGTGGCCCGCAGCCGGGCGCCGAGCCACAGGGCGATGAGGTAGCCGCCGCCCGTCACGAGCCCCTCGAAGCGCGGCCAGATGCCGAGCAGGGCTGCGAGTGGCGACTCGCCAAACAGCGCAGCGATGACAAGCACAAGGGTGCCCGCGCCGATCAGGATGAGCGCCCAGCGGGGGAGTCGGCCGCGCGGCACGGCGAGCAGCGAAACGAGCGCCGCGACACCGAGCAGCAGGATCTTCGGCAGCACCCAGCGGTCGAGCGCACCCGGCCAGAGCGCCGCGACCGACAAGACGGCAAGCCACAGCGCGATTGTGTTGGCTCGGGTTGTCACACTCGAATCGTAGGGCGTAGTGACCAATACACTGGGCGAACTAACGAAAGGCGCGCGTCATTCTTCAGCCCATCTCTGCCGGCATCGTCGCAGCTCTCACCGGTTTCGCCAGTTCCTTCGCGCTCGTGATCGCGGGGCTCATCGCCGTCGGTGCAACGGGCGAACAGGCCTCGTCGGGTCTCCTTGTGCTCTGCCTCGTCGTTGGCCTGGCCTGCATGGGGCTCTCGCTCTGGCTCAGGATCCCCATCTCGTTCGCGTGGTCGACGCCGGGCGCTGCCCTGCTCATTGCGGCCGGGCAGAACACGCAGAACTTCGCGGCGGCGGTCGGCGCCTTTATCGTCTGCGCCCTGCTCATCGTTCTGTGCGGACTGTGGCCCGCACTCGGTCGACTCATCACCCGCATCCCGAAGCCGATTGCGAGCGCGATGCTCGCCGGCATCCTGTTTCCGATCTGCCTCGCGCCCGTAACGGCCGTCGCCGACCCCGCGACGACTCTCCTCGCCCTGCCGATCGTTGTTGTCTGGCTTGTGCTCTACCGGCTCGCCCCACGTTGGGCGGTGCCGGCCGCGATGGCCGTCGCTATCGTTGTCATTTTGCTCACCGCACAGGAGGGCTGGCTCGAGTCGGCCTCGCTCGCGCCGAGCCTGCAGTTTGTGCTGCCGGTATTCGACCCCTTCGTTGTGCTGAGCATCGGGCTTCCGCTCTTTATCGTGACAATGGCCGGACAGAACGTTCCCGGATTCGTTGTGATGTCGACCTTCGGCTACGAGGCGCCGCCGCGCGCGGCACTCGTTGCATCAGGGGCCGCATCGGCCGGTGCGGCGCTCTTCGGCGGGCACGTCATCAATCTCGCGGCAATTACCGCGGCACTTATGGCGAGCCCGGAGGCGCACCCCGACAAGTCCAAGCGCTGGATCGCCTCGTTCACCGCGGGTGTCTGTTACCTGTTGCTCGGCCTCGGCGCGGGCGTTGCCGCGGCGCTCGTATCGGCGAGTCCGCCCATTCTCATCGTCGCTGTGGCCGGTCTTGCCGTGCTCGGCGCACTTATCACCGGAGTGACAACGGCGCTCGAAGACCCGAAGCATCGGGTTGCCGCGATCCTCACCTTCCTTGTCGTCGCATCCGGCATTGTCATCGGCGGGATCGGCTCGGCCTTCTGGGGCTTGCTCGTCGGGGGAATTGTGATGCTGTGGCTCGGCTGGCGACGAAAGGAATAGCTGCGCCCGGAATAGCTGTGCTCGGAATAGCTGTGCCCGGAATAGACAACACCGCCGCGGGTTGTATCTAACGATGACTTCTCTCAGTGTGCTCGACCTTGCTTCCGTTTATACCGGCATGACAAACGCGGAGGCGATCGCCCAGACTCTCGAGACGGCGCGCGTCGCCGACGAGCTGGGCTACTCCCGCTTTTGGGTCGCCGAGCACCACGGCATGCCCGCTGTCGCAAGCTCCGCACCCGCGGTTCTCATCGGCGCCATCGCGAACGCGACGAAGCGCATCCGCGTCGGCTCGGGTGGTGTGATGTTGCCGAACCACTCCTCGCTTGTCATCGCTGAGCAGTTTGGAACCCTCGTCGCCCTCCACGGCGACCGCATCGACCTCGGCCTTGGCCGCGCGCCGGGTACCGACCACCTCACCTCGTCGGTGCTCCGCCGCAACGTCGGCGCCGAGACCGTTGACGACTTTCCCAACCAGGTTGTCGAGCTGCTCGCCTGGTTCGGCACAATCGCGCCGCTCGAGAACGGCATCGGTGCGAAGATCGTCGCCGTGCCCGGTGCGGGAGACTCACCGCAGATGTGGCTGCTCGGCTCGAGCGGTTACAGCGCTCAGCTCGCGGGCATGCTCGGTCTGCCCTTCGCCTTCGCCCACCACTTTGCCGGCGGAGACAACACTCCCGTGGCCTTCGACATTTACCGCAAGCACTTCGAGCCCTCGGCGCTGCTCGCCGAGCCGCACTCGATGGTCGCCGTCGGCGCACTCGTCGCCTCGAGCAACGAAGAAGCGGAGCGCCTCGCGCTGCCGAACTCGCTGATGACAATCCGACTGCGCTCGGGAGCCAAGCCCACCGAGATCCCGACTCTCGCCGAGGCTGAGGCATACCCGTGGTCGGTCGGCGAGCGAGCGTTCGTTGCCGACCGCAACTCACACCAGGCGATCGGTGATGTCGACCACGTCAAGGCCCAGATCGCCGCTCTCGTCGAGTCGACGCAGGCAAGCGAGGTCATTGTGGTTCCCCACGGACCCGACCTCGCCACGAAGCTCGGCACCCTGAGGGCAATCGCGCCCTGATCGTGTGAACCACTGTCACACTGGTAGGCGTGAATAACGATCTTCCTCGACTGCCCTCGTCCACTCTTCAGGTGGTTCTCAACCTCGGCGACAAGCGCGCCTCGCGTCTGTCGCTCCCTCGCGGGTTCGAACGACCCGAGCTCGACGCCGAGTGGGACGAAGAGGAGAAGGTGACGATCGTCTCCGTCGCCTACGAGCAGGGTCAGATTCACCTGGACGCGAGCGACGACGGGGTAGACGTTCATTATCACGGGCGTTCCGGACAGTCGACGGATGTCTCGCCCTTTGGCCGCGCCGCCGCACCCGCGATTCTCGAGTGGGCAACAGCGTTTGCGAAAGACGTGCACGCACTGATGCCGGGCCTCGAAGAGAACTCCGCGGAGGCCGCGGCCTGGCACGAGTCCGGGTTCTCGCTCTACGTGTGCGAGACCGAGCCCGCTCAGCTCGACCTGCTCGAGGTCGAGATTGAGGGGGAGATTCTTATGCTGCCCTGGCTCGGCGCCGGCTCCGTTGACCACCAGCACGTTGAGCACGACCACCAGCACGCCGAACCCGACAATCACCCCATCGAGCTGCTGTGGACGCCGGACTCCGGCGTGCCCGACACGGCAATTGCACGCGCCTGGCTCGACCCGCGCACCGAGGAGCCCCGGTCAGCGGGACTGCCCGGCACCGACTGGTCGCGAGTTGGGCTCTCCGAGTCGGAAGCCCTCAGCTGGCTCGAGAGCCTCTACCTCAACCACCATGTGATCGAAGACCCCGCGATGGCCGTCTTCTTTGCAGCGCTCGAGCGCATCGCGGGGCTTGATCGTTAAGCCAACCCAGCGCTAGTTCAACCCACGACGGTTCAGCAGCGGATCGATGACAGCGTCGCGACCACGGAAGTCACGGAAGGCCTCGAGCGGGTCTTTCGAGCCACCCACGCCGAGAAGGCGCGAACGGAAGCGGTCACCGTTGGCACGCGTGAGTCCGCCGTTCTCTTTGAACCACTCGACGGTGTCGGCGTCGAGCACCTCGCTCCAGATGTAGGAGTAGTAGCCGGCGTCGTAGCCGCCCGCGAACGTGTGCGCGAAGTAGGTGCTCGAGTAGCGCGTGGGCACGGCGGGGTTATCAAGTCCGACGGCGGCGAGGGCCGCGGCCTCAAACGACGCGACATCCGTCACAACGGTGTCCGAACCGATTGTGTGCCAGGCCTGGTCGAGCAGTGCGGCGGCGAGATACTCCGAGGTGCCGAAGCCCTCGTTGAAGGCCGAAGATGCCTGGATCTTGTCGACGAACTCCTGCGGCATTGCTTCACCGGTCTGGTAGTGCACGGCATAGTTCGCCAGAACCTCGGGCCACAGCATCCACATCTCGTTGACCTGGCTCGGAAACTCGACGAAGTCACGATAGACGTTTGTGCCTCCCGCGCGCGGGTACTCAACCTGCGCGAAGAGGCCGTGCAGTGCGTGCCCGAATTCGTGGAACAGCGTGTTCACCTCGTCGTAGGTGAGCAGCGTCGGCGATCCGGCGGCGGGCTTCGGCACGTTGAGGTTATTTGTGACGATCGTGGGGTGATCGAGCAGGCGATTCTGCTGGATGAGCGAGTTCATCCACGCGCCGCCGCGCTTCGAGTCGCGCGTGTAGAGGTCGTAGGAGTAGAGCCCAACGGGTGAGCCGTCTTCGTTCGCCACCTCGAAGATGCGCGCCTCGGGGTGGTACGACTGCAGGTCGGGGCGCTCGGTGAAGGTGATGCCGTAGAGCTGCGTTGCAGCAAAGAACACTCCCTGCTGCAGAACGCGTTCGGCCTCGAAGTACGGACGCATCGCGGCAGTGTCGACGTCGTACTTCGCCTGGCGCACCTTCTCGGTGTAGAAGGCCCAGTCGTGCGCCTCGATCGGGTGCGGTGCGATCTCTTCGAGATCCTTCTGCTCGGCGAGTGCGTTGCGTGCCGCCGCGGGAGCCAGTTTTCCGAGCATGGATGCGACGGCCTCGGGTGTCTTCGCCGTCTCATCGGCGGTCACCCACGCAGCGTGGCTCGCGAATCCGAGAAGTTCTGCCCGCTCGGCGCGCAAGCGAGTGATGTCGAGAACGATTTGCGAGTTGTCGTTGGCGTTGCCGCGGCTGCCCTTGGAACGTGACGCCTCGGAGATCCGCTTGCGCGAATCCCGGTTGGTGAGCGAGGCGAGAAACGGGTGACCGGAGAAGTTCATCATCGTGACGAGGTACTTGCCGTCGAGTCCGCGTTCCTTCGCCGACTCGGCGGCGGCCGAGAGTTCGCCAGCCTCGAGGCCGTCGAGCTCTTCAGCGGTGTCGAACACAACGGCGAGGTCGTTGGTGTCGGCGAGCAGGTTCTTCTCGAACTTCGTTGTGAGCGTCGAGAGCTGCTTGTTGTACTCGCGCAGCTTCTCCTTGTCGGCGTCGTCGAGCCCCGCACCGGCGATCGTGTACTCGTCGAAGTAGCGCGTCACGATGTACTTGGCCTCAGCGTCGAGATCGAGTGAGTCGAGCTGGTCGTGAATCGTCTTGATGCGCCAGTAGAGCTGCGCGTCGAGCTTTATCGCGTCGGAGTGCGCTGCCATGAGCGGCGCGATCTCTTCTTCGAGGTCGTTTGTGAAGTCACTGCTGTCGGCCGAGCTTTTGTTGTAGAACACGATCGCGACGCGCTCGAGCAACTGGCCGCTCGTCTCCATCGGGATGAAGGTGTTTTCAAACGTCGGCGCATCGCGCTTGACGGTGATTGCGCGGATCTCGGCGAGCTGGTCAGCGAACCCCTTGTCGAAGGCTTCGCGGTAATGCACGTCGGTGATTTCGGCAAAGGGCGGAAGGCCGTAGGGGAGCGTGCTCGGTTCGAAGAAGGGATTCGTCATACGGCAAGCCTATTCTTCTGATGTGACTCCTCCTGAGAAATACACCCACGGCCACCACGAGAGTGTGCTCCGATCGCACTCCTGGCGCACAATCGCCAACTCGGCCGCGTACCTCGCTCCGTCGCTGCGATCGGGGCTGTCGCTGCTCGATGTCGGTTGCGGCCCGGGCACAATCACCGCGGAGTTCGCCGAGCGTCTGAACCCCGGAAAAGTCATCGGTTTGGATGCCGCGGCCGAGGTCATTGCGAAGGCGAGCGAGTTCGAGGCTCCGAACCTCTCGTTTGTTGTTGGCGATGCCTACGCCCTCCCGTTCGACGACGATTCCTTCGACATCGTGCACGCGCACCAGATGCTGCAGCACGTCGCCGACCCGGTTGCAGTGCTGCGCGAGATGCGGCGCGTTGTGAAGCCCGGCGGTGTTGTCGCGGCTCGGGATGTCGACTACGCGGGCACCATCTGGTACCCCGAGCTGCCCGGGCTCGACCTCTGGATGCGCACGTACCAGCGTGTGCACCGCGGCAACGGCGGTGAGCCCAACGCCGGCCGCAGGCTCAAGGCGTGGGCGCTCGAGGCGGGCTTCGCCGAGGTTGAGACCGCGGCATCCATTTGGAATTTTGCTGACGCGATCGACCGCGAATGGTGGGGCGGTATGTGGGAGGCGCGTGTGCTGCAGTCTGCCTTTGCGGGCGACGCGCTCGACAAGGGCGTCGCGACGCAAGCTGAGCTCGAGGAGATCAGCCGCGCCTGGCGCGAGTGGGCGAACTCTCCCGAGGGCTGGCTCGGGATGCCGCACGGGGAGATACTGGCAAAAAACTGATCATCCTGAGGGATGACGCGCGCTGCGTCTTGCTCGATCAATACTTGTGGAATGAAAACTCAGGTTCTTTCGGTACTCGCCGCTATTGCTCTCGTTGCCGGTCTCGCGGGCTGCGTGCAGGCGGAGACGCCCGAAGAACCTCCTGTGGTGGTCACCGAGTCGGCGACAGCAACGCCAACCCCGACTCCTACCCCGACCCCCACCGAAACTTCGGTGCCGACGGAGATCACTTCCGAGGCGGCCTGGAACCTGTGCCTTGACGCTGTGAAAGCCAAGGACCTCGAGGACGACCCCAATAACAAGAACGTCTACGGCAGCTACAAGCCTTCACTCATCAAGGAGCTGTCGGAAGGGGTGCTGCGGGTCTCGATTCCCACCGATGCGCCCGGTAGCAGCGATCCCAATGTGGCCTTCTGCGAAGTGAGTGGTGACCCCGCGTCTCCCGACGTGACCTACGGCGGCACCGTCGACGTCAGCTAGAGGGCGTTTACTCGCGTCGGGTACTCTGCGCGGGTGACTTCACTCGTGCGGCGGCTCGGAACGGGTGATGCCGTGTTCCTCGGCCTCGGGTCGATGCTCGGCGCGGGTGTGTTCGCGGCCTTCACGCCCGCGGCGCAGTCGGCGGGTGCCGGGTTGCTCGTGGGGCTCGTTGTCGCGGCGATCGTTGCGTTCTGCAACGCGAGTTCGTCGGCGCAGCTCGCCGCCGTCTACCCGACCTCCGGCGGAACCTACGTATACGGCCGCGAACGCCTCGGCCCGTGGTGGGGTTTTGTCGCCGGCTGGAGCTTCGTCGTTGGCAAGACAGCGAGTTGTGCGGCGATGGCGCTGACCTTCGCCGCCTATGCGGCGCCGGCCGGCTGGGAGCGCCCGGTTGCGATTGCCGCCGTGGTAGTCATCGGTGCCGTGAACTATCGCGGGGTCGCGAAGACCGCGACGCTCGCGCGCGTGCTCGTCGTTGTGACGATCGTTGCGCTCGCGGTGGGCGTCGGTGCCAACGCCTCGACCGGAATCGACTTGGGCGGCCTCGATCTTGTCGCGGCTGGGCCGTACGGGATCCTGCAGTCCGCGGGGCTGCTCTTCTTCGCGTTCGCGGGTTTCGCGCGCATCGCAACGATGGGGGAGGAGGTGCGCGACCCGCAGCGCACAATCCCGCGCGCGATCCTTCTCGCGCTCGGCATCGTCGTTGTGCTCTACGCGGTCGTCGCGGTTGTTCTGCTCGGCGCGCTCGGGCCGGACGGACTCGCGTCGACGGAGACTCCGCTCGCCACGGGGCCGCTCGCGCCGCTCGTGCGCTTCGGGGCCGGTGCCGCGGCGCTTGGGGCGCTCCTTGGCCTGATGGCGGGCATCGGTCGAACCGCTCTCGCGATGGCACGGGAGCGGGATCTTCCGCCCTGGCTTGCGGCGGTGCATCCACGGTTCCGCGTTCCGCATCACGCCGAGGCGGTTCTGACGCTCGTGATAGTCGCGCTTGTGGCGGTTGTTGACCTGCGCACGGCGATCGGTTTCTCGTCGTTTGGGGTGCTCGTCTACTACTTCGTCGCGAATCTTGCGGCTTTCAGCCAGGGCGCGGAGGTGCGCCGGTATCCGCGGGTTGTGCAGGTCGCGGGTGCGCTGCTGTGTGCGGCGCTCGTTGTGACGCTGCCGTTGACGAGCATCGTTGGGGGAGTGCTTGTGATCGCGGTCGGCGTCGGGTACCGGCTGGTTCGGTTGCGCGTCCTCGCTCGATAAGCGGACTAGGCGTCTTGCTTGCGCAGCTTCTCGCGAGCCGCGTGGCTCACGAGCGGCGGCACGAAGTCGCGCACGGGGGCACCGTCGAGTTCGTGGTGAGCCTCAGTGACGATTGTGCGCACGGAGTCTGCGGGGAGTTCTGGATGTCGTTCAACAAGTTCGTCGGCAAGCTTCTCAACGGCGCGTAGTTCGTCCTCAGGGCTCATAACGCGAGTCTGTCGTGTGCCTCACTCGGGGGTCAAGCTTTTGGGGCGGATTCGGTGCTCGCGAAATAGGCAAAGAAGCATTTGCAAAAGAAGCCTTGCAAAGAAACCTTTGCAACGCTATCTTTGCATTATGGACAACAACACGACGCCAGAAGAGGTACCAGCCACGATCGGTACTTCGCCGCGGGTCGTCGACATGGAGAGCCTCAAGGCTCTCGCCCACCCGCTGCGCGTCAAGATTCTCGACACGTTGTCGACCTACGGCGAGTTCACCGCGAGTGGCCTCGCCGAGCGCCTGGGGGAGTCGAGTGGAGCAACGAGCTACCACCTCCGTCAGCTCGAGAAGCACCGCTTTGTGCGCGAGGTCGAGGGCAAGGGCACCGGTCGTGAACGCTGGTGGGAGCGAACCCCCGGCGGTATTCAGATCGACGGCCCGAAGCCCGGAGCGTCGCCGACCGAGCGAGCCGCGTCCCGGCTCGTCCTCCGCGAGTGGATGAACAACCGCGGGGCAGTGCTCGACGACTTTCTCGCGAACGGCGACTCGGTGCTTGAAAGAGAATGGATCGAAGCGTCGTCCATCAGCATGTCCAACCTGCAACTCACTCGCGAGCAGACAGCTGACCTTTCCCGACGACTCGAAGGCGTCATTGACGAATTCGTCGTCGCCTACCGCGGCCAGAAAGTGCCCGGATCCCGCGCCATTCAGACCCACATCAACGTGTTCCCTGTGCTCGATGGGAACCACATCCCGGAAGAAGACACACCATGACCACCATCACCATTCAATTCGCACGCTCCCGCAACAACCGTCTCGCTCTGCTCGCCATGAGCGTCGGCGTCTCGCTCGTAATGTGGGCCGAGGATCACGCGAAGCGTGCGGCCGTCGGCCACGAGGAGCAGGCGCTGCGCGTGCGCACGGCACGCGACATCCAAGCCCGTGAGCAGTCGGCGCTGCGCCTTCACGCACTGCGCTAGTGGCACCCAAGCCGCCGCTCGGCCCCGCGTTCACCAAACTCTGGACGGCCTCGGTCGCCAGCAACCTCGCTGACGGGCTCGGGCGCACGGCGGTACCGCTGATCGCGACGACCCTCACAAAGGATCCACTGCTCATCTCGGGGATCAGTGCCCTCGCCTTCGTTCCCTGGCTGCTTTTCGGCGTGCTCTCCGGCGTTGTTGTCGACCGGGTCGACCGGCGCTACGCGATGGCCATCGCGAACGGCACGCGAGTGCTCGCGGCCGTTGCCATCGCCCTGCTCATCGCGACCGGCACCATCACCATCGTCTGGCTCTATCTCGCAGTGCTGATTTTCGGTCTCGCCGAGACGGTCTACGACAACGCGACGATTGCCGTGCTGCCGAGCGTGGTTCCGAAAGGCGGACTCGAGCGAGCAAATTCGCGGATGCAGGCTGCCGACGGCATCGTGCAGAACTTTGTTGCGACACCGATCGCCGGCGTGCTGTTTGCGCTGGCAATTGTTCTGCCCGTCTGGTCGACCGCCGCCGGGTACGCCGTGGCCGGTGCGCTCGCGCTGCTTCTGCCGCTCAGCGCGGCGCGGGCCTTCCGCGAGCAAGCACAGCAGCAGAGCGCCCGCGCCGACATTCGGGAGGCGCTCGCCTTTCTGCTCGGCCACCGTTTTTTGCGCGATCTTGTCGCGGTGGCGTCACTCGTCGGGTTCGCGCTCGCGCTTGCGCAGGCGACATCCATTCTGTTCTATCTGGACACCCTCGCGGTGCCGGCGGTCGCCATCGGATTTGTCACGGCAGCCGTTGGTATCGGAGCCGTCATTGGGTCGATCCTGGCGAGTGTGCTCGTTGAGAAGTTTGGTCGCGGGCGCGTGATGTTCGGCGGCATGCTGCTGTGTGGCGTGACGCTTGTCGCGACCGGTCTCGGTCCGAACGTCTGGGTCGCCGTGCCGTTTTACGCGCTGAGCGCCTTCGGTGTCGCCGTGTGGAACGTCTCGTACGGCTCGCTGCGCCAGGAGCTCATTCCCGGGGCGCTGCTCGGGCGCACGGTCGGGGTCATCCGCACAATCACGTGGGGCGTCTTCCCGATCGCTGCGATCGTCGGCGGACTGCTCGCGCGCATCGACCTGCGCCTGCCGTTTGTGCTCGGCGGCGCGATCTGCGTTGTCATCGTGCTGTTCGCCGCGCGGCTGCTGTTGTCGGCGAGCGATCAGGTCGCGCCGGAGGAGGGTTAGTCCTCGTAGGTTGTTGCCACCGAGCCGTCGTGGCCCATGCGGATCGTTGTACCGTCGTCGAGCTGCACAACGGGCCGCGACTCGAGGAAGGTGAGCGTCCAGCGCCACTGCGAGGTGTCGGCCTCGGCGAGCTGCGCCTCGGCGTCACGAATCGCGAGCACAACGGCCTCGGCGAGGTTTGCGGGTGGCACTGCGCCGACCGACCAGCGGGTTCCGAGCTGCATCAGGACTCCTTCTCGTACGTGACCCAGGTCTTGCGGGTCGCGAGCTTGTTGTAGACACTCTGCGCCGTGACGTTGTCGTCGGCGGTGATCCAGCGAATCGTTCCGCCACCGTTTTCGCGCGCGATGATCGCAACGGCCTCGATGAGGTCGGTCGCGACGCCCGTGCCACGCGCCGACGGATCGACGTACAGGTCGTCGAGGTGCCACGCGGGGCCGTTTGTGAAGGTGTCATAGAGCGGGCGGTACAGCGCAAAACCGACGATCGAATCGTCGCTCAGCGCAACAACGCCCTGGATCTCGGTTGACTCACCCACGAGCTTCTCGAAGACGCCGTCGACGATCTCCTGCGTAAACGCGGTCTCGTAGAAGATGCCGTAGGCGACGAAGAGCCGCGCCCACTGCGCCTTATCCGAGGCTTGGATGGCGCGGATCACTCCGCCTGCTCCGCAAGAACGATGTCGCTGACCTCGATCGCATCCGCGACAACAAAGTTCACGGTTGCGATGCGTCCGACGGCCTTGAGGTCGTCAAGTCCCTGCTCGAGAAGCGCCGGGCCGGAGATCGTTGCGCTCGTGACCTCGGTCTTCTGCGACGCCTTCGCGTCGGTCTTCGCACGACGAATGCCGATGAGTGCCTCGCTCACGAGCGGCAAGAGGCCGCTTGCTGCCGGGCCGGCCTCCGCGACGGGCCACGGTGCGGTGTGCACCGAGGTGTCGTGGGTCCAGCTCCAGACCTCTTCGGTCGCGAACGGAAGGAACGGCGCGAACAGGCGCAGCATCACGTCGACGGCCTGGCGCAGCGCGAGAACGGCGCTTGCCTGACCCTCGGGGTCGGTTGTGCTGTAGGCGCGATCCTTGACGAGCTCGAGGTAGTCGTCGCAGAACACCCAGAAGAAGTGCTCGGCGGTCTCGAGTGCCTTTGCGTGGTCGAACTCGTCGAACGCGGTCGTCGCGGTCTCGATCACCGTGTGGAGGGTCGCGAGCATGTCGAGGTCGAGCGGGTTGACGATACCGCTGGTCGAGCCGGTCGAGACCTCGGGGAACGAGTAAACGAACTTCGCCGCGTTCAGCACCTTGATCGCCAGACGGCGACCGATCTTGATCTGCTTCGGGTTCTGCGCGTCGAAGGCGGCGTCGGTTCCGAGGCGGCTGGATGCTGCCCAGTAACGCACGGCGTCAGATCCGTGCTCCTCGAGCATCGCGGCGGGCGTTACAACGTTGCCCTTCGACTTCGACATCTTCTTGCGGTCGGGGTCGACGATGAAACCGGAGATACCGGCGTTCTTCCACGGCACAACGCCGAACTCCTGCTCGGCGCGAAGCACTGTCGAGAACAGCCAGGTGCGGATGATGTCCTGGCCCTGCGAACGCAGCGAATACGGGAACACCTTCGCGAACAGTTCGGGGTCGGTCTCCCAACCTCCTGCAATCTGCGGAGTGAGGGATGAGGTCGCCCAGGTGTCCATGATGTCGACCTCGCCAACGAACGTCACACCTCGGTCGGCCTCGGTGTAGCCATCCGGAACATCGGACGCGGGGTCGACCGGCAGTCGGGACTCAGAAGGAACGATTACCGCACCCTTTTCGCCCGCGCCATCCAACTCGTACCAGACGGGGATCGGCACGCCGAAGAAGCGCTGGCGCGAGATGAGCCAGTCGCCGGTGAGGCCGCCGACCCAGTTCTCGTAGCGCACACGCATGTGGTCGGGGGTGAAGGCGATGTCCTTGCCGGCCTGAACGAGGCGCTCGCGCAGTTCTGAGTCGCGCGCACCGTTCTTGATGTACCACTGGCGGGTCGAGATGATCTCGAGCGGCTTATCGCCCTTCTCGAAGAACTTCACCGAGTGCACAATCTTGCGGGGCTCGCCGGTCATCTCGCCGCTCGCCTGCAGCAACTCGACGATCTTTGCCTTGGCGCTGAACACGGTTTTGCCCACGAGCTCGGCGTAGATCTCCCTGGCCGGCTCATCGAGTGCCTCGGGTGCGTCGGCGAGGATGCGGCCGTCGGCGCCGATGATGGTGCGGTTCGGCAGGTCGAGTTCGCGCCACCACACAACGTCGGTTACGTCGCCGAAGGTGCAGATCATGGCGATGCCCGATCCCTTGTCCTTTTGCGCGAGGTGGTGCGCGAGCACGGGAACCTCGACGCCGAAGAGCGGGGTCGTCACTGTTGTGCCGAAGAGGTGCTGGTAGCGCTCGTCGTCGGGGTGCGCGACGAGGGCAACACACGCGGGCAGGAGCTCGGGGCGCGTCGTCTCGATCTCGACTGTGGTTCCGTCGGGCTTGTGGAAGCTCACGCGGTGGTAGGCCGCGGGCTGCTCCTTGTCTTCGAGCTCGGCCTGGGCGACTGCAGTGCGGAAGGTGATGTCCCACAGCGTCGGTGCCTCGGCCTGGTACGCCTCGCCGCGCTCGATGTTGCGCAAGAAGGCGCGCTGGGCTGCACGCTGGGCGTCGTCGCCGATTGTGCGGTAGGTCTGGGTCCAGTCGACAGAGAGGCCGAGAAGGCGCCAGACGTCTTCGAACTGCTTCTCGTCTTCGATAGTGAGGCGCTCACACAGCTCGATGAAGTTGCGACGGCTGATCGGAACCTGGTCTGCGGCCTTCGACGACGCGTTGTCGCCGCCCTCGAGCGGGGGAACGTAGCCCTCGACGTAGGGAAGCGACGGGTCGCAGCGCACGCCGTAGTAGTTCTGAACGCGGCGCTCGGTGGGGAGACCATTGTCGTCCCAGCCCATCGGGTAAAAGATGCTTTTGCCCTGAGCGCGCTGGTAGCGCGCGATGAGGTCCATGTGGGTGTAGCTGAAGACGTGGCCGATGTGCAGGCTGCCCGACGCCGTGGGCGGGGGAGTGTCGATCGAGAAGACCTCTGCGGCGCTATCACGGTCGAAGCGGTACGTGCCCTGTGATTCCCAGCTCGGGCCCCACTTGGACTCGAGTCCTTCGAGGGCGGGCTTGTCGGGAATGGCGTTGGACGGGGTCATGGTCGTGCTCCAGCTTCGATATGTGCGGCACCGTGTTGATGGTGAGGTGCCTGAGTGTGAGCGCAGTGAACGCGCGGTAGTACGCAATTGTACCGGAGTGCCTACCGGCCTACCGGGTCAGCTGCTCAGCGGGAGACTGTGACCGTCTCGCTGGTCTGCTCGCCCGCATCGTTGACAAGGGTGACCGTATAGATCTGGCTTTCCTGGTCGCAGAGGTAAGTGATGTTGAGGTAGGTGTACGTGGGCGGAAGATTGCCGTCGTACGGATCCTTGAACGCATCGTCCGTGCCGATGCCAATGTAGGCGCTCGTCGCGGTCGAGCTCTCCCAGCTGAACTCGAGCGGTGACTCCGTGTCGCCCTCCTGGCAGCCGGAGGTTTCCGGTGCCGAGAAGCTGTCGAACACGGGAGCCGTGACCTCGGGCTCTTCGGCCGTCTCGCTCGGTTCGGGTTCTGGCTCCGTGACCGGCGCCTCGGCGGTGGGTGTGTCGACCGGGGTGGGCGTCGAGTCCGGCTGCAGCAGGATGATCGCGAGAACGATGATCGTGATGAGCAGTGCGCCGGCGATGCCGATGAGGGTCCAGAGCAGCGCGTTGGACTTCTTCGGTGGCGGCGTTGCGCGTCGGCCGCCGGAGCCCGCGCCGCCGCCGCCGCTTCCGCGCGTCGGGTAGGCGGTGGCCGCTGCCGAGTAGGTCGGCTCGGCGGCCACAAAGCGCTCGGTCGGGATCAGGTCGTCGGAGTGGTCGACAAACGCGTCGGGGGCGAAGAGTCCGCCGGCGGCAAACGGGTCGTCAGACGGGAGTGCGTCAAAGCGCTCGGTCGGTTCGGGGCTGATCGGCGGTGCTGCCTGCTGCGGAATGAAGGTCGGCAGGTTGGGCGGCGGATGCGTTGTGAAGCGCTCGGTGGGCTGGTCGGCGGGGCCGGGCTGCGCCGCTGCCTGCTGCACGTCGAACAACTCGGTGGGCTGATCGGGGTCGAACGGTGCGGGCTGTGCTGGCTGTGCCGGGTACATCGGCTGCACGGGCTGTGCCGGGTAGGTCGGCTGCGGATTCGACGGCTGAACGTTCGACGGCTGTGCGGGCGTCGGGCTTGATGCGGCCGGGTTTGCCGCAGCCTGCGCGTCGAACCGCTCGGTCGGAGTGTCGGCAATTCCTGAGTCAGCGCCGGGGGCGACGTAGCCCTCCTCCCACGGGAACTTCGGGAGGGGCTTCCTGTCGCCGGGCTGGCCGGTGGGGGTGTCGTCGCTCACCCGCTAATCCTACGAGTTTCCTCACAGTCGCAAGCCGTTTTCGGGCGCCGTTAGCGAGTTGGAATCAAGTTGTTTGGATGTCGCGGCTCACGCTCGCCGGATTAGCCAATCGCGCTGACGATCGCGTCGCCGAGTTCGCGCGGCTTTGTGAACTGGGGCCAGTGACCGGTGGGCAGGTCGATGAAGTTGCGGTCGGTGATTTTGGCGAGTTCCGCAACGTAGGGGTGACCGCCATCCATCATTTCAATCAGCATCGTTGACGGGAACTCGCAGGCGATCACGGTGACCGGCACGTCGAAGCGGCGCTGGTTGGTGAGCACCTGCTTGTCGTAGGCGGGGCCAACCGGAATGGGGATCGCGATCTCGCGGAACCGCGCGCGAATGTCGTCTGTCATATCTACGAGGTCTTCGTCGTCGAAGAACCCGAAGTCGGGGAGAGGGATCTCGTTATCCACGACCGGCAGCTCATCGTTGACGCACCCGCCGTCGGCGAGGGGCCCGCTGTCGACGTAGACCACGCGGGTTATCGCGTCGGGACGCGCATCGACGACACCGTGCGCGACGGCGCCGCCGCCGCTGTGGGCGACGAGAATGACGGGCTCGGCAGAGTTCGATACGCGCAATGTGTCGACGAAAGCCATAACGGCGTCGATGTGGTCGCGCAGTGTGATGCCGGAGCGGTCGGCGTCGACCGACTCGAGTCCGGGGAGGGTGACGGGATGCACCGTGTGACCGGCAGCCACGAGGGCCGGTGTCACGTCATCCCATGAAGAGCCGTCTAGCCAGAATCCGGGGATCAGTATGAGGTTCATAAGCCAACGATAAATCGAGGTACCGACACGGTAAAGGGTCGCAGCATGGCAGGCCGCGTCAGGCGACGTCGCTGCGCTTGGGTAGTTGGCTGCCCATGGTTTCGGTGGGGTGGGTGAGGTAGCGCTTGCCGAGGGGTGAGGTCCAGCGGAGTGTGCCGTCTCCGATCTGTTCGACTTCCCAGCCGCTCAGGGTTTTGAGTCGGTGGTGTTCTTCACACAGGTGAGCCAAATTGTCGTGGGCGGTGGTTCCGCCGTTGTGCCATTCCTGGGTGTGGTCGATGTGGCAGCGGCCGGCTTTTTTGCCGCAGCCGGGGAAGCGGCAGGTGCCGTCCCGGGTTTGCAGCCAGCGTCGTAACTCTTTCGGGATTCGGTACCGTTTTCGCCCGACGGAACGCACCGCTCCGGTTTCCGGATCGGTCAGCAACCGCGTCAACGACGGTGCCCGGGAGGTGAGGGCTCGTGCGGTGTCCTGGTCGATCGGTCCGTACCCGTCGAGGGTCGCCGGGGTGTCGTCCCGGCCGAGGAGGCTGAGCACGGGGACGGTGATCTGCACCTGCGGGCGAATGGTCGCGAGGATCTCCTCGAGCGTTGGTGCCGGGAGGGTCGAGTCGAGGATGTCGGCGCCGGTCAGGCTCACGAGTACGCCCATGTGGTCGTGAATGGGGTAGACGTTGGAGCCGTGGCCGGTGCCGGCGTCAGACTTGCGGCCGGTTCCACGACCGGAGCCTTTGTTCGTGCGCCCGCTGCGAGGGTGCGCGGGCACCGCGCCAACCCCGAGGAGCACACCGGCGAAGGTGTCGGCGCGCAGTTGGGCGAGGGTGCGGGGGTCGCCGTCGTGGTGTGCGCGGATTGCGGCGCGGTCGAGGCGGTCGAACACCGCATGCGCGGTCGCTGCGGGAAGGAACGCGGTCAGGAACGCCATGCCGTCTTTCGCGGGTTCCACCGAAATGTGGCGGTCGGCGTTGGCCGTGCTGTGCCGTAGTTCGATCGACTCGGGATGCATGCGTTCCCGCACGACCCGGGCCTTCTGGTTGAACCGGGTCGCGGTGTGGGTTTCCGCGAAGGGGAGCACCAGTGTCTCGAACTCAGGGAGCGCACCGTCGGGGAGCGTGTAGGTGTGTTCGACGAGTAGTTGCGCGTGCCGCCAACTGATCCGCCCCGACGACAACGAGTCGAGGGTGGCGGGTAACGCGGTGACAAGCCGGACACTGTCGGCGATCAGAGTCTCTGCGGTGCGCTCCGGGATTCTCAAGGCGCACGCCACCTCCGACCGCAGGCTGCGCCGCGCGACCTCGGCCGAAGACCACTCGTGCGGGCCAGCCGCGGATGACCCAGATCTAGTGGACCCGGCGGGCATAGTGAGGCTCAACGCATGCGCGGCGGCAAGAGCGCGAGCCTTCCGTGCGGCGGCTGCCGCTTCATCCCGCGCGGCCGCGGCAGCAGAATCAACGAGGGCACCGAGTGCCTCGTTGTGTGCTGCCGGAGTTGCCGGGATCGGGGTGTTCATGCCTCTAGATAACACCCTCCCACCGACATTCGCGACACCGGGCGGGGCACCTGTGGAGAGGCAAGGAAAAGCTGGTCAGGGGAGGAATAGACGCTCCGGCAATCGGGGCGCAAGTGAAGGGTGGAGATGGCGCGGGAGTGGTGCGCTAAAAAGTCGTGCGTTAGCGCCGAAGAGCAGCGGACCCCGCACTAGCAACCGCACCCTCCCACCCCGCGCACACCGGCCCGAGTGCCGCCAGGAGATAGGTCGACAGGTCGCCGCGGGAGCTTCCGGCGTTGACCCAGTCGAGTGCCGCCGCCACCGTCGCGCCGAGCACCGAGTAGCTCGCGGCTCGCGCAAGCGCGGGGGCGATCGAGCGAGAGATCAGAAACCCGGTGAGTACGCGCGCCTGCCCGGCGAGCCGAGTCATCGCGGATGCCTGCAGCTCGTGCACCGACCCGATGAGGTCGTAGTGCGTCAGCGCCCACGGAACCCGCGACGGCCCGAAGTCGCGCGCCACAAGAAGCACCGCATCCATCGCCGCTTGCATGGGAGGGGCGTCGGGGGAGAGGTGCGATCCGAAAAGGGTCAGGCTCTCGTCGAGATCGACCCAGAAGACGTCGCTTTTGGCGGTGAAGTAGTTGAAGAACGTGTTGCGACTGACCCCGGCGCGCTGCGCGATCTGGTCAATTGTCGTTCGCGCGTAGGTCTGCTCGAGAAAGAGCTCGAATGCCGCTTCCTGCAGCATCAAACGCGACGAGATGGTGGGGCGACCACGAACAGATGACGACAAACTGCAACCTCAGGGAATGTTTTTTGGACTCGGTCTATTTATGTAGAGTAATACACGCACCCACAATCACTTTTCCGAGAGAAGCCATGTCTAAAAGATTGAGCCTCACCGTCGCCGTGATCGCGGCAACAGCACTCCTCGCCGGTTGCGCAAGCCCGGCAGCCGACGCCAAGCAAGAGATCACCTTCGCCATCGAAGGCGCAAACCTCAGCGCCGGCCACATGGACCCGCACTCCAGCCAGCTCGACGTCAGCGCCCTCGTTGGCCGCAACGTTCTCGACTCGCTCGTCGCGCAAGACCTCGACGGCTCCTTCAAGCCCTGGCTCGCGAAGTCGTGGGAGATCAGCGACGACCAGCTGCACTACACGTTCGAGTTGCGCGACGACGTGACCTTCACCGACGGAGAGCCCTTCAACGCCGAAGCGGTCAAGGCGAACTTCGACCACATCACGGCGGAAGAAACCGCGAGCGCTCACGCCGCCGCCATGCTCGGTGCGGGCGTCGCGTACAAGGACACAACCGTCGACGACGAGTACACCGTCACCGTGAACTTCACGAGCCCGTACGCGCCATTCCTGCAGGCAGCGAGCACCTCGCTTCTGGGCTTCTACTCGCCCAAGGTTCTCGAGACCAGCGCTGACAAGCTCAAAACAGGCGGACCGGATGTCACCGTCGGCACGGGCCCGTTTGTGCTCACCGAGTACACCCCTGACCAGGAGCTCGTCTACACGGCGAACCCCGACTACAACTGGGGCCCCGAGAACGCGGAGCACACCGGACCCAGCGACATCCAAACCCTGACCGTGCGTATTTTGCCCGAGCCGAGCGTTCGCACCGGCTCGCTCACGAGCGGCGAGGTCAACGTTGCAACCAACCTCACGCCGAACACGATCGACCAGGTCGGCGACGGCTTTACGGTGAAGGCGGCCGAGTACCCGGGCATCCCGTACTCGCTGCACCTCAACGAGTCGTACGGCGTCTTCGCTGACCCGAAGGTGCGCCAGGCGTTCTCGCTCGGTTTCGACATCGACTCCGCGGTCGACAGCATCTTCTTCGGGCAGTTCCAGCGCGCGTGGAGCGTTCTCGGCCCGACGACCCCCAACTCCTACGATCCCTCGCTCGAGGGAACGTGGGAATTCGACGCCGACAAGGCAAACACGCTGCTCGACGAGGCCGGCTGGACCGAGCGCGATGGCGAGGGCTACCGCACAAAGGATGGCAAGCGCCTCAGCGCCCGCTGGATCGCCTACACGCCGATTCCCGATGACCGCGCGGCGCTTGCCGACGTGATCCAGTCCGACCTCAAGAAGATCGGCTTCGAGATCAAGCGCGAGGCCCTCGAGCCCGCCGCCTACAACGAGCAGTACGGCCCGCGCACCTACGACATCACCGACTGGAGCTTCGCAAACGTTGACGCCGACGGACTGCGCAGCCACTTCCACACCGATGGCTTCCAGAACGCGTCGACGGTTTCCGACCCGAAGCTCGATGCGCTCTTGGATGACGCGGTCTCAACGAGCGACGAAGCCGAACGCACGACGCTCTACCAGGAGGTGCAGCAGTACAACGCAACCGAGAACCTGATGGTGCCGATCTACGTGCCCTCGCTGCTCACCGGCTACAGCGATTCGGTGCAGGGCCTCCAGTGGGACCTCTACGGCCGCCCGCTGTTCTACGGCGCATCGATCGCTGCCGAGTAGCGCTGCTGAGTTAGCGCTGCCGAGTAGTGCTGCTGGCTAGTACCGTCAACTAGATGACAACGATGGAGCACCCCGCACGGGGTGGGCGACTGGGCACACGCCTTCTCGGTCACCTCGGCGGGGTGCTCCTCGTGATCTGGGGCGCCGCGACAGCCGGGTTCTTCGCGCTCAAGCTTGTTCCCGGCGACCCGGTCGAGGTGATGCTGGGCGTGCAGGCCCAGGTGAGCGAGTCGGTCAAGGCGGGCATCCGCGAAGACTGGGGACTCAACGATCCCCTTCCGCTGCAGTACATCGAATACCTCGGGCGACTCGTTCGCGGCGACCTCGGCACCTCGTACCAGCTGCGTGAACCCGTTCTCGGCGTTATCACGGCGCAGTTGCCCGCGACCCTCGCGCTCACTGGTCTCGCAATTCTGTTCGCGCTGGCCATTGCCCTGACGACTGCCCTTTTTGTCAGAGGCGTTTGGATGACGCGGCTCGCGTCATCCATCGAGCTTGTGCTGGTTTCCTCGCCGTCTTTCTGGATCGGCCTGCTCTTCATCTCGTTCTTCGCGTATCGGCTGCACTGGTTTCCGGTGACGTCGACCGACGGGTTGGCAGCGCTCATCCTGCCGGCGCTCACCCTTGCCCTGCCGATTTCGGGGATCCTCAGCCAGGTGCTGCGGGACGGGCTCACGCGCGCCGCCGACCAGCCTTTCGCGCTCACGGCCCGGGCACGCGGCCTCGGGTATCCCGCCCTTGTCGCCCGCCACACGCTCCGGCACGCTGCGGCCGACGGACTGACGCTCTCCGGCTACATCCTGGGGTCGCTCATCGGTGGAGCGGTGCTCGTCGAGACCGTCTTCGGCCGGCCCGGCATCGGCCGCGTCACGCTGCGCGCGGTAATCGACCGCGACCTGCCGGTTGTGCTCGGCATCATCGTTTTTGTGGCAATCGCGTTCGCCGTGATCAACCTGCTCGTTGATCTCGCCTACGAGCTCATTGACCCGAGGTTGCGATCATGACTGTGCTGATCGGCCTCAGTACGAGAAAACCGCCGGCGGTTGGCGTCATCGTCGCCGGGGTATTTCTTGCCGCGCTATTAGCTGCGGCCCTGGTGCCGTCGATTTTTACCTCGACCGATCCGCTCAACGCCGAGATCTCGCAGGCGCTCACCGCTCCCTCCGCCGCACACCCGTTTGGCACCGACCAATCGGGCCGCGACGTGTTTTCGCGCGTTCTCTACGGCGCGCGGTATTCGCTGCTCGTCGGCTTCGGAGCCTCGGCCATCGCGCTCGTTGTCGGTCTGCTCGTCGGCCTTCTCTCCGGGCTCTCGCCCAAGCCGGTCGACACCGTGCTCGGCAAGGTCATCGTTGTGCTGATGGCGTTCCCCGAGTTTCTGCTCGCGTTGCTCGTCATCGCGATCATCGGACCGGGGGAGGCGAGCCTCGTCGCAGCGATCGCGCTCGCAGCAATCCCGGCGTACGCCCGCGTCGCTCGCTCGCAGACGCTCGTTGTGCGCAACTCGAGTTATGTGCGCTCGGCGACGGCCCTCGGCGTTCCGCGACTCGCAACGATTGTTCGGCACGTGATCCCGAACACACTCGGCCCGCTTCTCGTTATGGCAACGATCGGCGTCGGCACCGCCATCGTGTCGGCCGCCGGGCTCTCGTTTCTCGGGCTCGGCCCGGCAGCGCCCACGCCGGAGTGGGGCGTCATCCTCTCCGAGGGTCGCAACCTGCTCGACCGCGCGCCGTGGGTAGCCGCGTTCCCTGGGCTGGTGATCACCGCGACCGTCATCGCGACGAGTGTTGTCGGCCGAGCGTTGCGAGGTCGCAAGTGACAATTCGTGTAAGAAACCTGACCGTGCGCATCGGTCGCACCGTTGTCGTCGACGGCGTCTCGTTCGACGTCGCGCCGGGCGAGTGCCTCGCGATCGTTGGAGAGTCCGGTTCGGGCAAAACGATGACCGCCAACGCCCTGCTTGGACTCTCACCAGGACAGGTGACCGCAGACGAACTGTTGCTCGACGGCCGCGACGCCCGCCGCTACCGGGAGCGCGACTGGCGTGCCGTGCGCGGTCGCACTGCAGCGCTCGTGAGCCAGGACGCACTCGTCGCCCTCGACCCGCTGCGCCGGGTCGAGGCCGAGGTTGCCGAAACCGTCGAGGTGCACGCGCGCAGCCTGTCGCGGGCCGAGGTCGGGCAGCGCGTCATCCAAGCGCTCGAAGAGGCTGCGGTTTCGGAGCCGGAGACCCGCGCGCGGCAGTATCCGCACGAGTTGTCGGGCGGGCTGCGACAGCGTGCGCTTATTGCGTCCGCGCTCGCGGCCGGGCCGTCGATACTGATCGCCGACGAACCGACGACCGCGCTCGACGTCACGGTTCAGGCGCAGATTCTTGCGTTGCTCGCCGACCTCAAGCGGCGCGGGCTCGCCGTGCTGCTCATCAGCCACGACCTCACGGTTGTCGGCCGCATCGCCGATCGCGTCGCGGTGATGAAGGACGGCGCTTTTGTCGAGATCGGCACTACCGCCGAGGTGCTCGCGAACCCGCAGCACGAGTACACGCGGGCGCTGCTCGCGGCGGTGCCGGTTGCGAAAACTGTCGCGCCCACCGCGGGCGAGGTTGTGCTCTCGGCGACCGGGCTAAGCAAGTCGTACGGTGCCCGGGCAGCGGTCGCCGACGTCTCGTTCGAGCTGCGGCACGGGCAGACGCTCGGCATCGTGGGGGAGTCCGGTTCGGGCAAGAGCACGGTCGCGCGGCTGCTCCTCGGGCTCGAGCGACCCGATGCCGGCGACGTGCTTCTCGGGGAAACCCCGTGGTCGTCGCTGAGGGAGAGCGAGCGTCGGCCGCAGCGCGGTCGCATCCAAATGATCGACCAGGACCCGTTCGGAGCCTTCGACCCGCGCTGGACCGTCGCGCGCATCATCGGTGAAGCCGTGGCGCTCGGCGAGCGGTCGACGCCTGCTCGGGTGCTCGAACTCCTCGCTCAGGTGGGGCTCGGTGAGCAGCACTCGTCCCGTAGGCCGTCGCAGCTCTCCGGTGGGCAGCGGCAGCGGGTCGCTATCGCGCGTGCCCTCGCGCGCCGACCCGAGATTCTCATCTGCGATGAACCCGTGTCGGCCCTCGACCTGTCGATCCAGGCGCAGGCACTGCGGTTGCTCGCCGACCTGCAGCGCGACCTCGGGCTCGCGATCGTCTTCATCAGCCACGACCTCGGGGTGATCGCCGCGCTGAGTGACGAGATCCTCGTGATGAAGGACGGCGCCGTCGTCGAGCACGGCTCGGCTGGTGCCGTGCTGCACGACCCGCAGCATGCGTTCACTCGCGAGCTCCTCGCCGCCCGCTGAGCATGAGAACCCTCTCATCTGCGCCTCATCCGCGCGCCCGCGAAGTCATACTTGTGCCATGAGACGAGTGCGATGGTCGGTGCGGGTGCGCATCCTCGCCTCCATCCTCATCGTGACGGCACTCGGTATGGTCGTCGCCGGTGCGACGACCTTTCTTGTCGCCCGCGAGCGCACCCTCGACGAGATGGACGAACGCCTCGTCGGCCGCGTCGAGAGCGCCCGCCTCGCGATCGAAGGCTCGACGGAACCGCTCACCACGGTGCGCGCTGCGCTCAACGAGGTCATCAGCGTCAACGTTCCGGCGCACGACGAGAGCTCGCTCGGAATTCTCGGCGGGGTCGCGACGCTGATCCCGGCGTCCGAGGTGGACATCGAGCTTGAGACCCAGGATGCCTTCGTTGCCCGCATCGTCGAGGAGACGAGCGACGGCGCTGTGCACGCCGGCACGACCCAACTCGACGGCCACGACGTTCGGTATATCGCTAGCCCCATCGAGGTCGCCGGAGACACCGAAGAGGGCATTTACCTCGTTGTGCTCAACGAAGACGAAGAACTCGAAGAGCTCATCTCCGCATTTACCGTCTTCGCTCTCGTTGCGGCAGTGACCCTCGTTCTCACCGGACTCGTCGGCTGGTTTGTCGCAGGGAACCTGCTGCGCCCGATCCGCCAGTTGCGTCTCGCCGCCTCGCGCATCACCGCGAGCGACCGCCGTGAGCGCATCGCCGTCGAGGGGCACGACGACGTCTCCGATCTCACGGTGACGGTCAACGACATGCTCGATCGCCTCGACTCCGCGATGACAAGCCAGCACCGCCTGCTCGACGACGTGCGCCACGAACTCAAGACCCCGCTCACGATCCTTCGCGGACACCTCGAACTCGTCGACGTCACCCAGCCCACCGACGTCGAAGCCACGCGCGCGCTCGCCCTCGACGAACTCGACCGCATGTCGGCGCTCGTTGACGACATCGACACGTGGGCAAGCGTCCAGGCGCTCGCCCCAAGTCCAGAGCGAGTGGATGTCGCGGCCTTCACCGACAGCGTCTTCGCAAAGGCCTCAGCTCTGCCCGACCACAACTGGCAGCTGGCGGGCCGCGCGACGGGGTCGACCTCGCTCGACCCACACCGGGTGACCCAGGCCTGGCTGCAGCTCGTCGACAACGCCGCGAAGTATTCGCCGCTTGGGTCGACGATCACGCTCGGCAGCCGCATCAATGACGGAAGCGTCGAGTTCTGGGTTCTCGACGAGGGCTCGGGCATTCCAGCGGGGGCAGAGGAGCGGATCTTCGAGCGATTCGGTCGCATTGACACCGGTCGTGGCATCCATGGTTCTGGTCTTGGACTCCCGATTGTGCAGGCGATTGCCCTCGCTCACGGCGGACGCGTGACCCTGTCGTCGAGTGACGCGGGTTCGCGCTTTGGAATTCTTGTCCCGGTCGCAGACACGGAGGTGCAGGCGTGAGCACGATCCTCATTGCGGAAGACGAGACCCGCATTTCGAGCTTTGTCGAGAAGGGGCTGCGTGCCGCAGGCTACGCGACGACAGTCGCGGCGACCGGACCGGACGCCCTCGCCCACGCGCTCGGCGGAACTTTCGATCTTGTGCTGCTCGACATCGGACTGCCCGGCATCGACGGCTTTGAGGTGCTGCGTCGATTGCGCGATCGCGACACGAGCACTCCGGTGATTATGCTGACCGCGCGCACGTCGCTGAGCGACACCGTTGCCGGGCTCGACAACGGTGCAAACGACTACATGCCCAAGCCGTTCAAGTTCGACGAGCTGCTCGCACGCATCCGGGTGCGGTTGCGCGATGCCGGGCAGCAGAGCGCATCGTCGCTGAGCGTTGGCACCGTGTCGCTCGACCTGCACACGCGACGTGCGACGGTAGGCGAGACGCAGGTCGACCTCTCGGCGCGCGAGTTCGCGCTCGCCGAGGAGTTTTTGCGCCACCCCGACCAGGTGCTGAGCCGAGAGCAGCTGCTCAGCCGCGTGTGGGGCATCGACTTCGACCCCGGATCCAACGTCGTCGACGTCTACGTGCGCTACCTGCGCGACAAGCTCGGTGCCGGGGTTATCGAGACGGTGCGTGGCATGGGGTATCGCCTGGTCAAATGACGAATGCCCCGACCGCTGGTCGGGGCAAATCGTGCAGTGGTTATGCAGTGTTTATGCGGCGTTTAGTCGTCGCTGCCGTGGCCGCCGCCGTGGCCCGAGTTATCTCCGCCGCCGTGGTGACCGGAGTCGTCGGAGCCTTCCGAATGCCCGCCACCCGAGGAGTGGTGCGAACCGCCGGAGTGGTGGGATCCGCCGGAGTGATGGGTCTCGGTCTCGGTGTGGGTTCCACCGGAGTGGTGACCCGAGTCGTCGGCGCTGTTGTTGCTGCTGGAGCTGCTGCTGCTGTTGCTGTTGCTGCTGCTGTGCGTCGCGCTGTGGTGACCGTTGTCGTTGGGGCCGTCATCGCTACTCGAGCTCGACGACGTGGGGGCGGGAGTTGGTGTTGACGTTGCGTCGTCGCTCGACGGGTTGTCGCCCGCGGGGTTCGTCGTCGAGATCGCCGGAATCGTCGAGGTGTTGAGTGAACCGCCGACAGCGTTCGCCGTTGCGATTGCGCCACCGGTTGCGAGTGCGAGGCCGAGCACGCCGGCTCCGACGATGGCGGGCCAGTTCTTCTTGATGTCCATGGGATCTCCTTGAGTTGCGGCCCGTGTTGGCCTGTAACTCAACTCTGGCGATCGTGGATGAGACGAAGAGTAGGCGGGAATGAGACGTTTCTCATTCTCGGGCTAGTCGTCGCTGCCGTGCCCTGAATTGTCGCGGCCGGAGTCTTCGCCGCCGCCGTGGCCGGAGTTGCCACCGCTGTCGTCACCGCCGTGATCGTCACTGATGTCTTCCGACTCGTGCGGGGTGACGGTCTCCGGCGCAGTGCTCGTGCGGCTCGGCGTCGGCGTGGCGGAGGGCACGGGCGGAGCGGACGGCGCTGTCGGCGTTGGCTTCACAACCAGCGGATCGATCGTTGTGACCGATGTCGAATCGGTTTGACCGGCGATCGCGCTCGCAATGGCGACGCCACCCGCGGCCGAGACGAGAATGGCCGCGGCCACAACGGGGATGAGAATGACGCGGCGCATGCCCCAATTCTCCCGCCGCTCGCGACGATCCGAGCGGAAATGAGAGCATTCTCATCATTAACTTGATCTAGTGCAACTAGAACAATAAGATGTCAGTATGTTGATTCGAGTCGACCCGGCGTCGAGCATCCCGCTGTTCGAGCAGCTTGCAGCCGCCGTGCGCAGCGAGGTGCTGCGTGAGTCCGTCAAGGCGGGGGAGCGCCTGCCGTCGGCTCGCGATCTCGCCGAGACTCTCGACGTCAACGTGCACACGGTGCTGCGCGGCTACCAGGTACTCCGCGACGAGGGACTCATCGAACTCCGCCGCGGCCGTGGTGCCGTCGTCACCGATCGCGCTCGGGATTACGCCGCGCTCGCCGCAGTTCTTCCGCAACTTGTCGCCGAGGCAAAGCGACTCGACCTGAGCCCCACCGCGCTCGCCGCGCTCATCCGAGAGGCCTACTAATGATCGCCGCCTACACAACCGCCCAGCGCATCCGCATCGCTGTGGTCGGTGCCGTGATCCCGCTGCTCGTCGCGGGCATCGGTATCGCGCTGATGTACAGCTGGACCGACCTGCCCGACCCCATCGCGATCCACTGGGGTGTCGACGACGGTCCCAACGGTTTTGGCTCCGTACTGGTCATCGCCCTCCTCATCGGGGCGCTTGTCGCCATCTTCGCAGGCGTCGCGATCCTTGTAATCGCGCCCATGCGCGCCGGCAGCACACCGACCTACATTCCGCGCGTGCTTGTCGCAACGAGCGTCTGGCTGAGCCTGTTTCTCACGATCGGTCTTGTGGGCAGCGTCGCAACACAGCGTGGGCTGATGGATGCCGCGCTCGCACCATCTCCGCTGATCCCTCTCCTCGTGGCGTGCGCCGTTGCGTTCCCGCTGGGCGCGATCGCGTGGGTGGCGACGCCGCGCGCGGCGACGGCTGCGACTCCGGCCGGGGACGCCCCGGCACTCGATCTCGGCACCGACGAGCGTGTGCTGTGGCAGCGCAGTGCGACCCCGAGCCCGCTGTTTGTCGGCGTGTTCGTTGTTGCGGTGCTGCTGCTCGTGGCGGGGGCCGTCACCGCGGCGGTCACGGGTGACGCGGAATCGGTGCCGCTGGTTGTTCTGCCCGCGATCATTGTGCTCGCGACATCCACGACCCTGTTCTGGAAAGTTCGCGTTGACGCAACGGCGTTTACGACCCGCAGCAGCGTTGGCTGGCCGCGCTACCGCTACGCGATTGCCGACATCGCCGAGGCCAGGGCCGTGCAGCTCGAGCCGCTGCGTGAGTTCGGTGGCTGGGGCATTCGCTTTGGTGTTAAGGGGCGACTCGGCATTGTGTTGCGGGCCGGTGAAGCGCTCGAGGTCGAACGCCGCGATGGTCGCGCGCTTGTCGTCACGGTGGATGACGCGACCACCGCCGCGGCCCTCATCAACGGCCTCGTGCGCCGGGCGGTCGTGACCGGCTAAACTGTTGGCACAGGCAGTGATCCGTTATCAGCGGGGAGTCTTCGGAAGAACGCACTTGTGGGTTGAGTAGGCGCGCCAGCGCCGTATCGAAACCGCGGAGTTATTAGAACCGAGAGCAGTTTGAGTGGCACGTTGCAAGGCGTGCAAGCGGGGTGGTACCGCGGCCGAGAGGTCGTCCTCGTGCTGAGATTTCCAAGCACTGGAGCCGCACATGTCATACCCCCTCAACTCGCCCGCTGACGGCGTTCCCGCGTCCCCGAATTTTCCGGCGATCGAGACGGGCATCCTTGCGTTCTGGAAGGGCGACAAGACCTTCCAGGCCTCGATCGATCAGCGCGAGGGCTGCCAGGAGTGGGTCTTCTACGACGGCCCGCCGTTCGCCAACGGACTTCCGCACTACGGTCACCTGCTGACCGGGTACGCGAAAGACCTCTTCCCGCGCTTCCAGACGATGCGCGGCAAGCAGGTGCATCGCCGTTTCGGCTGGGACACCCACGGTCTCCCCGCTGAGCTTGAGGCAATGCGCCAGCTCGGCATCACCGAGAAGCACGAGATCGAAGACATGGGCATCGCGGCCTTTAACGCGAAGGCGCGTGAGTCGGTGCTCGAGTACACGGCCGAGTGGGAAGAGTACGTCACCCGCCAGGCCCGCTGGGTCGACTTCGAGAACGACTACAAGACCCTCGACATCACCTTTATGGAGAGTGTGCTCTGGGCGTTCAAGCAGTTGCACACAAAGCAGCTCGCCTACGAGGGCTTCCGGGTGCTGCCGTATTGCTGGCACGACGAGACGCCGCTCTCGAACCACGAGCTGCGTATGGACGACGACGTCTACAAGATGCGCCAGGACCAGTCGGTGACCGTGACCTTCCCGCTCGTTGGCCCGAAGGCTGAGGCGCTCGGCCTCACCGCGGTGCGCGCACTCGCCTGGACAACAACCCCGTGGACCCTCCCGACGAACTTCGCGCTCGCCGTCGGTCCCGCGATCTCCTACGCCGTTGTTCCCTCCGGTCCATTGGGCGCTGGGGATGGCGCGGACGAGGGTGTCGCCGACTACCTGCTCGCCGCCGACACCGTTGCCGCTTACGCGAAAGACCTCGGTTATGAGTCGGCCGCTGCCGCAACCGCCGCGATCACCCGCACGATCGCCGGTGCCGACCTCGAGGGCGTTCACTACGACCGCCTCTGGGACTACTACGCCGACACCGAGCAGTGGGGAACGCAGAACGCCTGGCAGATCCTCGTCGCGGAGTACGTCGCGACCGGTGAGGGCACCGGAATTGTGCACCAGGCTCCCGCCTACGGTGAAGACGACCAGATCGTTACGGGCAAGGCCGGAATCCCGGTCATCATCTCCGTCGACGACGGCGCCCGCTTCCTTCCGATGTTCGACGACATCGCGGGACTCCAGGTCTTCGAGGCCAACAAGCCGCTCACCCAGAAGCTGCGTGCCGAGGGCCGCCTGATGCAGGTCAAGAGTTACGAGCACAGCTACCCACACTGCTGGCGCTGCCGCAACCCGCTCATCTACAAGGCCGTGTCGAGCTGGTTCGTCAAGGTTCCCGAGTTCCGCGACCGCATGGGCGAGCTCAACCAGGAGATCAACTGGGTTCCCGACAACGTCAAGGACGGCCAGTTCGGCAAGTGGGTGGGCAACGCCCGCGACTGGTCGATCTCGCGCAACCGGTACTGGGGCAGCCCGATCCCGGTGTGGAAGAGCGACAACCCTGAGTACCCGCGCGTTGACGTCTACGGTTCACTCGCCGAGCTAGAGGCCGACTTCGGTCGCCTGCCGCTCAACGAGGCGGGGGAGCCCGACCTGCACCGCCCGTACATCGACGACCTGACGCGCCCGAACCCCGACGACCCCACCGGCCAGTCGACGATGAAGCGCATCGAGGATGTCTTCGACGTCTGGTTCGACTCCGGGTCGATGCCGTTCGCGCAGGTTCACTACCCGTTCGAGAACCAGGAGTTCTTCGAGTCGCACAACCCGGCCGACTTCATCGTCGAGTACATCGGGCAGACGCGCGGCTGGTTCTACGTGATGCACGTGCTCTCGACTGCGCTCTTCGACCGCCCGGCGTTCAAGAATGTGATCAGCCACGGAATCGTTCTCGGCTCCGACGGCCAGAAGATGTCTAAATCGCTGAGAAATTACCCCAATGTCTCTGAGGTCTTTGACCGCGACGGTGCCGACGCGATGCGCTGGTTCCTGATGTCCAGCTCGGTTATCCGCGGCGGAAACCTCGTTGTCACCGAGGAGGGAATCCGCGAGGGAGTGCGCCAGCTGTTGCTACCCCTCTGGAGCACCTATTACTTCTTTACGCTCTATGCCAACAGTGCGAACCCTCGCGGGTTGAGTAGCGACGAAGGAGCGTATCGAAACCCAGTCGACGGTTTCGATACGGCCGCAGACGGCCTACTCAACCAACAAGAGTATGAGGCAGTCTGGCGCACCGACTCCACCCACATCCTCGACCGCTACCTGCTCGCCAAGACCCGCGAACTCATCACCGACGTCGAGGGCCACCTCGAGCGCCTCGACAGCCCGCTCGCGGCGCAGTCGCTGCGTGACTTCGGCGACGTTCTCACCAACTGGTACGTGCGCCGCAGCCGCGACCGCTTCTGGACCGGCGACGACCACGAGGCCTTCGACACCCTGTACACGGTGCTCGAAACCGTGACGCGTGTCGCCGCGCCGCTCATCCCGCTCGTCGCCGAAGAGATCTGGCAGGGCCTCACCGGTGGCCGCAGCGTTCACCTCGAGAACTGGCCGGATGCCGAGCAGTTCCCGGCCGACCACGCGCTGGTTGCGGCAATGGACGAGGTGCGGGAGATCGCATCCAGCGGCCTCGCTCTTCGTAAGGCGCGCAAGCTTCGCGTTCGCCTGCCGCTCGCGAAGCTCACGGTGGTGACCGCCGAAACGAGTGGTCTTGCCGGTTTCGCGAGCATTCTCGAGGAGGAACTCAACGTCAAGAGTGTGTCGTTCGAGACGCTCGAAGAGGGCAGCCTCGATGCGTTTGGCATCACCAAGAAGCTCAGCGTCAACTCCCGTGCCCTCGGCCCGCGCCTCGGCAAGCAGGTGCAGCAGGTCATCCAGGCCGCGAAGGCGGGGGACTGGCAGATCACCGTTTCTGAAGAGCACGGCGATGGCGTCACGGTCGGCGGCATCGAGCTGCTCCCGGGCGAGTTCGAGCTCGAACTGCAGTCTGCGAGCGATGCTTCGGCGATCGCGTTCCTCGCCGACGGCGGCTTTGTCATCCTCGACACCGAGACAACGCCGGAGCTCGAAGCCGAGGGCTTTGCGCGCGACGTGATCCGCGCCATCCAAGACACGCGTAAGGCCGCGGGGCTCAACGTGAGCGACCGCATCACCCTTTCGGTTGTCGGTGCGAGCGAGGCCGACCTCGAAGCCCTCTCGGCTTTCGAGACTACGATCGCGAGCGAGACTCTTGCGACCGAGGCGCGCTTCGCGGTGGCCGAGAATCCAGAAACCTATGCGGCGGTCGAATCCGCCGCGGGGTCGCAGCGCACGACGCTCGCGGCGCAGCAGTATGCGAACACGGGCACCCTCGTGATCGACGTGTGGAAGACGGGAGCCGTCAATGTCTGACGACGACAAGAACGACGAGCAGTACGAAGACGAGAACTTTGACGCCAACGCCGACCAGCCCAATCCGCTGGCCGACCTGAGTCCGTTCGCCGAAGGCGATGAGGGCACCAACCTCGACGAAGACTCGGACTGGGAGCTCGAAGACACCGAGTACCAGGACGACGCCGACCGCGTCTATGCCGACCTGCTCGCGCGCATCGGCGAAGCCGCCCCGCAGCCGCGCCTCGAGGCAACACGTCGCGCCGTCGAGATGCTCGGTGACCCGCAGCGGTCGTACCCGATCATCCACATCACGGGAACAAACGGCAAAACCTCGACGAGCCGCATGATCGAGAGCATCCTGCGCGCCTACGGCCTGCGCACGGGGCTCATGACGAGCCCGCATCTTGTGCGGGTCAACGAGCGCATCGTGATCGACGGTATGCCGATCTCGAACCGCTCGCTCGCGACAAACTGGGATGACATCACACCCTTCCTCGCGATCGTCGACGCCGAGCTTGCCGCAAACGGCGAACCCGAACTCACCTTCTTCGAAGCGCTGACCGTGCTGGCCTACGCCTCCTTTGCAGACGCACCGGTGGATGTCGCGATCATCGAGGTCGGCATGGGCGGCGAGTGGGACTCGACAAATGTCGGCGACGGCAGCGTCGCTGTTATAACGCCCATCGCGCTCGACCACACCCAGCGCCTCGGTTCGACGCTCGCGGAGATCGCGCGCACAAAGTCGGGAATCATCAAGCCCGCGGCCAACGTCGTCTCCGCCGTGCAGTCGCCCGAGGCTCTCGCCGAGCTCGAGCGTGCGGCCGAGCTCACCGAGTCGGTCTTCGCTCTCGAGGGCTCTCGGTTCGCGCTCGAGTCGACGACCGTTGCCGTCGGTGGCCAGGTCATCTCGGTGCGCGGAATCGCTGAGACTTATAACGACATCTTCCTTCCGCTCTTCGGTGACCACCAGGGCCACAACGCTGCGGTCGCAATCGCGGCGGTCGAGTCGTTCCTCGGGGGTGGATCACAGCCGCTCGTCGGAGATGTGCTCGCCGAGGGACTCGGCTCCGCGACATCCCCAGGCCGTCTGCAGATTGTCGGCACGGAGCCGACAGTGCTTGTGGATGCCGCACACAACCCGCACGGGGCAGCGGCACTCGCCGCGGCGCTCACGTCGTACTTCACGTTCGATGAGATCGCCGTAGTGATCGGAGTTCTCGAAGACAAGGACGAGCGCGGAATCATCGAGGCACTGCTGCCGGTTGCGACGATCTTTGTTGCGACCGAGTCCGACTCCGACCGTGCGATCAGCTCCGACGACCTCTATGAGACAGTGCGGGAGATCGCCGGGGAGGATGCCGCGTCGTCGGAGCCGACCCTGCAGGCTGCCGTTGCCGCCGCTCGCGCCTGGGCCGCGAAGGCACCCAAGCGTGCCGTTGTTGTCACCGGCTCGATCACCCTCGTCGGCGAGGCCATCGCACTCGCGAAAGCCGAGGAGTGGAAGCAGTGAAGCGTCGCGAACGCAGCGCAACCGAGTCGCTCCTGACGATTGTTCTTGGGCTTGAGGGGCTCCTTGTGTTCTTCGCTGCCCTGTCGATCTACGGCACGCGCGCGGTAACCCCCGCGGTTGCCTTCGGTTCGGCGCTCGCGATGATCGTTGTGATCCTCGTCGCGACGCGGGCGTTGCGCTACCGCGGTGGACACGCCCTCGGCTGGGTCGTTCAGGGTGCACTGATCGCTGCGGGCATTCTCAACCCGCTGATGTTCGTCATCGGTGCGGGATTCACCGCACTGTGGGTCTTCTGCTTCGTCCGCGGACGGCAGCTCGACAAAAACAAAGCCGCCTACCTCGCGGCCCTATACAAGGAGAACAACGCATGAGCGTCGAAGAAACCCTCGTACTCGTCAAGCCTGACGGTGTCGCCCGCAACCTGACCGGTGAGATCCTCGCCCGCATCGAGGCGAAGGGCTACCAGCTCGTTGACCTCCGTATGTTCGAGCCCGAGCGAGCACTGCTCGCCGCCCACTACGAGGAGCACGAGGGTAAGCCCTTCTACGAGCCCCTCGTTGAGTTCATGGAGTCCGGCCCCGTCGTCGCGATCCGTCTCGCCGGAAACCGCGTCATCGAGGGCTTCCGCTCACTCGCCGGTACAACCGACCCCACAACTGCGGCTCCCGGAACCATCCGTGGCGACCTCGGCCGCGACTGGGGCCTCAAGGTTCAGCAGAACCTCGTGCACGGCAGCGACTCGCCCGAGTCGGCAGCGCGCGAGCTCGCGCTCTGGTTCCCCGAGGCCTAGCCCAACCCCAACTCCCGGTGCCGTTTGTTAGTCGCGCCGCCCAACATTGGGCCGCGCGACTAACACAGCGCAGCGCGACTACTCGGTCGGCGTGTCGGTTCCGGTGCCCGAGCCCGCCGTCGCTGCGATTCCGCTCACAAACGCGGTGAACGCGTCGGCGTCGGTGGTCTCGCCGGTGTACTGCTGGCCGTTGACGAGCACGGTCGGGGTTCCCTCGACCGAATCCAGGATCGAGTTGGGGATCGCCGAACGGGTGCGCAGGGTCGCGGCGGTCACCCAGCTCTTAAAGGTTTCGGCTCCAATGCAGTCGGCGACGTCCTGGCTCGAGGCGCCGGCATCCGATACGAGGTTCTTGATCTCCGCGTTTGTGAGCCCCGAGGTCTGCTCGGCAGGCTGGTTCGCGTAGAAGGCCTCGTTGACTGCCCAGTACTTCTCCGGCTCGAAGTTGGCGACGCACGCGGCGGCGTTTGTTGCGCGGCTCGAGTAGCGAGTGCCGAGCGACTGTGCGTCGAGGTTGGCGATCGGGTGGATCTCCACTGTCGCCATACCGGCCGTTACCCACTGCGCGATCTGGTCGGCGTTTGTCGTCTCGAACTGCTGGCAGATCGGGCACTGGTAGTCGACGTACATCACGATCGCGACCGGTTCGCCGGTCGAAGGCAGAGTGGATGCAACGGGCTCGGCGTCTGCGGCTATGGCATCGGTCGCGACATAACCCATCGTGGTTCCGTCGCCGTTGAGCACAATTCCGTCGCTCGCCATGTTGAGCGGACCGGGCGACGGCGGCGCGTTGAGGTTCGACACCACGAGCAGCACAACTCCGGCGACCGCGAGTGCCCCGAGGAGTACACCGCCCTGCGCGAGAAGTTTATTGCGCTTGCGCTTCTTCGCGGCGGCCTCGCGTGCTTCTCTGGCGTGCTCGCGGGCGGCATCGCGGCGCGCCTTTTTGGTGGTGTCAGCGTTGGTCATGGGGTCCTTGCTTTAAAGCTGGATGTGGATCGTTAAATGTGGTTGATGACGTCGAGCCTCAGCTGCGCGATCAGGGCGACAGCGAGGTACGAGACGAAGATGAACGTAGGCAGCCAGCCTGTGAGTCGCTTACCAATTGGCATGGCGCGCGCTCCGAAGTTGCCACGCGCGAGGTTGAAGAAGGTCACAACCCAGAAGGTGGGAATCATGACGCTCCAGGTGACCATGCACCACGGGCAGAGAGTTCCGAGCACAAAGATGCTCTGGCTAATGAGCCAGATGACAAGCGCGAGGCCGGCGGCGACACCGACGTTGAAGGTGATCCAGAACCAGCGGTCGAACCGTGCGCCAGCGAGAAGTGCCGCGCCGACAACGATGGGCGCAATCCACGCACCGAGCCCCAGGATCGGGTTCGGGAACCCGAAGAGTGACCCCTGCCACGACTCGAGGTTGGCCTTGCACTGCACGAGCACACTGAAATCACAGCCAAGCGCCTGCTGCGGATTGATGAGCAACTCGAACTTCTCGACCGTGAGCGCAAAGGCGGCGATCCAGCCGATTATGCCCGCAGCGATGAGAAAAATTGCCAGGGCAACGGGGCGTTTGAACGGTACAGGTTCGATCACTCCCGGATTATTGCACGGGTCGTTTCACCCCTAACTGAGAATGCGTGCGATAATTTGGGTTAGTCAGTCGGGCGCCGCGCCCGTAGACGACAAATGACAGCTTTACCGGGCATCAAACCGGGCCACAGGGCAACGACACCGTTGCAGTGTCGGATAGCAAGTTCCGAAGCACTCGAGTGACAGAGACAGTGCAGATGTGACCAGAGCAACTTTGCCGGTCATTGTGACAAGGATTAGTTGCGAATGTGCCCGAAGAGGGTGGATTCCGCACGAGAGAGTACCCCGGTGGGGCTGCGGTTCCCGCCGAGGCTAGGAGTACACGCCAGTGGCGAAAGATAACGAAACACCCGAACCGAAAAAGCGCAAAGGCCTCTTCGGAAGCCGCAAGTCGGCAGCAGCTCACGTCAACGCGGCCCCGCCCGTTGAGGCAGCGCCTGTTGAAGTAGCGCCTGTGGCAGCTCCGGCTCCGGTCGAGGAAGCAGCGCCCGCTCCGGTCGTCGATGACGCACCGATCAAGCGCCGCTCGACAGCGATCGAGGTGGATGCAACGGAAGAAGCACCCGCCCGCGCCACCCGCTCGCGCGCCAGCGCAGCAAAGGCGATTGTCGACGTCGAGGCGATTGCCGCCGACGAGGCAGACGCACCGCCGAAGCGCGGTCGTCGCACCTCCGCGAAGGACGACTCCGCGACATCCAAGCCGCCGACAACAACCTCGCTGTTGTTCCAAGCTCCCGACATCGAGCCGCTTCCGCCGCTGCGCACCCCGCGCGGTGCCGCAGCAGCTCCCAAGGTCGACGGTTCCGACGAACCCGGAACTGTGCGTCGTCGCTCGCGTCGTCGCCCCGGTGAAGAGGCTCGCGACGGCGACGACGCTCCCAACACTGTTGTACGCGTGCGCCAGCCGCGCCCCGAGCCCGTTCTCAGCAACGAGCCGACGCGCGTCAAGGGCTCCACCCGCCTCGAAGCCAAGAAGCAGCGCCGTCGTGACGGTCGTGACGCAGGTCGTCGTCGCCCGGTCATCACGGAGAGCGAGTTCCTCGCGCGCCGTGAATCGGTCGACCGCGTGATGGTTGTGCGTTCGAAGTTCGGGCGCATCCAAATCGCGGTTCTCGAAGACGGTGTTCTCGTCGAGCACTACGTCGCAAAGAGCCAGGACATGTCGCTCATCGGCAACGTCTACCTCGGTCGCGTGCAGAACGTTCTGCCGAGCATGGAGGCAGCATTCGTCGACATCGGACGCGGCCGCAACGCCGTGCTGTACTCCGGCGAAGTCGACTGGGATGCCGCCGCCGAGAACTCCGCTGAGGGCAAGCAGCAGGCCCGCCGCATCGAGCTCGCGCTCAAGCCCGGCGACAAGGTTCTCGTTCAGGTCACAAAGGACCCGGTCGGACACAAGGGTGCCCGTCTGACGAGCCAGGTCAGCCTGCCCGGTCGCTACCTCGTCTACGTGCCCAACGGTTCGATGAACGGCATCAGCCGCAAGCTTCCCGACACCGAGCGTGCTCGTCTCAAGAAGATCCTCAAGGAGGTTCTGCCCGAGAACACCGGCGTCATCGTGCGCACGGCGGCCGAGGGTGCAACCGAAGAGCAGCTCACGCTCGACGTCAGCCGCCTCACCAACCAGTGGGCAGAGATCAGCCGCCTCGTCGAGACGGCAAACGCTCCCGTGCTTCTGCACTCCGAGCCCGACCTGCTCATCAAGATCATTCGCGACGTCTTCAACGAGGACTTCCACAAGCTCGTTATCGAGGGCGACGACGCGAAGGAGACAATCGAGTCCTACCTGCGCGGAGTTGCGCCCGACCTGCTCGACCGTGTGCAGTCGTACGACGGAATCAACTCCGACTCGTTCGACCAGTACCGCGTGAGCGAGCAGATCGAAAAGGCTCTCGACCGCAAGGTCTGGCTGCCGTCGGGTGGATCGCTTGTCATCGACCGCACAGAGGCCATGACAGTCGTCGACGTCAACACCGGCAAGTTCGTCGGTTCAGGCGGCAACCTCGAAGAGACAGTCACAAAGAACAACCTCGAGGCCGCTGAGGAGATCGTTCGCCAGCTGCGCCTGCGCGACATCGGTGGAATCATCGTCGTTGACTTCATCGACATGGTGCTCGAGTCGAACCGCGACCTCGTGCTGCGTCGACTCGTCGAGTGCCTGTCGCGTGACCGCACAAAGCACCAGGTCGCCGAGGTCACCTCACTCGGCCTCGTGCAGATGACGCGTAAGAAGCTCGGCCTTGGCCTGCTCGAGACGTTCAGCGAGCCGTGTGAGCACTGCGCCGGCCGCGGGATCATCGTTCACCACGACCCCGTCACCAAGCACCGCCCCCAGGTTCAGACCGAGCAGCCCTCGACGGGCGGCCGTCGTGGACGTGGCAAGGGCGGAGCCCAGTCGAACGGTTCGAACGGCTCCAACGGCTCCAACCAGGGTGGCAACGCCCAGACGGCGCCGAAGAGCGCGCCGGTTGAGCCCAAGCAGCAGCCGCACGCGATAACGGAAGACGCGCGCCACGCGCTCGCCCAGATCGCCGCGAGTACCGTTCCGCACAGCGAGCAGGAGATCGCGACACCCGTCGAGGTCGTTGTGACCGAGTCGGCAGTCGCCATCCTCGATATCCCGGTTCAGAAGCAGCAGCGTAACCCGCGCCGCATCTCGACGAAGGACGCCGAGTCCATCCTCGATTCCGTGCTCGAGGCTCTCCCAGAGCCGAAGCAGCCCGGCCAGGGTCGTCGCACCTCGCGTCGTGCCGGTTCGGCCGGTGCCGTCGTGAGCGCGCCGATCACCGAGGACTAAAAACAGCCCCTAGAGTTATGCGGGTGGACACCCTTGTTGAGAATGATCATCAAGAGGTCCACCCGCATCGCTCGTTAAGGGCGCGCCTCACCTGGCTCGCCATCGGGGTCGGCGGCATCGTGGCGCTGTTCGCGGTCAGGGCCGTTACCGCTGACACGATCGACGCTGGGCTGCCCAATCAGCTGCAGGATCTCCTGACCCTCGCCACGAGCGTCATCATCGAGTCGATGCCCTTTGTCATCCTCGGAATTGTGCTGTCGATCGCCGTTCAGGAGGGGGTGCCCGACCACTGGATCATGCGCATCCTGCCGCGCAACCCTTTTGCTCGGCGTGCTGTCATCTCCTTCCTCGGCTTCTTCCTGCCGGTGTGCGAGTGCGGCAACGTGCCGCTCGCGCGCGGCCTGATGGTCAAGGGCTTTACCGTCTCCGAGTCGATGACCTTTTTGCTCGCGGCGCCGATCATCAACCCGATCACCATCGCGACGACTCACGCCGCCTTCGGCTGGGACGGCTGGGTGCTCGTCGGCCGCCTCGTCGGCGGGTTTGTGATCGCGAACCTCATCGGCTGGCTGTTCAGCCGCCACAACGATCAGGACTCGCTGCTCACGCGCCGTTTCGCCGCCGAGTGCCGCCTGCCGCAGCACCACGAGCACGGGGGAGCGCGCATCCACAAGAGCCTCGAGCTCTTCATCCGCGAGACGAGCGTGATTATGCCCGCGCTGTTTATCGGTTCGGTGGTCGCGGGCGCCATTCAGGTGCTTGTGCCGCGGTCGGTGCTTGTGAGCCTCGGCAGCAACCCGCTGTGGTCCATCCTCGCGATGCTTGTGCTCGCCTTTGTCATCTCGGTCTGCTCGAACGTCGACGCGTTTTTTATCCTGCCGTTCGCCTCGACCTTTATGCCCGGATCGATCGTGACCTTCCTCGTCTTCGGGCCGATCATCGACATCAAGATGCTCGCCCTGCTGCGCACCACTTTTACAACACGGGTGCTCGTGCAGCTGACGCTCGTTGTCGGGCTACTCGCCGCCCTTATTGGGTTGGTCGTGAACTATGTGGCCTAAAGTCGCGGGACTCGTTCTCGCCCTCACCGTCGTCGTCGCGACCATCTGGCTCGGGGTCACCGGCCAGCTTGTTCTCTACATTCACCCGCGCTACGTGGTCTTTACGATGATCATGGCCGGGCTCGCGCTCGTTGTCGGCATCGCGAGTTTCGCCGTCAAGCCGGGACACAGCGACGACGCTCCATCGACCCGTGCCGGCCGCGTGCTCTCCGTGAGCGCCCTCGCGTTGACCGCCGTCATCGCTGCGGCGCTCGTGATCGTGCCGCCCGCAACGCTCACGAGCGCGACCGTCGACACGCGCGAGATCAACAGCACGGGCGTTGGCGTTGAGGTGCAGTCGGTTGAGGCCGCGACATCCACCTCGAATGAGGCTTTTGCCCGGTTCACCGTGCGTGACTGGGCCTCGCTGCTCGCCCAGACGAGCGACGTCGCCTTTTACAGCGGCAAACCGGTGGATGTCGCGGGCTTCGTCACGGCAGACGCAACCGACCCGACAAACGTCTTCTACGTCTCGCGCTTTATCGTCACGTGCTGCGCCGTTGACGCGCAGCCGGTCGGGGTTCCCGTGTACTCGCCGAACTGGGCCGACGACCTGGATACCGACGACTGGGTGCGCGTGACGGGCTCGTTCGTCGCCAACCCGAGCAGCGCGAGCGAGCAGCCGATCGCTCTCGACCCCGCAGCCATCGAACTCATCGGAACGCCGGATGAACCGTATCTGTATTGATTCGAGCGCTATTGATTCGGGCGCTGCTGAGTTCGCCGCTAACGCGCCGTTTCGCCGCGCCTTTGCCATCACCGTCGCGACGCTCGCAGCGCTCTGCCTGCTGTTCTTGACCCTCGCGTACCTCCAGGGACCGAAGCTCGAGTCTGCGCGGCTCGACGCCGAGCGAGCCGTCGCAGAGCCCGGCCAGCTGCTGCGCCTGTTCGCCAACCAGGCGCTCACCGCTGTCACGCCGGAGCAGGTCACAATCGAACCCGCCGCCGCGTTCACCGTATCGACCTCGGGGGAGGTCGTCGGCATAACCCTCGACGAGCGGCTGCGGTACGACGAGTCGTACACGGTCACCGTCGAGGGCGTCACGAGCTCGTACAGTGATCGCGCCGCGACCCTCAGCTACTCCTTCCAGACGGGGAGTGTGCCGCTCACGTATCTCGATCGCGGTCTTCCCAATGATGAGATCATCCGCACCGGGTTCGCGACCAGCGTCGACAGCGGCGCCGAGAGCACCGTCGAGAGCACCGTCGAGAGCGGCGTCGAACGCACGGTGCTCTACGCGGCACCGGGCATCCAGGCTTTCGGCATCGTCACGCCGACGGTGGTCGCGGTCGTGAGTCTGAACGGCGCAGTAGGCGACGATGCCACTAGCCGCCTCGAACTCGTCGACACAACGACCGGCCTGGTCGAGACCGTTCCGCTGCCGAGCGAGGGCGCCATCACAAACTTCGCCGTGAGCGACTCGGGCACAATCCTCGGGTTCGAGCTCGACGACATGCTGATGCGCCTTGACCTCGACGCCGGCCGGGACATCGTTGCGGTGAAGGGTCTCGACGGAACGCCGATGAGAGACCTCGCCTGGACGTTTGCTCCGGCATCCACCGATCTGGTTGTTCAGGCGATCGACGGGAGCATTCTGCGCATCGCGGCGGATGGCGCGATCAGCCCGCTCGGCAAGTTCACGCGCATGGGGCAGCTGTCGATCGACGATCGGGTGCTCACTGTCTTCGACCAGTTCGGCGCGCTCGCGCTGTCACTCGACACCCTCGAGACGCAGCGCATCGAGCCGGCGCCGCTCGACGGCGAGCAACCCAGCGGGAGCGCCGTCGACGTGCTGCCGAACGGCGACAGGGTGCAGCGGGTTGCCGTCTTCCACGCCGACACCGGCCGCTTCGACTCGCTTGTTGTGCTCGACGATGGCACGGAATCCCGCGTGCTGTACCAGACACCCAAAAGCGAGGGGTCGATCGAGGGTTTCCGCGTCTCGCCAAACGGGCAGTACGTTGCCGTCGAGGCGATCCCGAGCTACGAAAAAAGTGTCGACGACGGCTACGCACTCGACCGTCGCTCGACGAGCGTTCAGACGATAATCGTCGAGATCGAAACGGGTGCGGTCATCCGTATCGTCGATGGGTTCGGGCTCGACTGGTGAAGAATTTCCCGCAGTTTCGGTACAAATCGACCCGGTGATGCTTATCCTGATCGCGGGGGATGACAGCAGAGTGTTGTTCATGATTACCGCTTCAGGGGGAACAATGCCTGCAATCAAACGAACAGCCACGCGTGCGTGCGTCATCGCGACGACCGCGATAGCCGCGGTAGTTATTTCAGGCATATCGGTGGATGTCGCCACTCAGCCCGCGCCGGCCGCAGCCGCCGAGCTGGCTCCCGGAGTCGTTGCGGCTCCCGGCGCCGTGGGCAACGGCCCGCTCGAGCTGGTCTGGGAGCGCACCCTCTACGCGCAGCCGATCACAACCGGTTCGCCGGGGCTCGGTGTGCTCGACGAGCAGGGCAACTCGGTAATCGTCGGCACGATGGCGGGCACGGCGATTGCCATGCACACGTCAGACGGCTCGACTGTCGACGGCTGGCCGTACTCAACCGGCGGGCTGGCGATCACCTCGACTCCCTCGGTAGCCGGTAGCGGCGACGCTGCCCAGGTCTTCATCGGCGTCGGCTGGGCCGGCGCGCGCACAAAGGGCGGGTACCTCGCCCTCACCAACGACGGCAACAAGGACTGGTACCGCCAGGTCACGCTCTACCCGAACAACCGCGGCGAGAAGCGCGGCGTGATGTCGTCTCTGTCCGTCGGCAACCTGTACAGCGGAACCGACGTCATCGGCGGCTCGATGGGCCAGATGCAGCTCGCCATGGGCGCGCGCACCGGCAAGACGATCCCGGGTTTTCCGTGGCTGATGGCCGACACCAACTTCTCGACCCCCGCACTCGCCAAGATCTTCACCTCAGACAAGGACTACATCATCGAGGGCGGCGACTCGACAGCGGGTACGTCGTACAGCCAGAGCTACAAAAACGGTGGCCACCTGCGCATTTTGCGCCCGACCGGCAACAAGTCGAAAAAGGCGCCTAACGACGGCCTCATTTGCCAACTCAACACCGACCAGGTCATCCAGTCGTCACCCGCCGTCGGTCGTATCCTCGCCAATAACTCGGTCGGAATCGTCTCGGGCACCGGGGTGTTTTACTCGAAGGCCAAGTACACGAACAAGATCGTCGCCATGAACACAAAGTGCACCAAGAAGTGGACGGCGCTGCTCGACGGCGACACCCGCTCGAGCCCGGCGATCGCCGACGTGCTTGGCCGCGGAACGCTCGACGTCGTCGCGGCGAGCGGCAAGGGCACGATCTACGCCCTCAACGGACGCACCGGCAAGACAATCTGGTCGAAGAAGCTCGGTTACAGCACCTTCGGTGGTCCGACGACCTTCCAGGCACCGGGTGCCGACTTCCAGTACGTGCTCGCGCCCACCAAAAAGGGCCTGTTTATGCTCGACGGTCGTGACGGCTCGATAGTCGCACTCGTCGGCGACTTCACGCTCAAGAGCTCGGCAACAGTCTCGCGCAACGCTGATGGTTCCATCGGCATCACTATCGCCGGCGCCGACACCATCAACGGAACCGCGAGCGGTCGGGTCGCCCACTACAAGGTCGTCGGCAGCTCGGTCGAGACGGTCGACACGCCCGGAGCGTGGCCGATGTTCCACCACGACCCGAAGCTCTCCGGCTACACGTCGCAGCCGCTGAACTAGCGTCGTCGACGGGGGCTACAGGCCGCGCTTCTCCCGCTGGGTGATGCGCAGGCCGCTGTCGCGCAGGCGTGTCACCATTTCGCGAACCCCAACGGGATGGGCGCCCTGCGCGACGAGCGCGTCGTAGCGCTCTGCGGGCACGTCGTAGTGGTCTCCGTCGAAGCCGCGGCGGGGGATTCCTGCGGCCGCCGCGAAGGCGTGCAGCTCGTCGAGCGAGGAGTCGCTCACGAGGTGCGCCCAGAAAGTGTTGTGGGCCGGCCAGATAGGTTGGTCTATCAGCACGGTCATGTGCCGATTCTAAACAGGGAGCACTGGATGGCGCAGTCACTCGGCAAAAACCTTCGCAGGCGCGGCGCACTTCCCGCGTTGATCACGGCGCTCGGCATCGCGGCCTGGCTCATCGTCGAGCGGGGAGTCGGTGCCCTTCTCTGGCTCACCAGCTACGCGCAGCCTGCTGATGTCGGCACGGTTGCCGACTACGGCCTCGTCTCGCTGCAGCAGTTCGGCTTCAGCGTGCTGTGGGATGTGCTGCCCATCACCCTCGGTGTTTTCGCGAGCCTCTGGATCGTGGCTCCCGTTGCCGGCGAGCTCGCCATGCGGTTTGTAATCGCCCGCGCGGTTCTCGCGATGGCCTGTGGCGCGGTGCTCTACCTTCTCGCCCAGTTCGCCAAGGCCAGCTACGAATATTTCGCCTTCGGGTTTGATCCTGCGCTCGACGCGATACCGGGAAACGCGCTGCAATTGTGGACTCAACTGGGCACCTCATTTGCGAGCGGAATCACCGTTTTCTTCGCGACACTCCCGCTCATTGTTCTCGGCGTGGTGCTGCTCTGGTTATGGTTGCGAAATCGCGATCCGAAGCACCCCGTTTATGGCATCCTTGATGAGGTGTGATCGGTTTGACCGACACAAGGGAATCAGCTAGAGTTGACCCTTGGTGTGCGCTGGCCTCGAGCCGCGCTATCTCACCCCAAGCTGTCGAAGTGATAGCTACCAATCTTTAAGTAAGGGCAAATCGTGGTTTACGCAATTGTGCGCGCCGGTGGTCGGCAGGAAAAGGTCGAGGTCGGCACGATCGTCGTTCTCGATCGCATCAAGGCT
>Ga0247805_1000113_pt1 | contig 58952 bp, 46 predicted proteins | sample UWRJL044104R1_FD_180930 | JGI IMG/M metagenome (GOLD analysis project Ga0247805, IMG submission 180930) | Plant litter microbial communities from Arlington Agricultural Research Station in Wisconsin, United States - UWRJ-L044-104R-1 | ecosystem: Environmental > Terrestrial > Plant litter >...
TTTATGATCCTGTTTCTCGTCTTTATGGCGGGCCCGATCCTGGCGTCGCTCGCGATGAGCTTCACCGACCTGACGACGCGCGACCTTCGCTCGCCGTTCAACGTCAACATCGTCGGCCTCGACAACTACGTGCGGCTCTTTCAGGACGAACGTTTTGTGCACTCGCTGCTCAACACCGGCGTGTTCGTGATCGTGGGCGTACCGCTCACGATCATCATGGCGATGCTCGTGGCGCTCGCGCTCAATACTGGCATCACGAAGTTCCGCACGGTGTTTCGCGTCGGGTATTACGCTCCGGTCGTGACATCCATCGTCGCAATTGCAATCGTCTGGCGATTCATTCTGCAGAACGACGGCCTGCTCAACGGCGTGCTCAGCTGGGTCGGCATCACCGGACCGAACTGGCTCGAAGACACCTTCTGGGCACTGCCGTCGCTCATTCTGATGGCGGTCTGGCGAAACATCGGCACACTGATGGTCATCTTTTTGGCCGGGCTGCAGGGGGTTCCGAAAGAACACCACGAAGCAGCGATGGTGGATGGCGCGAACGCCGTGCAGCGCTTCTTTAATGTGACGCTTCCGGCCCTTCGACCCACTGTGCTGTTTGCAGCGGTCATCACCGGCATCGGCTTTCTCCAGTTCTTCGAGGAGCCGTTTGTGATGACTCGAGGTGGACCGCTCGACGCCACCCTGTCGAGCGCGATGTACACGTTCAACCAGTTCGGGTTCGGCAACTATTCGTACGCCTCGGCCGCGAGCTATGTGCTGTTCCTCGCGATCGTTGTGCTGTCGCTTGTGCAGTTCCGGCTGCTGAAGAGGGAGGACTGAGATGACTACCGACGTTGCAACGCCCGTGCTCACAAAGGCCCGCCGCAGCGCGCTCACCCCGCGCCCGAAGATCTGGCTCTACGTTGTGCTCGCCGTTGGGTTTGTGGCGATGATCTTCCCGTTCATCTGGATGATCCTCGGGTCGTTTAAGACCAACGCCGAGATCCGGTCGAACCCGCTGGGTCTGCTGCCCGAGGCGCCGACGCTCGACAACTACACGCAGCTGTTCGGTCGACTCGACTTCGCGACGTACTTCACAAACAGTGTCGTCGTCGCGGTGTTTGTCACCGTCGGCAACATCATCTTCTCGTCAATGGTCGGCTACGCGCTCGCGAAGCTCGAGTTTCGAGGTAAAAAGGTGCTGTTCATCCTCGTGCTCGGAACCCTGATGGTTCCCGGGGTTGTCACGTTCGTTCCGCTGTTTGTACTGACGTCGAACCTGGGCCTTGTGAACTCCTACCCGGGGCTCATCCTGCCGTTCCTGATCACACCGCTCGGGGTCTTCCTGATGCGGCAATTCATCTCCGGCCTGCCCGACGACATCATCGAGGCGGCGCGCATTGACGGGGCATCCGAGTGGCGCATCTTCCTTCGGGTCATCATGCCGCTCTGCGGCCCGGCCGTCGCGACGCTCACGATTCTGACGTTCCTCGGCAGCTGGAACAACTTCCTCTGGCCGCTCGTCGTCGCCACAAGCGAAGAGAAGTACACCCTGCCAGTTGCGCTCGCGCTCTATTCGGTAGGGCAGAACGCGGCGCAGTATGGATTGATGATGGCTGGCGCGGTGGTCGTGGTGATCCCCGTGCTGCTCGTCTTTATCGTGCTGCAGCGCTACTTCGTGCAGGGCATTGCCCTCACGGGAATCAAGTAAACAGTCGTTGATTGAGTAGGACCGCCAGGGCCGTATCGAAATCTCACGGGGTTTCGATACGGCCGCGAGCGGCCTACTCAACCAGCGACAAGGATCGGAGCAACACATGTCATTTCCGCAGAACTTTCTCTGGGGCGCATCAACCGCAGCGCACCAGATCGAGGGCAACAACGTCAACAGCGACTGGTGGGCGCGCGAGCACGGTCACCTCTCGGGTGGCGAACGCATCGAGCAGCCGAGCGGTGACGCTGCCGACAGCTTTCACCGCTACCCCGAAGACATGCGCCTGCTGCGCGACGCCGGCCTCGACAGCTACCGCTTCAGCATCGAGTGGGCGCGCATCGAGCCTGAGCCCAAGTTCTTCTCGCTCGCGATGCTCGACCACTACAAGCGCATGATCGACACGGCGCGCGACCTCGGCCTCACCCCGATGGTCACACTGCACCACTTCACAAACCCGGTCTGGTTCGCGCGCGACGTGACTTGGAACGACCCGCGCGCTGTCGACCACTTTGCGCGCTACGTGCAGCGACTGCTGCCGATCCTCTCCGACGTCGAACTCGTCTGCACAATCAACGAGCCCAACATGCTGGCCACGATCATGGCCCCTGCGAACCGTGCCTGGTCGGGCATCGGCATCCCGCCGGGCGACGAGAAGATCACCGAGCACCTGATCTCCGCGCACCAGCTGGGCACGGCTCTCGTGCGCAGCGTCGGCAAGAAGGCGGGCTGGTCGATCGCGACACAGGCCTACATTCCGGAGCCGGGCTTCGAAGACGCCGCCGATGCTCACGCGTCATCCAGAGAGGACGTATTTTTGGATGCCGCGTCGGGCGACGATTGGGTCGGCATTCAGGCCTACACGCGAACGCGTATCGGTGTTGGCGGCCCCCTGCCGATCCCCGACGGGGCGGAGACGACGCTCACCGGCTGGGAGTTCTACCCCGGGGCGCTCGAGTACGGCATCCGCCGCTCGTGGGAACGCAACGGCGTGCCGATCTACGTGACCGAGAACGGCGTCGCGACCGCTGACGATTCGCGACGCATCGCCTACACGCAGGGTGCGCTCGAGGGGGTCGCGGCTGCTCTCGACGACGGCATCGACGTGCGCGGGTACCTGCATTGGAGCGCCCTCGACAACTACGAGTGGGGCAGCTACGCGCCCACCTTCGGGCTCATCGGCTGGGATCGCACAACCTTCGAGCGGCAGCCCAAGCCGTCGCTGGCCTGGCTGGGCGAGGTGGCAAAGCGGAACGGCCTCCCGGACTCGGTGGTTGAGTAGGCCGCTTCGCTCGCTGGTTGAGTAGGCCGCCCGCGGCGACCCTTGTTGGTTGAGTAGCGAGCGCCAGCGAGTGTATCGAAACCCCGCGCGAGCAACTGGGCTTCGATACGGCCGCGGGCGGCCTACTCAACCAACAAGAACGCCTACTGCCGCACCAGCGTCAGCAGCAGGAACGCGATCACAATCACAACCGGCAACAGCCCAACACCTGTGAGCGAGATCGTGGCGATCGCGAGACCCTTCGACGTGCCCTGACGACGAACGGCCACGATGCCCAGAACGAGGGCGATGATCGCGGCGGGGATCCACAGAATCGCTGTGTACATCGGCAGAATAAGCGGGGTCAGCCCGGCGGTGATGCCCGAGCCGCCGCCGAACGACAGCACAACCCCGGTCAGGAAGGCCAGCACCGGAATACCGATGCTCACGCACCACAGGATGAACGCGGTCTTGCCGAGGTCGCGCGGCGCTTTCTGAACATCAGTCATGGGCACAGCCTAGGCGCGGATGCGTCGGCGTCCGAGGAGGAGGGCAGCGCCGAGCGCGAGCAGCAGTGCGCTCGCGCCGATCGGCCCCGCGACATCCAAGCCGGTGACAGCGAGGCTGTCGGTGTCGTCTGCCGGGTCGGCCGGGTCGCCGGGAACGGCCACGGGCACCGCAACGGCATCAATTGCGAGAGTGGATGTCGCGGTCACTCCGTTGATGGTGAACGATACGACTGCACTGCCGGCGGTCGTCGAGGTGAGCTGCACAAAGTAGGTGCCGTTGCCCCAATCCACCGGGGTGGTGAGCGTGCCAAGCGTCGTTGTCGCTGTGATCGTTCCGCCAGAGGTGGTGAGCGGCACACCCAGGCTGTCACGCGCCGTGATGTTGATGATCGTTGAATCCACACCGTCTGCGCTGATCGATGCCTTGACGGTCGTGATCGTCGACGTTGTGGGGCTGGCGACCACCGGTAGAGCTGCGAACGTGAGCACCTCGGTGCCGATAGGAATTCCGTTGAGTGCTGCTGTCACCGTGTAGTTGCCAGCCGTGCTGCTTGTCGCGGTGATCGAGCATTTTCCGGTGACGTCGGTTGTGCACGTAGTTGCGGAGGTCGTGACGCCCGGCGCGTGGGTGAAGCCAACGACCATCAGCTCGAAGGGGTCGCCGAACTCGTCGATAACTGTTGCCGTGACGGTGTGCTCGTCGGCGCCATCGGCCACCACCGTTCCGACAGTCGTGATGTCGGTGGACGAGCCGAACACGTTCGCGTAGACGCCGCGTGCCGTGTAGCCCAGGGGTAGCGCGAGGAAGTCGGCCTCGTAGGCCGGGTTGTAGTAGACGCTCATGCCCGCGGGATCACCGAGCGAGCGCTCGGGGGTGTTTCCGGCGCCCCAGTCGATCACAGCGGGAGCCGCACCGTGGAATCGCGCGAATGTGATCGCGTTGCCGTCGAAAGCATTCTTGCCGAGGAAAACGAGCGCGGCGGGAAACTCCACTGACGTCAGATGGTTGTTGCGAAACGCGTCGTACCCGATCCGGGTAACCGAGTCTGGGATCGTCACCGTGGTGAGCTCGTTGCCTTCAAAAGCCGCGACCTGAATTCTCTGGGGGCTGCCCAAGAAGGTCAAGCTCGAGATGTCGTTGTTTCCGAACGACGAGATGCCCAGAATGTCGGCGTCGGGCACAACCAACGTCGTGATCTTGTTTGTCGAGAAGGCGCCATCGCTGATGCGCTCGAGCGTCACGGGGATGACGAGTGCGGTGATCTGATTGCTGTAGAACGCGCTGGATCCGATGATCTTCATAGACGGTGGAATCTCGACCGACGTGAGGCCCTTGTACATCAGCGAGTTGGGGCCAATTTCGGTCACCGGAACAGTTCCCGTCGAGAGCGCGACGCTGCTGGGAATCACCATGTCGGCGGGGCCGGTGTAACCGGTGACGATCGCTCCGTCTCCATCGGCATTCAGTGTGTAGTCAAAGTCGCCCACAGTCTCGGCAGACGCCGGACTCGCAATGAGCAGGGATGCACCAACGAGGGCTGCAACGGAGAGAATGCCGACGGCACGAGTGCGCATGGTTCGCCTTTGATCAGGACTTGGAACCGCACACGACGCCGACGCCGTCCGCCCCTGACGAGGCGAGGTCTGTCCCGAACCTAACACCTGTCGGGAAGTCAGAACCGAGTTGCCCTCAAGTGGGGGTGCGTAGGCTTATGCCGTGACTGTACTGACGCAGGACCTCCTCGACCGCATCCGCTCACGCGCTGCTGGCTACGACGCATCGAACTCATTCTTCACCGACGACCTGGACGAGTTGCGCGCCGCCGGGTATCTCGCCCCGCGCTCGTTGCTCGAAACGGCCCGCGACCAGCGTCTGCTCGCCGCCTACGCGCCAGCGACAGCTCTCGGCATCAACATGCACCTCGTGTGGACGGGCGTTGCCCGCGTGCTTCACGAACGAGGTGACACGTCACTCGACTGGGTGCTCGCCGATGCCGCGGCCGGTGAGCTCTTCGCCTTCGGCAACTCGGAGCCCGGCAACGACCTCGTGCTCTGGGACTCCCTCACTACCGCGACCCCTGTCGACGGCGGCTGGGCCTTCACCGGCACCAAGATCTTCACCTCGCTCGCCCCAGCCTGGACCCGCCTCGGCATCTTTGGCCGCTTCGAAGACCAGCTCATCCACGGCTTCATCGATCGCACCTCGCCGGGCGTCACGACCCTCGACGATTGGGACACACTCGGCATGCGCGCGACGCAAAGCAGAACGACGGTGTTGGATGGCGCGTTCGTACCGTCTGACCGCGTATCCCGGGTGCTGCCGGTCGGTCCCAACGCCGACCCCTTTGTGTTCGGCATCTTCTCGAACTTTCTGCTGCTCATCGGTTCGGTGTACGCGGGAATCGCTGATCGGGCGTTGGAGCTCGCGGTCGCTTCTTCTCATTCGCGGAAATCGCTCAAGTCGGGAGCTGCGTATTCTCAAGACCCCGACATTCGCTGGCGCATCGCGGATGCCGCGCTCGCCGTAGACGCGCTGGCGCCCCAGCTCGAGTCACTCGCGTCGGACGTGGATTCGCACGTCGATCACGGAGCCGCCTGGTTCCGCCATCTCACCGGCGCCAAGCACCGCTCAACCGAGGCCGCGCGCTACGTCGTAGACCAGGCGCTTCGGGTAGCGGGAGGCTCGGGCTACCGCGCGTCGTCGGAGCTCGCCCGTCTGCAACGTGACGTGCTCGCGGGCATCTACCACCCGAGCGACACGGAGTCGATCCACGCGACGGTGGCCACCAACCTCCTCGGCCCCCTCGCCTGACTCGCTGGTTGAGTAGGCCGCCCGCGGCCGTATCGAAACCGCCGCTCCCCGGCGGTCGAGCTCGTCGAGACCAAATCGAGCGAAGCCGAGATCTCTCGGTCACTAGTTGAGCGGTGAAGAGATTGACGCGTACCGGTGGATGTGAACCCCTGCCTATCAAGCATCTGCTTGCGCGCGCTTCTTGCTGCGCTAGCCTGAGCGCGCGAACGACGGCTTCGTCGCGCGTCGTTTGAGACTCAGCCAGGGCCAATGACAATAAGTCCACAAACGAAGTGCGTTCTTCTGCGGGTTAAGGGAATCTCATGACCGACAGCGTGACGCCGAAGTACGAAATCCGAAAAACGACGACGATTCGCGGGTTGGACACACAGCTAATTGCCCAGCAAGAGGCGGATGGCTGGGAGCTCATCGCGCAGAATGACGCTCCATACATGCGATCAGAACTGACGTTCCGCCGCCCTCAGCCGAAACCATGGTGGCACGTCTTCGGGCCAAAGATAGTTGGTCGTGTCGAACGAGTGGCTGGAGGCACGAGGTCGAAGATCGGGGCGGCGTTGGTGCTTCTGCTTATCCTTGGTGGGCTCATTACGGCCAACGCGATTTTGGAGAATGGCCGAGAAGCGACTGCCCTGCCAACAGCGCGGCCCACATCCACCCCGATCTCTGCAGCTTCGCCGACGCCGACTCCGACTCCGTCCCGTACGGCATCGGCCGCCGCATCGGTCACTGACCGAGACATCATCGAAGCCTTTGAGGCCTACATTGCGCAGCGTGAAGCTGATGGCGTCGTAGTCGCGAGAACCGTGACCGACGTGTCGTTCAAGAACCGTGTTCTAAGAGTGACATTCGACCCGGCCGCAGGTGACATTGACCAAGACACATTCGATGTTGCAATCGGACCGTGGAACGGCAACCTTGCTGGCTTTCCGAGTTCAGCAATTGCGTTCGATGATGAAATCGGCAACAAGTTGCGCCCCGAGATAGATCGAATCGAAGCGGTGCAGAGCGATGGAACAGCACTGGGCACCATGTCTGCTGCACAAATCCTTGCCTTGAACGGTCTGGAAAAGTAGCTCACCGGACGACAAGAGATCGCCTGACCGATTTGTAGCATTGTCCCGCCTCGGCCGAACTCGTTCCTCCGGATGTCGAAGCGATGAAAGAATCAACTCGTGCCAGAACGTTTGAAGCCGCGTCGAGCCGATGTCGGCGACGTCGAACTCATCGGTGGAGTCGAAAAGCGCCAACTCGAAGTGAAGCAGTACGACGAGCGGTGGCCCGAGACGTTCGTCGATCATCGCGACCGGTTGGGAACGATTCTCCGAGGCGAAGCCGTCGAGATCGAACACATCGGCTCGACGTCGGTACCCGGTCTGGCAGCAAAGCCGATCATCGACATCGTGGTCGCGGTTGACGACATCACCGCGGAGGAGGATTACCTCCCACAGATGCTGGCGGCCGGATATGTGTTGCGCGTGCGCGAACCGGGGCACCGGCTGGTGCGGACGCCCGAGCTCGACGTGCATGTTCACATTTACGCGAAGGGTGACCCGGCGGTGACGAACTACCTGCTGTTGCGCGATCGATTGCGAACGGATGCCGGCGACCGTGAGCTGTATGCGCGCACCAAACGGGAGCTGATCGCGCAGGGGTTTGACGACATGAATGCTTACTCGGATGCGAAGTCAGAGGTTATTGCGGGGATACTCGCGCGGGCGAAGTCGTAGGTCTCGGCTGCGCTTGACTTGGTCACTTCGACGGGCTCAGTACATCGCTCGACGAGCTCGACCAGCGGTTTCGATACGGCGCTGGCGCGCCTACTCAACCAGCGAGCCGGGTGGGGGTTTCGATACGGCCGTGGGCGGCCTACTCAACCAACGAGGTCTCGGCTTCGCTCGAACTGGTTTCGACGAGCTCGACCACCGGGGGTTTCGATACGGCGCTGGCGCGCCTACTCAACCAACGACAGTTGCGAAGCCCCTAGACGCAGACGGCGGTCTGACGGGAGGGTGTCGGTCGCGTGGTGCGTGACCATGATCACCAGACGGTCTGCCAGGGCTGCGCGCAAGTCGTCCATGAGCGCGGCTGCCGCCGCGGCATCCAAGTGCGCCGTTGGTTCGTCGAGAAGTACGACGTCGGCCCGCGCGAGCAGCGTGCGCGCTACCGCTACCCGCTGGCGCTGGCCACCGGAGAGGGATGCGCCCTCGGAGCCGATGCGGGTGTCGAGGCCCAGCGGCAACGAGGAGAGCAGGTCGCCGAGCCCGACAGAGCGGAGCACGGCGACGAGTGAGGCGTCCGTCGGCTTGTCGTCGTGTGCACGGGCCAGCAACAGGTTGGCGCGCAGCGTCGAGTCGAAGAGGTGGCCTTCTTGAGGACACCAGGCGATACGTGCCCGGGCAGCGGACGGGTCGAGCGACGACGACGGGACGCCGTTGATGAGCAGCGACCCGGATGCCGGCGCGAGGTAACCGAGCAGCGTCGCGAGCAGCGTGGACTTGCCTGAACCCGACGGACCTTCGACCACGAGCCAGTCGCCGCGTGAAACCGTAGCGTTCAGGCCGCGGAAGGCGGGCTCGGCTCCAGGCCAGCCGGCGGCGAGACCGTCGAGAGAGATGGAGTCGATATGAGAGACAACGACGGTGCCAGACGAGACCGGCGACGGCAAGACAGTGATCGTGCCCACCCGACGAAGCGCGGCACGCAGCGCGGGCAGCTGCTGCACCGCGTCGACGAGGGCCAGCATCGGCTCCGCCATCGCGATCGGAAGCAGCACGAGCACCGCGACAATACCGGGCTCGATCGGGGCGCCCGAGGTGACGGCGAGCATAAAGCCGGTCGCGGAACAGCAGGCGAGCAGGGTCAGGGCACCGCCGAGTCCGAGGGCGTTGGAGGTGCGGCGAGCGTGGGATCCGGCGGCGGCATCGAGCGCAGCCAGATCGGCGTGCGCGGCCCGGGCCACACCATTCGCGCGGAGCTCACCAGCGGCAGCGATCACCGCAGCGAACCGACGCAGAACCGTTGAGCGCACAAGCGCCTGACCGCGCGCGGCGGAGCGGTCGGCAATAAGCGCCACGACCGGTGCAACGACGAGGCAGATCACGAGGCACCACGCGAGCACGGTGAGTGCGGGCGCGTAGAGCACCGCAACCGCGATCGTCACGCCCGCCGCCGACAGCAGTCCGACGACGATCGGCAGCAGCACGCGGGGAACGAGGTCACGCACCCGATCGGCGGATGCCACGAGGAAGTCGAGCGCCACCCCTCCACGAGCCAGACCTCTGGACGCGACACCGCGAGCGGCGAGACCTGTCCACAGGCGCATCCTGAGTTCGGTCAGTGACCCGAGCACCGCATCGTGCGTGAGCAGCCGCTCGCAATACCGCAGCACGGAGCGCCCGATACCGAAGAATCTCACGCCCACAATCGCAACGAGCAGGTACATGATGGCGGGCTGCTCGCTCGCTCGAACGATCAGCCACCCGGATGTCGCGGTCAGCGCGATCGCGAACAGCGCCGATGCCGTGCCGAGCAGAACTGCCCCGGTGAAGCGCCACGCGGTGGGGCGGAGGTAGGTGAGGAGCTCGCGGAGAGGGGAGGTTTGAGCGGGGGAGGTCTCGACAGGCTCGACCAGCGAGTGGGTGTGGGTCTCGGCTTCGCTCGACGTGGTTTCGACAAGCTCGACCACCGGCGTGGCGGAGGCGCGCAACTCAGTTGCGCCGAGCAGCACCACGTGATCGGCGAGGGCCGCCACGCCCGACTCGTGCGACGCGATGACCATCGTCACGCGACCCTGCAGGGCGCGCAGCGCGGCCTCGACCAGCGAGGCGGAGTGCGCGTCGAGGTGCGCGGTCGGCTCGTCGAGCAGCAGCAGGGTCGCCCCGGCCTGCACGCGCAACAGTGCGCGCGCGACCGCGAGACGCCGCAGCTCGCCGGGGCTGAGCTGCCCGGGGTCGACATCGGCGACGTGAGTGAGCGCCAACTGGGACAGCACGCCCGCGACATCCAAGCCGTATAGCGACAGCTCGGTGCTGACCGTCGCGCCGACGGTGTGCGGGTGCTGCGGAACCCAGGCAACGAGCGCCGGGTCGATACCGGTCACGCGGCCGGTGACCGAGGCTGTGATGTCGCCGGCGAGCACCTGCAGAATCGTGGACTTGCCCGACCCCGAGGGCCCTTCGAGCGCCGTCGTCGCACCGGCACGCACCTCGAAGCTGACGTCGCTGACGGCGTCTGAGGTGCGTCCGTCGTAGCGGACGGTGAGGCCGTCGATGCGCAGATAGGCGCCGGGCCGCACGACCGAGGCAACCCGCGGCGCGTCGATGATGGCGCGGGCGCGACGCTGGGCTGCAAGTCCGTCTTGCGAGGAGTGGAACGCCGCACCCAGGTCGCGGAACGGCGCGAAACACTCAGGCGCCAGCACCAGCGCGACCATGCCGAGCACAAGCGTCATGTCGCCGTGCACGAGCCGCACGCCGACGAAGACGGCAACGATCGCGACCGAGATCGTCGCAATCAGCTCGAGCACAAGCGACGACAGAAACGCACTGCGCAGCGTGTGCATTGTCGTGACGCGGTGCTCGTGCGAGACGCGGCGCAGGGCGGCGGACTGCTCGTCGACGCGACCGAGTCCGACGAGCACGGGAAGCCCGCGGGCCAGCTCGACGAGATGGTCACTCAAACGAGAAAGAGTGGTGGATGCCGCGTCCGCACGTTCTTGCGTGTGCATGCCAACGAGCGCCATAAAAACAGGAACCAACGGCACAGTCAGCACAACGATGAGCGCGCTGACCCAATCGACGCTGAGGATGCGCAGCCCGACGAGCAGCGGGACGACCGCGGCGCCGACCACCGCCGGAAGCACGTTGCGGTAGTAGTTGTCGAGCTCATCGAGGCCGACACTTCCGATGGAGGTGATCGAGCCGAGCTTGCCGGGCGTGCCGTCGAGCACGCGATCCACGAGTGACAGACGGAGAGCACTTTTCGCCCCGAGAGCCGCGCGGGTCGCGAACACCTGGGTCGCCCACGACGCGGCGGCTCGCAGCACTCCGGCCGCGCAGGCGAGGATGACCGAACCGCGGGGGTCGTCGCCCGCGATGATCGCGACGACGCCGGTCGCCACACCCTCGGCGAGCAGAACGAGTCCTGCTGCCTTGAGTGCGGCGAACAGCCCGAGCACAAAAAGCGTCAGGGGCGCGGCATCGATTCGTTGCTTCATGATTCCTGGCGCACCACTACTGCCGCGCGTACAACGTGCGGGTCGGGGATGTGGTGCTCGCTGATGCGCTTGCGGAAGACCCAGTACGTCCACCCCTGGTAGAGGAAGACGAGGGGGAGCCCGAAGGCCGTGACGACCGTCATCACACCGAGTGTGTAGTCACCGCTCGAGGCGTTGGAGATCGTGAGGTCCCAGGACGGCATCAGCGTCGACGGCAGCACAACCGGGTACGCCGAGGCGAAGATCGACGCGGCACCGAAGACGAGGAAGATCGCCATGCCGATGAACGCGCGACCCTCGCGGCCCACGCGTGCGCTCAGCCAGGCCCAGATCACGGCGACGACGGCAACGCCGATGAGCGCCCAGGTCCAGGTTTTGCCATTCATAAACTGCACAACGAGCACCCAGCCGACGATCGGCAGCAGCGCGACCGGCGCCCAGCGCACAACGAACTTCTGGGAAAGTTCGCGCACCGAGCCGTCGGTCTTGAGCCCGAGGAAGACGGCGGCATGCACGAGGCAGAACCCGACGACGGCGAGGCCACCGAGAATCGCATAGCCATTTAGCCACGCAAACGGGCCGCCGACACGGTCGCCGTTCTCGTTGATCGGCAGGCCGGTTGTCGTGAGAGTGAGCATCGCACCGACGCCGAACGCCGAGACAAAGGAGCCGAGGCCGAGAGCGAGGTCCCACCGGCGCCTCCACTGCTTAGTGTGGCCCTTGCCGCGGTACTCGATTGCCACGGCACGGAAAATCAGGCCGAGCAGCACAAGCGTGAGCGGAATGTAGAGCGTCGAGAACAGCGAGGCGTACCAGTAGGGGAACGCAGCGAACGTCGCGGCACCCGCCGTGATGAGCCAGACCTCGTTGCCGTCCCAAATCGGTCCGATCGAGTTGAGCATCACACGGCGCTGCACGTCATTCTTCGACGAGACGAGCATGTGCATGCCGACGCCGAGGTCGAAGCCCTCGAGCAGCAGGTAGCCGATCCAGAGCGCCGCTATGGCGATAAACCACACTGTGGGGAGTACATCCATGAGTTCTGTCTCCGTCGAAATCAGTAAGCGAACGCGAGAACGTCGTCGCGCTTGTCGGGGTCATCGGGATCGTTGTCGTGCGAGTGCGGGTCGAGCTCCGGCATCGCCGACGCAACACCGCCGCGCACGTACTTCACGAGCAGGCGAATCTCGACGACAAGCAGCGCACCGTAGACGAGCGCGAGCGCGATGAGCGAGAAGAGCATCTCGCCGGCAGTCACACCGGGCGAGACCGCCGCGGCCGTGAACATAAAGACACCGTCAACGCCACCCGGGTTCGGGTTGGGCGCGACAACGAACGGCTGGCGGCCCATCTCGGTGAAGATCCAGCCGGCCGAGTTCGCGGCAAACGGCGCGAGGATTCCGACGATGGCAAGTTGCATAAGCGGTTTGGATGCCGGCACCGTCCCTTTGCGCGTGATCCAGAGTGCGACTGCCGCAGCGAATGCTGCGAGACCGCCGAAGGTGATCATGAGGCGGAAGCCCCAGTAGGTCACGGCCATAATCGGCACGTAGTTGATCGTGTTGCCGTCGGCGTCGACGGCGCCGTACTTCGCCTGGTACTCGGGAACGAGCGTGTTGACACCCTTCACCTCGGTCTCAAAGTCGCCGTGCGCGAGGAATGACAGCACCCCGGGAACCTCGATGACGTTGACGACCTGCGAGCAGTCCTTCGCCCCGAGGTCACCGATCGCGAAGATCGAGAACGCCGTACCGTCGTGACAGGCGGCCTCTGCCGCGGCCATCTTCATGGGCTGCTGCTCGAACATCAGCTTGCCCTGCAGGTCTCCGGTGAAGGCGACGCCACCGAAGGCGACGACCGCAACGAGAGCGCCGATACGGAGCGAGCGGATCCAGACCGTGTGGTCTTCGCGATCGCGACCCGCGACATCCAAACGCTCGCCAACTACGACGCGACCCGTGGCGTCCACGGTGTCGATGCCATCCTTGCGACGCTGCCAGAGCTGGTACCAGGCGATGCCAAGAACGAACGCACCACCGACGCCGAGGGCGCCGAAAATCTGGTGCGAGTAGGCGGTGAGTGCCGTGTTGTTCGTAAGCACGGCCCAGATGTCGGTCATCACCGGGCGGCCGTCGATCAATTCAACGCCGACTGGATGCTGCATCCACGAGTTCGCGACGATGATAAAGAAGGCGCTCACGATGGAACCGGCCACGGCAAGCGCGAGGGCACCGAGGTGGAGCTTCTTCGGCAGCTTGTTCCAGCCGAAGATCCAGACGCCGAGGAAAACGGACTCGAAGAAGAACGCGAGGAGGCCCTCCATCGCGAGCGGTGCGCCGAAGACGTCACCGACGAAGCGCGAGTACTCGCTCCAGGCCATGCCGAACTGGAACTCCTGAACGAGGCCGGTTGCGACGCCGAGAATGAAGTTGATGAGGTACAACTTGCCCCAGAACTTGGTCATCCGCAGCCAGCGCTCTTTGCCGGTCTTGACCCACATCGCTTGGAAGAGCACAACGATCGGGCCGAGGCCGAGAGTGAGGGGCACTAGCCAGAAGTGGTAGACGGTTGTAATGCCGAACTGCCACCTCGCGATAAGGAGCGGATCGAGTTCCATTGCTATGCCTCTTTCGGTGTCAAACCTGCGCGCCCCGTACGGAGCCCCCTCGTCGAGACTGGCGAAGGGGGAGAAGCCGCAACAGGGACCTAAGTCCCGATTGTCTTTTCTACGTGCTGTAGAACTATTTCTACACCATTGTAGAAGAACTTTCTACGTCGTGTAGAATTGCGAGCATGACAACACTTGGGGAGCTCGAACGGTCGGTGATGGAACTGCTCTGGGAGTCGGAGCAGTCGCTTTCCGCGTACGACCTGCAGGCCGCCCTCGTGGAGCGGAAGCTCGCATCCACGACGATTCTTACCGTGCTGTCGCGCCTCGAGAAGAAGGGCTTCGCGGCTCGGGATCGCGCAAGCAGGCCACACCGCTACCGCGCCGCCGCCACCCGCGAAGCGCACATGGCCGACCTGATGCACGAGGTGCTCGGTGGCGCGTCCGACCGCACGGCCGTGCTCGAACGGTTCGTTGGCCAGGTCAGCGCCGACGAAGCAGCAACCCTGCGCAAGCTGCTCGGTAGCTAGATGATCGCCGCGGCGCTCGCGCTCGCCGTACTCGCGCTTGCCCTCGCCTGGCCCGTGCCGATTCTGCTCGGCCGCGCGACGTGGCCATCGCGTTCGCCCGCGACCGCGCTCATCCTCTGGCAGGCGATCGCGCTCGCCGGAGGGCTCAGCATGCTCGGCGCCCTGCTCGCGTTTGGGCTCGCCCCGTTTGGCGACAACCTCGTGTCGGCCGCTTCCGCGTTCTTTGAAGGCAAGGTTGTCGGCGGCACCTGGCACTTGCTCGCTCTCGGCGCAGCCCTGCTGCTCGCCGTGCACCTTGTGCTCAACCTCGTCGTCACTCTGGTGCGATCGGAAGCCCAGCGCCGCCGGCACTCGCAGCTCGTTCAGCTGCTGAGCGAGCCGATGGCCAACGACCCGCGCTCGCGCATCATCGACACGGCCTCACCCGTCGCCTACTGCCTGCCCGGTGCACTCGGCTCGGTCACCGTATTCTCCGCCGGCCTCGTCGAGATGCTCGAACCAGCCGAACTTGCCGCGGTCATCGAGCACGAGAAGGCCCACGTCGCGCAGCGTCACGACATCGTGCTCATCGTGTTCCGGGCCTGGCACACGTCGCTGCCCTGGTTTCCCATCGCGTACCGCGCGCAGCGCGAGGTTGGGATTCTCATCGAGATGCTCGCCGACGACCGCGCTCGTCGCACCGTTGACGACGCCGTGCTCGCTCGCGCCATCGCCCTCGTTGGCAGTGGGTCAAGTGCCGACGCCCGGCTCGCCGCGCCGACCGAGGGGTCGTCGCCGCAAGACCTGCGCCTGCGGGTGCTGCGCATCGCTGGCGCGCGGCCGCTCTCGACAACTCTCGAGGCACTCGTCGTCGGCGCATCCGCCGCGCTGATCGCGGTTCCCACGGTTCTGCTGCTCGCCCCCGCGCTGTTTCAAGCGCTCGCTGGCTGAAGATCTGCCCGTTTCGAGCTCACGGCGACGCACCAAGTTTTAGGGTGGGAGCTATGAAAGCTCGCGCCGCCGTTCTCGCTCTCGCGCTCGTCGCGGTGAGCCTCACCGGTTGCTCGAGTGTGACAGTGGGTAAACCCGTCACCGAGAACAGAACGGTTGGCGAGTTCACAACCGTCTCCATCGATGGCGGTGGCACTCTTTCCGTCACCGTCGGTGAAACGGCATCGCTCACGATCACCGCCCCGCAGGAGACTCTCGACATCATCAAAACGACGACGCTCTCCGGCGCCCTCGAGATCGGACCAGAGCGCGGCATCGCCAGCCTCGACGGTCCGATCATCTACATGCTCACGGTTCCGGTAGTCGACGGGATCATCGTGCGCGGATCCGCGAAAGTCACGGCAGACTTCACCGGAGCGACGGATGTCAGCATCGAAACCCGCGCGTCGGGAACCGTCAAGGGCACCAACCTTGCCGCCGATCACGCGCAGGCGACGGTGCGCGGATCGGGCGGCATCACCATCGACGGCTCGGTGTCGATGCTGTCGGTGGTCGTCACCGGCTCGGGCAACTACGAGGGGCCGAAGCTCACTTCGCGGGAGTGCACAGTCGACATCGCCGGCTCCGGCAGCGCAAAGGTCAACACGACGGGCACGCTCGCGATCGACGTGCGCGGCAGCGGCAGCGTCGCCCACACCGGCGGGGCCAAAGTGACGAGCGACATCGCCGGAAGTGGCGAAGTTACCGAGTTCTAGCCTTCAGAGCTGCGTGATTGTCAGCTCTGCGTCGTCGAGCAAGAGATACATGGTTCGCTCCGAGTCGGGCATCAGCGTGAAGCCGAAGCGCGCGTAGAAATCTCGAGCAGAATCGGAGAGAGCGTGCACGAGCAGCGCGCGTGCACCGATGATTCTGGAAGCCTCGACAGCCTTGAGCAGAGCATGCTGCAGCAGCGAGGCGCCGAGACCCTGGGAAGCAAAGCGTTTGTCGACCGCGAGACGCCCCAGGAGAATCACCGGGATCGGGTCGGGCATGTTTCTTCTCAGCCGCCCGGGCGCTGATTCGATGCCGAGTGAGCTCGACGAGAGGCAGTAGTAGCCCGCGACGAGATTCGAATTCATCTCGATCGAGACGAAAGTTCGGGATGCGCGGCCCCGCTCGTTCTTGAGCGCTCGCTGCGACATCCACTCATTGAGTGACGGTTCGCCGCAGTCGAAGCTCGCGACGTCGTGCTCAGCGGCGATGGGCTGCGGGCTGCGAAAGGAAGTCACTCGACGAAAACGGAGGGGCGCTTGAGGAGGTCGGCAAGTTTGGGGACTGACTTGGCTGGCTGATCGAGCACCGCGCTGAACAGGTTCCAGCCCCGCTCTGAGATCTGTAGATCTCGCTCGCGAACTATCGTCTCCTCGGCCTCGCGCACCAGAGCGGACACCGAGAAATCGGTCACCGATCTGCCTGAAAGCGCCGCAGCATGCTCGATCTCTGACTTTTGGCGCTCAGTCAGTCGAAGCTCGAGCCGATGGGTCTTTGCAGTCATCGTAAAAGTGTACGGCAATCATCCGTACACGGCAGAAGTGTTTAGCGACGGCGCGGGATCAAGCGCTCCAGCTGCGTCACGTGCTTCGGCTCGAGCTCTTCGACGTTCGCGACCTCGAGGAGCTTCATCGTGCGGATGACCTGGTCGGAGAGGATCTCGATCGTGCGGTCGACACCCTGGCGTCCGCCGGCCATCAGCCCGTAGAGGTAGGCGCGGCCGATCAGCGTGAACTTGGCTCCGAGCGCAAGGGAGGCTACGACATCCGCTCCGTTCATAATTCCCGTGTCGACGATGACGTCGGTGTCCTTGCCCACTTCGCGCACAACGTCGGGAAGCAGGTGGAACGGAATCGGCGCACGGTCGAGCTGGCGTCCGCCGTGGTTGGAGAGCACGATGCCGTCGGCGCCGAGGTCGGTGAGCTTCTTGGAGTCTTCGACGTTCTGCACGCCCTTGATGACGAGCTTGCCGGGCCACATGTCGCGGATGATCTTGAGGTCGTCGAAGTTGATCGACGGGTCCATCGCGGAGTCGAGCAACTCGCCGACGGTGCCACCTGTGGAGGAGAGGGAGGCGAACTCGAGCGGGGGAGTCGTCAGGAAGTCGAACCACCACCACGGGCGAGGGATCGCGTTGATGATCGTTCCGGCGGTGAGCTGCGGCGGAATCGAGAAACCGTTGCGCTTGTCGCGGAGTCGGGCGCCCGCGACTGGGGTGTCGACAGTGAACATCAGGGTGTCGAAGCCCGCGGCCGCCGCGCGCTCGACGAGACCGTAGGAGATCTCGCGCTGGCGCATCACGTAGAGCTGGAACCAGTTGCGTCCGTCGGGGTTCGCGGCCTTGACGTTCTCGATCGAGGTTGTGCCGAGCGTCGACAGGGTGAAGGGAATGCCTGCGGCACCCGCAGCGCCGGCGCCCGCGATCTCACCTTCGGTCTGCATCAGGCGCGTGAAGCCGGTGGGGGCGATACCGAACGGCATTGCGGAGGTGCCGCCGAGAACCTGTACCGACGTGTCGACCTTCGAGACGTCGCGCAGAATCGACGGGTGAAACTCGATGTCTTCGAAGGCCTGGCGCGCGCGGGCGAGCGAGATTTCTGCCTCGGCCGCACCCTCGGTGTAGTCAAAGGCTGCCTTCGGCGTGCGGCGCTGGGCAATGTCGCGCAGGTCATAAATCGTGAGCGCGCCCTGCAGGCGGCGCTTCTTGCCATTCATCTCGGGCTTCTTGAACTGCATCAGTTCGAGAAGAGCCTTGGGGTTGGGGAGGGAGCGCTTGGCCATTTCTATTCCTGGTTCTTCTTCGATATGGATGCGACGAGCCGATCCCGACTGCCTGCAATGTGTTCGTTCGAGAGGTGAGCCGCTTTGTCGGGATCCCCGGTGAGGATCGCGTCGAGGATGCCCTGATGCTGCAATGCGACCTCGGTCGCGGTGAGAAGGTGTCCGGCCTGTACCTGCCCGATGCAGAGTTCGATCTCGCCCATCAGCAGGTTGTGCATCGTGGCGAGGCGCGGGCTCGACTGTCCGGCGACGAGCGCCCGATGGAATGCGATGTCGTGGCTGGCGAAGCTCTCGCTGCCGGCGATCGCGCGATTAGCGGCCACGGCCTCCGGTGGCAGGATGCCCTCGGTCGCGAGCCGTGCAACCGCGACGCTCTCGACCATCGCGCGGTTGTCGAAGAGGTCGACGATGTCTTCCCTGCCGAGCTGCGGAACCCGCGCCGCGCGATGTGTCTCGCGGCGGAGGATCCCCTCGGCGACGAGCCGCTCGATGGCCATCTTCGCGGTCGGCCGGGCGACGTCGAACCGCTCGGCGATTGCCGACTCGGTGATCGCCTCGCCGGGGGCGTAGGTCTGGTCGATAACGCGAGCGCGGAGCTCGTCGTAGATTGCCGCGGGAAGAATGGTGGGCCCGGTCATCGCTCCTCCATTCCGTCAACGTTGGCGATTGTTATACAAGGTAGCAGATTGTCTAACAATCCGGGAGAGAGGAGCCTTCCGTGCCCGGGCACGCGACCGTGGCAGGGGTTTCAACCCGGGCCATCGTGCGTAACCCGTGCCGCGAGCGGCGGTTGCACTCACGGACGTGGTCCGACCCGTGCCGGTCGCGGCGGCGGTGCGTTCGCGAGCAGGGCGGTCGGCCGCAACTACGCCGAGTCGCGCCAGACCAGGTGCGTGGCGAGCAGCGTGCCCGTGACCTCGACGGCCTCGCCGCGGATCTGCGCCAGCACCGATTGGGCTGCGCGGCGGCCGAGCTGTTCCGCGGGCTGGTGCACGGTCGAGAGGGGTGGCTGAGTGCGCATGGCCCAGGCGCTGTCGTCGAATCCCACGACGCCGACGTCGGTCGGCACACTACGGCCGGCCGTGCGGAGGGCATCGAGAGCCCCGGCAGCAATCGCATCGGATGACGCGAAGACCCCGTCGACGTGCGGTGCCCGGGCCAGCAGCTCGGTCATGCCCTCGAGTCCGCTCGCGTGGGAGTAGAGCGGAACCTTCACGACAAGGTTGGGATCAAACGCAGCGCCGAGCGCGGCGGTGAATCCGGCAACGCGGTCAAGCCCCGAGTCGCGGTCGAGCCCGGCGGCGATCATGCCGATGGTCTTCCGTCCTGTGCCCATGAGCCGCTCTGTAATTGTGCGCGCGGCGTTGAGGTTGTCGATTCCGACGTAGGGGATGCCCTCGATGTCGACCGGGTGCCCGACGAATGCAGCGGGGATTCCGATCTGGCTGACGACCTTCGCGATCGGATCGTGTGCGCGTGCCGAGACGATGATGACGCCGTCGACGAAGCCCCCGGTGAGGTACTCGGCGACGCGATGGCTGTCGCGGTCAGAGTCGATGACGAGGGAGACGAGCTGGTAGTCGGCCTCCGACAGGGCGGTGTTGATGCCGAGCAGGATCGTGCCGATATTGGGGTCTTCGAGAAAGAGCGAGTGCGGTTCGTGCACGATGAGTCCGACGGCGTGCGACTGGCGAGTGACAAGGTTGCGCGCGGCCGTGTTGCGCACGTAACCCACTTGCTCAATGGCCTCTTCAACGGCCTTTTTCGCGGCATCCGAAACGTATGCCTCTGAATTGAGCACGCGAGAAACCGTGCCTCGCGAGACCCCGGCCACGCGGGCGACGTCGTGAATCGTTGCGCGGGACGAGGCTGCGCGACGCGGGGACATTTCATCAGCGTACTGCGCCGGGGGATTGACAGGGCCGCGATTGCGTGTTTACTCTGGGAACGTTCACAGACTCTCAACGAGGAGTTGTCGGCGTTCCCTCTGGGAACGTTCACAGAAGCGCTCTCGTCGAGGATCCCCACAGCCGAGACCAGGAGCACCACCCTCGTGAGCACGACGCCCGTATCCGCTCTTCTCAACGCGGACATCCCTGCCTTCACGTATGGTGCGGACTACAACCCCGAGCAGTGGACACCCGAGGTGTGGGCGGAAGACGCGCGACTGATGCGCGAAGCGGGCGTCAATCTCGTTGCCCTCAACATCTTCGGCTGGGCGCAGCTCGAACCCCGCAAGGGCGAGTTCGACTTCTGCCAGCTCGATGCCGTGCTCGACGTGCTGCACGCGAGCGGCATAGCCGTCAACCTCGGCACGGGCACGTCGTCGCCCCCGCCGTGGCTCACCGTCGAAAGTCCCGAATCTCTTCCCATGATGATGGATGGCACGAGGCGCTACTTTGGCGGACGCCAGGCGTTCTGCCCGAGCTCAAGTTTTTTCCGTGAGCGCGCGGTCATCCTCGTCGAGCAGGTCGCCCTCCGCTACGGCGGCCACCCGGCGGTGAAGCTGTGGCACGTGTCGAACGAGATCGGCTGCCACAACGCGCACTGCTATTGCGACGACTCGGCCGGCGCCTTTCGCGAGTGGCTGCGAGCGCGCTACGCGACGCTCGACGCACTCAACACCGCGTGGGGCACGGCGTTCTGGAGCCAGCGCTACTCCGAGTGGGAGCAGATCGGCACACCCCGACTCACGGTGTCGACGAGCAATCCCAGCCAGACGCTCGACTTTATGCGCTTCAGTTCCGACGCGCTGCTCGACCTGTACAAGGCCGAAGAAGCCGTGCTGCGGGCGCACAGCGCACTCCCCGTGACGACGAACTTTATGGTCACCGCCCACATTCGCAACCAGGACTACTGGTCGTGGGCGCCGCACGTCGACTTTGTGGCGAACGACCACTACCTCGACCACCGACTCGAAACGCCCGGCGCTGAGCTCGCGTTCGCTGCCGACCTCACGCGCGGCCTCGCCGGGGGAGAACCCTGGCTACTTATGGAAACCGCGACGAGCTCGGTCAACTGGCAGCCGCGCAATGCTGCGAAGGCTCCGCGCGAGCTCCTGCGCAATGCGCTCACGCACGTGGCCCGTGGCGCCGACGGAATCAGCTTCTTCCAGTGGCGCGCGTCACTGCAGGGCAGCGAGAAGTTTCATTCAGCGATGCTTCCCCACGCCGGCACCGGCACAAAGGTCTGGCGCGAGGCGGTTGAGCTCGGCGACATTCTGGCGCGCATCAGCGAGGTCGCCGGTTCGAAAGTTGTGGCAGATGCCGCACTCGTTTTCGACTGGCAGGCGTGGTGGGCAACCGATCTCGACTCGCACCCGAGCGAGAGCGTGCGCTACCTGACCGAGGTGCACCGGGCGCACGCCGCCCTGCTCGAGGGCGGCTACACGGTCGACTTCGTTGCGCCCGGCGCCACCCTCGACGCCTACCCGCTGGTGGTTGTGCCCTGCCTCTACGCGGTCACCGATGCGGCGGCGTCGTCGATCACCGAGTACGTGAGGGCGGGTGGCAACGCGGTCATCACCTTCTTCAGCGGCATCGTTGACGCCGACGACCGGGTGCGCGCGGGTGGCTACCCCGGAGCGTTCCGCGAGATGCTCGGCGTTCACAGCGAGGAGTTCTTCCCGGTCGACGAACCGCTCACCCTTAGCGACGGCAACGCCGCGAGCCTGTGGAGCGAGTTTGTGCACCTCGATACGGCATCTGCGATCGCGACTTTCGCCGATGGGCCGGTCGCGGGTGTGCCGGCGATCACCCGCAACAGCTTTGGCGACGGAACCGCCTGGTACGTCGCAACCGCACTCGATGCGCCCGGGATGCGCGAGTTGCTTGCCCGGGCAGCGAACGAAGCGGGCGTACGCCAGCCCGTGACGCTTGCGGGGGTCGAGATCGTTATGCGACGTGGCATCCACGATTATTTGTTCGTTATTAATCATTCGGATGTCGCGGTGCAGGTGCCCGCGCGCGGCACCGACATCATCGGGGGGAACGTCGTGCACCACCTGCTCGACGTTCCCGCCTTCGAGGTGCGCATCGTGCGACTAGAGAACGATGGAGAGGACACCCAGTGACCGCCGTTCAATCGAGACGCCAGCCCGTGCGCCACAAGCGCGCGATCGCGATCTTTATAGTGCCGTTCGCCGCGCTGTTCACGGTGTTCTATTTGCTGCCGATCGGCTGGGCGGTCTACCAGTCGCTGCTCGTCGTTCAGCGTGACGGAACTTTTGGCCCGCCGGTCGAGGTGTTCGGCGGACTGCAGCAGTACATCCTCGTGTTCCAGAACGACGTTTTCTGGTCGTCGGTCGGGCGGGTGCTGCTGTTCGGCGCCGTGCAGGTTCCGGTGATGCTCGGCTTCGCGCTCATCCTGGCGCTGCTGCTCGATTCGCCGCTCGTAAAGGGCAAGCGCTTCTTCCGGCTCGCGTTCTTTGTGCCCTACGCGGTGCCCGGGGTTATCGCGGCGATTATGTGGGGCTACCTCTACTCGCCCAACCTCTCGCCGTTCATCGGGTTCACGAGCCAGTTCGACCTCTTGTCTCCGCAGACGGTGCTCTGGTCGATCGCCAACGTCGTCACCTGGATCTACGTCGGCTACAACATGCTCATCATCTACTCGGCGCTGCTCGCCCTGCCGACCGAGATCTTCGAGGCCGCGCGCATCGATGGCGCGAGCCAGCTGCAGATCGCGTGGTCGATCAAGATTCCCCTCGTGGCTCCCGCGATCACGCTCACCGCGATTTTCTCGATCATCGGAACCCTGCAGCTGCTCGCCGAACCGCAGGTCTTCCGCAGCTTCACCTCGTCGGTGAGCAGCACCTTTACGCCGAACCTCGCCGTGTACGCGACATCCGCCGTTCCGAACGTCAACCTGGCCGCGGCGATGTCGGTTGTGCTCGCCCTTGCGACGTTCATCATGTCGTTCGCCTTCCTCAAGTTCACCCAGCGAAAGGCCGACAAATGAGTGCCGTGAGCAAGGCCCCGCGCGAGAAGCTCGTCTCGCGCTCGGCGGCGATGATCTTGATGGGTGTCTCGACCCTCTACTTCCTTGTGCCGATCTGGTGGCTCTTCATCTCCTCAACAAAGAGCCGCGGCGACTTCGGTTCAACAGCCGGACTCTGGTTTGCCGACTTCAACCTCGTCACAAACGTCTCCGCCCTCGCCGAGTACAACGGCGGCGTCTACTTCAGGTGGATGCTCAACTCGATCGTTTACGCGGGCGCCGGCGCACTGCTCGGAACGCTCTTCGCCTCCATGTGCGGCTACGCCCTTGCAAAATATCGCTTCCCGGGTCGCGAGTTCATCTTCAACGTTGTGCTCGGCGGTGTGCTTGTTCCCGCAACAGCCCTCGCCCTGCCGCTCTTTCTCATCTTCAGCCAGTTCAACGCGACAAACACCTTCTGGTCGGTCTTCCTGCCGAGCCTCGTGAGCCCGTTCGGTGTCTACCTGGCGCGCATCTTCGCGTCGGCGAGCGTTCCCGACGAACTTCTCGAAGCAGCGAGATTGGATGGCGCGGGCGAAGTGCGCACGTTCTTTACAGTGTCGCGGCGCCTGATGACCCCGGCCCTCGTCACGATCTTCCTGTTCCAGTTTGTGGCGATCTGGAACAACTTCTTCCTGCCGCTCATCATGCTGCGCGACGAGTCGCTCTTCCCCGTGACGCTCGGCCTCTACGCGTGGAACTCGCAGGTCAACCAGATCCCCGAGATCCGCACCCTTGTGATCGTTGGAGCATTCCTGTCGATCATTCCGCTCATCATCGCGTTCCTCAGCCTGCAGCGCTTCTGGCGCGGCGGTCTGGGCGCGGGGAGCGTCAAGTAACTGTCCCACCGCACCGCACCATCCACTCCGAAAAAAGAAAAGGAAATCCCATGCAGATCACGAACCGCAAGCGCATTGTCGCGCTCGGCGTTCTCGTCGCAGTCGCTCTCAGCGGCTGTGCAACAACGGCATCCCCGGGCGACGACGCCCAGGGCATCGACTGCACGCCGGCAGAGGGCAAAGTCGACCTCACCTTCACCAGTTGGATCCCCGGCATCGAGTCGGTTGTCGACATCTGGAACAAGGAGAACCCGGACATCCAGGTTGCCGTTCAGACCGGCCCGAACGGCAACGGCGGAACCTACAAAAACTTCTTCAACCAGCTCAGCGCCGGCAACGCACCCGACCTCGGCCAGATCGAGTACGACGCGCTGCCGAACTTCCGTGTGCAGAATGGCCTCGAGAACATCGCGAGCTGCGCAAACGTGAGCGAGAGCAAGGACCTCTTCATCGACTGGACCTGGAACCAGGTCACGTTCAACGAAGAGGGCGCCGTCTACGCTGTGCCGCAGGACACAGGCCCCATGGCGCTGTACTACCGCAAGGACCTCTTCGAAAAGGCCGGCATCCCCGTGCCGACGACGTGGGACGAGTACCAGGCGGCCGCCGTGAAAATCCGCGAAGAGGGCGGCTACATCACGAACTTCCCGCAGAACGATGTCAACTGGTTCGCGGGGCTCGTCTGGCAGGCCGGCGGACAGTGGTTCGCCAACGACGGCGACGCGTGGGACATCACGCTGACCTCGCCCGAGTCGGAGAAGGTTTCTGACTACTGGCAGGGCCTCATCGCCGATGACCTCGTCTCGAAGGTTCCCGCGTGGACCGACGAGTGGAACAACGCCTACAACACCGGCAACGACTGGACCTGGATCTCGGCAGTCTGGGGAGCCAACTCGATCTCGAGCGGCGCACCCGACACCGCCGGCGACTGGGCCGTGGCCCCGATGCCGCAGTGGAACGCGGGCGAGAACGCCGCGGGCAACTGGGGCGGATCGTCGACTGCAGTGCTCAAGGGCTCGAAGCACCCCTACGAAGCTGCACAGTTCGCACTCTGGCTGAACACCGACCCCGACGCACTCACCGCGCTCAACAAGGAAGCCAACCTCTACCCCGCAACGAAGGAGGGCCTCAAGCTGCCCGTTCTCGCTGACGGTGTCGAGTTCTACGGCGACCAGAAGATTTACGACATCTTCGCCGAGGCGGCAGCGCAGACGAACCCCGACTTCATCTGGGGGCCGACCATGACGCAGACCTACGCAGACGTCGCTGACGGCTTCGGCGGGGTTCTCGGTGGCGAGGGTACTCTGGGCGAAGCTCTGGCGACCGGCCAGGAAAAGACGATCGCCGCCCTCAAGGCAGCCGCGATTCCCGTCAAGGAGTAGCTCTGTCGATCTACCAAATCCGTGCCGCGGGTTCGAGCCTTGTGCTCGACGCCCGCGGCACGGGTGTGCCCGCGATTATTCACTGGGGCGCCGACCTCGGAGACCTGCCGCTAGCGGAGTTCGTCGACGCGCTGGTGCCCGCGATCGGGCCCAGCTCGATCGACGTGCCGATGCGACCGACGCTGCTAACGCTGCTGGCCGACGGTTGGTCGGGCAGGCAGGGGCTCGCGGGATTTCACGTCGACGACCGGGGCGCGTTGGCGTTCGAGCTTGTTGGTGTCACGGCGTCGGAGCGCGACATCCACGTGACGATTGCTTCGGACTCGCTCGCGGTGACCATTGACCTCGCGCTCGATGAGTTCGGAGTTCTGCGTGAGCGGTTGAGCGTGACGAACAACGGTTCCGTGGCATTTGTGCTTGCGGGGGTGGATGCGACGCTGCCCCTCCCCGCGCGGGCGAGCGAGTTGCTCGACTTCACGGGCCGTTGGCCGCGCGAGAGGCAGCCCCAGCGGCGCGAGCTCGCGCACGGCACCTGGAGTCGCGAGGCGCGGCACGGTCGACCGGGTCACGACGCCGCGTTTTTGACGGTCGCCGGTACTCCCGGCTTCGACTTTCGGTCTGGCGAGGTGTGGGCGACCCACGTCGCCTTCAGCGGCGACCAGCAGGTCTGGGTCGACGCGACCGCTACCGGGCACACGCTCGTCGGAGCTGGCGAACTGCTTGCGCCGGGCGAGGTGCGGCTCGCGCCGGGGGAGAGCTACGAAACACCGGCGATCGTTTCGGCGTGGTCGGCTGACGGGCTCGACGGGGTGGCTCGTCGCATCCATTCGTATGTGCGTGCTTCGCACCCGCTGTCGCCGCGCAAGGTCATGCTCAACACGTGGGAGGCCGTGTATTTCGACCATTCGCTCGAAAAGCTGACGGCGCTCGCCGATGCCGCGGCTGGCGTCGGAGTCGAGAGGTTTGTGCTCGACGACGGCTGGTTCACCGGTCGCACTGACGACCGTCGAGCGCTCGGCGACTGGACGGTTGACCCGGTGAAGTGGCCGCTCGGGCTGCACCCGCTGATCGAGGCCGTGCACTCGCGCGGCATGGATTTCGGACTCTGGGTCGAGCCCGAAATGATCAGTCTCGATTCGGATGTCGCCCGGTCGCATCCCGACTGGGTGCTCTCTGAGGGGTCGACCTGGCGATTCCAGCACGTGCTCGACCTTGCGAACCCCTTAGCTTTTGCTCACGTGCACTCGCAGTTGCGCGCGCTGCTCACCGAATACCCGATCGCGTACCTCAAGTGGGACCAGAATCGCGACCTGCTCGCGGGCCGCGCGCACGAGCAGACGCTCGCGACCTACCGGCTGATGGATGCGCTGCGTGAGGAGTTTGTCGGGCTCGAGATCGAGTCGTGCTCGTCGGGCGGTGCGCGTGTCGACCTCGGTGTGCTCGCGCGCACCGACCGGGTCTGGCCGAGCGACACCAACGATGCCCTCGAGCGGCAGTCGATCTATCGGTGGACGGTTGGGCTCGTTCCGCCGGAGTTTCTCGGCGTGCACCTCGGCGCCCCGACCGCGCACACGACGGGGCGCACGCACTCGCTCGGCTTCCGGCTCGCGACTGCGCTGTTTGGCCACGCGGGAATCGAGTGGGATCTCACGACCGCCTCGGCTGGCGAGCTCGCCGCGATCGCGACCTGGGTCGGGGTGTACAAGCAGCATCGCGCGCTGCTGCACTCGGGCGAGGTCGTGCGGATCAACGACTCGGTGCACGGAGTCGTTGGCCCCTCGTCGGCGCTCTTCACCGTTGCCGCTCTCGTTGCGAGCGACGTCGCCGTGCCCGCACCGACGCGGTTTGCCGGGCTCGACCCGTCGCGTTCCTACCGGGTGACGCCGGTGGATGTTGGCGCTCCCGCGCGCTTTCTGCAGGATGCCCCGCCGCCCTGGTGGGCTGCCGGTGGCGTCACGCTCAGCGGGCGCGTGCTGATGGAGGTCGGGCTGCCGATGCCGTTGCTGCTGCCGGAGCAGGCGGTTGTGCTGCACTTCGCCGGGCTCTAGTTGCGCGCGGCTCACTGCGTTCCGTGCCCGGGCACCGCACCGTGGCAGGGGTTGCAACCCGTGCCACCGTCGCTAACCCATGCCGCGGAGCCGCGGCGCACTCGCGGAGCCTGAACGTTTGGGGTCCGCGAGACTTTTGCGACTCCGGGAGGGCGAGGGTCAGCCGACGAGTACCGTGCGCCACAGTTCTTCGAGGTCGGCCGCCATGTCGATGCTGGGGTCGAGTAGCCACTGTGTTTGCAGTCCGTCGGAGGCAGCGGTGAGCAAGCGCGCGATCGTCGCCGGGTCACGGTGCAGGTCGACGAGTCCGTTGACCTGGGCGAGGCGCACCGCTTCGGTGAGCGCGCCGACAACCATCGCGTAGCGATCGCCGAAGAACTCGCGGCTCGTCGTCAGTTCGCTGTGGCTCGTCGCCTCACCGGTGAGCGCCGAGTAGAGCGCGACAAGCCCGGGCACGGTTGTGTTGTGGCGCACGGTCGCGATGAGATCTTCGACGGTAAACGAGTCCATGCTGTAGCCCGTCGCATTGACCTCGTCGCGGCGGGCGAGGATCGCCGTGAACAGGGCATCACGCGAGCCGAAGTGGTGCAGAACGCCGGGCTTGCTCATGCCGACGGCATCCGCAATCTGTTGAACCGTCGCGCCCGTATAGCCGTTCTGCCCGATGATGCGCAGTGCTTCGTCGAGGATCTGGGCGCGCAAAGCCGCGCTCTTCGAGTACGGTCCGCGCTGCGCCATTCCCCGATGCTACCGACACTCACAGGCTCAAAGCGAATTGCTACCACTGGTAGGAATTGGTGTTAGGGTAAACGACAGTTGTCGCGCAGAGGTGCGTCAGAACCTGAAAAGAGGCATCGTGGCCCAGCCCACACTTCACACAGCAATCATCAAAGTGACCGGCCCATCGCGCATGGTGACGCTCGTCGGGCTGCCGATTGCGCTGTTCGCACTCTTTCTGGCGCTGCTTCCGCCCGTGATCGTTGCGATGGCCCTCAAGGTCAACGAAGTGACATCCACCGCTGATGAAGCGGCCGCTGCGCTCGGGCTCATCCTCGGTCTCGGTGCCCTCGCTGCGATGGTGATCAACCCGCTCGTCGGTAGGCTCTCCGACCGCACGGGTGGGCGCTTCGGAATGCGCCGACCGTGGATCATCGGCGGCGTAGTGCTCGGGTATCTCGCGCTGGTTATTGTCGCGACATCCACAAGCGTTCCGATGCTTGTTCTCGGCTGGATGCTTGCGCAGATCGGCTTCAACTCGGCTCTCGCGGCGCTGATGGCGATCATGCCCGACCAGGTGCCGAGCCGTCGTCGCGGCCTCGTCGCCGGAGCGATCGGCATGAGCCAGTACGTCGCGCTCGTCGCCGGAACGTTCATCGTTCAGCTGTTTACGATGACCGCGCAGCAGGTGCTTGTTCCGGCCACGATTGGTGTCGCGATTGTGATCGTCTTCACGCTCGTGTTCAAGGACCGCGTGCTCGAGCACAAGCCGTCCGACAGCATTGGATTGCTCTCGCTGCTCGGTTCGTTCGTCTTCAACCCGCGCAAGAACCCCGACCTCGCGTGGGCCTGGCTCACGCGGTTCCTGATGTACGGCGCGCAGGCGACTGCAAGCACCTACCTCACGTTCTTTCTCATCAACGACCTGGGGATGCCGCAGGCCGAGGCCGCGACCGGCGTCTTCGTCGCGACGCTCGCCAACGCAGTCGGAGTGCTGTCGACGACCTTCATCGCCGGGTACCTGAGCGACAAGCTCGGGCGTCGCAAGATGTTCGTCTTCATCGCGGGCATCGTCGCGATCATCGGCCTTGTGGTCATTGCGCTCGCCCCCACCCTCGCGGTAGTCATCATTGGCCAGTTCATCATCGGCGCCGGAATGGGCGCCTTCGCGGCGGTTGACCTCGCACTCATCGCCGACGTGCTTCCCACTGACGAGGACAACGGAAAGGACCTCGGTGTTGTCAACATCGCGCAGGCCCTGCCGCAGTCGCTCGTTCCCGTTGCGGCCCCCGGAGTCATCGCCCTCACCGGCGGCTACGCGGGTCTCTTTATCACCGGAGCCGTCGTCGGCCTGCTCGGTGCACTCTCGATCACACGCGTTCGCGGCGTCAAGTAAGTCAAGTAAGTAAGGAATCCCAATGAAAGACCGTCTCAACGACCTGCTCGGCACGCTCACCCTCGAGGAGAAGGTGCTGCTGCTCACCGGCCGCGATTTCTGGACCACCTGGCCGCTCGAGAAGATCGGCCTGCGTCGAATGCTTCTCAGCGACGGCCCCTCCGGTGTGCGCGGCGAGAACTGGGACGAGCGCGACCCCTCGCTCAACCTCCCCTCCGCCACTGCGCTCAGCGCGAGCTGGGACTCGGCGATCGCCGCGCGCTACGGTGCTGCCGCGGCGGTCGAGGCTCGCCGCAAGGGTGTCGACGTTGTGCTCGGCCCGACAATCAACCTGCACCGCTCACCGCTCGGCGGCCGTCACTTCGAGGCCTTCAGCGAAGACCCCGTGCTGACCGCCGACCTCGCCGCCGCCTACGTGTCGGGAGTTCAGGACAACGGCGTTGCCGCCACTCCGAAGCACTACATCGCCAACGACTACGAGACCGACCGCTTCACTGCCAATTCGGTTGTGTCGGAGCGCGCGCTGCGCGAGCTCTACCTTCTCGCCTTCGAGAAGTCCGTCACAGAGGCTCACGCGTGGGCACTCATGAGCTCGTACAACTCGATCAATGGCGCGACAGCGACCGAGAACGAACTGCTTGAGACGCCGCTCAATTCTGAGTGGGGCTTCGACGGGATGGTTGTGAGCGACTGGACCGGCGTTCGTTCCACGAACTCCGCCAACTACTCGCAGGATCTCGAAATGCCCGGACCGCAGGGCTTCTGGGGTGCGGCACTCGTAGCTGCTGTGAACGCAGGCGAGGTGGCCGAGGCATCCATCGATCGCAAGGTGCTGCGCATTCTGACGCTCGCCGCCCGCGTTGGTGCGCTCGAAGGATTCGACGCGGCTCCGCTAGTAACCGTCGAAGACGGTGTCGCCTTCGCGCGCGAGGCCGAGGCCGCGGGAACCGTGCTCGTGCAGAATGACGGCATCCTGCCTATCGTCGGCTCACCGCAGAGAATCGCCGTCATCGGGCACAACGCTCTGCAGGCGCGCACGCTCGGCGGTGGCAGCGCGACGGTCATCCCCGAGAAGGTCGTCACGCCACTCGACGGAATCCGCTCGGCGTTCCCCGATGCGCAGGTCGACTACGCGGTCGGCGCGGTTGTGCAGTCGGGTGTTGCTGAGCTGCCGCTCTCCTCTATCGTCAACCCCTCGACGAACGAGCCCGGCGTGCTCGTGCGCTTTATGGCAAACGGCGAAGAGCTCTACCGCGAAGATCGCCGCTCGACAGCTCTCGTCTGGTTCGGCTCGTCGGCTCCGATCGCCGAGACCGAGCTGCTCGAGCTCTCGACCATCTGGACGCCGACCGAGACCGGCACCGTTCTGCTGGGCTTCGCGGCCGCCGGTCATGTCGTTGTGAAGGTCGACGGCGCCGTGCTCTTCGAGAAGGACGCCCCCGTCGACAGCGATGAGCTCGGTGCGGCCCTGATGTCACCGACCGCGCACACTGCGTCGCTCGACGTCGTCGCCGGCACTCCCGTCGAGGTCGTCTACGAGTACCGTCGCCAGGTCGACGAGGCTCTCGCCGGCGCGATGGCCTTCTCCTTTGGGCTTGAGGCGAGCGATGCTGGCGAAGCAGAACTCGTCGCAGAGGCCGCCGCTCTTGCCGCTTCCGCGGATCTCGTTGTGCTCGTCGTGGGAACGAACAGCGCCGTCGAGTCCGAGGGCTTCGACCGCTTCGACCTCGACCTGCCCGGCAATCAGGACGCGCTCGCTCGCGCCGTGCTCGCCGCGAATGACCGCACCGTCGTCGTTGTGAACTCCGGCTCGCCCGTGGTTCTTCCCTGGCGAATGGATGCCGCGGCAATCCTTCTGGCCTGGTTCGGCGGTCAGGAAATGGGCAATGCCCTCGCCGACGTGCTCACGGGTGCCGTCGAGCCCGGTGGCCGCCTCCCCACAACCTGGCCCGCGGCCTTCGCCGACGTTCCCGTGACGAACGTGACCCCGGTCGACGGAGAGGTGCGCTACGACGAGGGCATCCACATCGGCTACCGTGCGTGGCTCAAGGCCGGCGCGACCCCCGCGTGGCCCTTCGGCTTCGGTCTCGGCTACACAACGTGGACGGTCGGTGATGTCGCCGTGGACGGTCTGACCGTAAGCGCGAGCGTGACAAACACCGGCTCACGCAGCGGCAAGCAGGTTGTGCAGGTCTACGCGTCGCGGCCTTCGTCTGCCATCGACCGCCCCGTGCGCTGGCTCGCCGGCTGGGCGACCTTCACCGCTTCGCCGGGTGAGACGGTCGTCGCGACCATTGAGGTGCCGCGTCGCGCGTTCGCGAACTGGGACAACGGCTGGAACTACGAGCCCGGCGAGTACACGCTGTCGGTCGGTACGTCGGTGGACGATCTCGTTGGGTCGGTGACGGTCACGCTGTAGAGCGCCCCGTGCCCGGGCACCGCACGGTGGCTGGGGTTGCAACCCCTGCCGCCGTGCGTAAACCCTGCCGCGGACCCTAAGACGTCTCGCGGACCCCGAATCGTCGGGCTCCGCGATACGTTTGCGGCTCCGCGAGCGCTTCTGGATCGTGTCTACTCGTCGGTGTCGCAGTGCAGCTCAGCCGTGACCGTGCCGTCGAGCTCGACCAGATCACTTCGGTCGTACTCGACGTCGGCATCGTAGTTCTCGATCAGCAGCACCGTGCCCGAGGTCTTCTTGAGCGTGTACACGCCCTCGGTGCCCGTGTTGGGGGCCGACTTCTCGGCGTCAAACTGCACGGCGGTGACGGAGTCGCCGTCACGATCACTCACCGTCACCGAGATCTTGCCATCGCGCGACTGGTTGATCAGATCGAACGAGTAGAACGACCCGGGCCCGTCGGTCACGCTGATTCCGTGCACGTTGTCGTCGGTGCAGTTGACGGTGTCGGGCTTGAGGTTCACCGTGTGCGCCGCGCCATCCTGCTCATACGTGAGTGCGATCGACGAGGGGTTTGTCGAGCACCCGGCCAGCAGAAGTGACGCAGCGGCAACGGCTGCGATGACGAGAAGTCTCATAGGCCGAACGCTAGCAGCGTCGTGGCACGGGTTAGCGACGGCGGCAGGGGTTGCAACCCGTGCCGCGGTGCGGTGCCCGGGCACGGAACTAGGAGGCGCGCGGCAGGTAGTGCGTCTGCGGAATCGAGCGCGCAACCAGCGCGCGCAGAGTCTCAAGGTCGCCGTTCACAATGCCGTGCGCGCGCGCCTGGATGAGTACGTTGCCGATCGCAGTCGCCTCGACCGGCCCGGCCACAACCGGCAAACCGGTGCGGTCGGCCGTGAGCTGGCAGAGGAGAGCGTTCTGGCTTCCGCCTCCGACCAGGTGAATCACGCGAACGGTTGTGCCGCTCAACGAGACGGCCGCGTCGATCGTGCGGGCGTAGGCATCGGCAAGCGACTCGAGGATGCTGCGCACAAGAGCCGCGCGGCTGCTCGGCGCCGGCACGTTGTGCTCGTCGCACCAGGCCGCGATGCGCGCGGGCATGTCGCCGGGCGCGAGGAACCGCTCGTCGTCGGGGTCGAAATGCGCAACCGGACCGTCGTAGGCGGCGGCCTCGGCGAGCAGGGTCGCGAGATCGGCGCCCCACTGGCGCACGGACTCGCTCAGGATCCACAGCCCCATCACATTGCGCAGGTAACGAACGCGACCGTCGACACCGCCCTCGTTTGTGAAGTTCGCCGCGCGACTGGCCTCGCTGAGAATCGGTGCGTCGAGTTCGACCCCGACCAGCGACCAGGTGCCACACGAGATGTAGGCAAAGTCGGCGTCCGCCGCGGGAATCGCAACGATCGCCGAAGCGGTGTCGTGCGAGCCGACGGTTGTGACCTGAAGGTTCGGCAGGCCGATGCGCGCTGAGATGTCCGTTGTGAGGCTGCCGAGCACGGTTCCCGCGCGCATCAGGCGAGGGAAGAGCGCGCGGGGGAGACCCGCGCGAGCGATCAACGCGTCATCCCATTCGCCCGTTGTCGCGTTGAGAAGGCCAGTCGTCGACGCGTTCGTGATCTCGGCGACTGCCGTACCGGTCAGCCAGTAGCCGAGCAGGTCGGGCACAAGCAGAAAGGAATCGGCGGCGGCGAGACGACCGGCGGCCGCGTCTTCCGCAAGCTGGAAGACCGTGTTAAACGGCAGGTGCTGCAGCCCCGAAACCGCATACAGCTCGGATGGCGCGACCCGATCGTGCACGTCGGCGACGCCCCGCGCGGTGCGCGAGTCCCGGTAGTGGAACGGCTCAGCGAGCATGCGCCCGCCCGACATCAGCGCGTAGTCCACCGCCCAGGAATCGATGCCGACACTTACGAGCTCGGGCTCCTGGTGGGCTGCCGTCGCCAGGCCGGTGAGGGCGTGGTTGTAGAGCCCGGTGATGTCCCAGTGCAGCTCACCGTTGGTCTCAACGGGTCCATTGGGAAAGCGCGACACCGGAACGAGCGTCAACTCGTTGTGCCCGACGTAGCCGAGCATCACCCGGCCGCTCGTCGCTCCAAGGTCGACGGCGGCAACAGCCTTGGTCATGCGAGACCTCGCTGGTTGAGTAGGTCGCTCAGCGACCGTATCGAAACCCACGTGCGCGCAACCCCGGTTTCGATACGCGAGCTCGTTCCTCGCGCGCTACTCAACCACCAAGAGTGAGCAACTCGGTCGCGCGCGCTCAACCCGCGAGCCATTAGCGCAGGAAGGCCGCAGCAACACCCGCGTCAACGGGGATGTGCAGACCTGTGGTGTGCGAGAGGTCGGGGCCGGTGAGCACCGAGACGGCGTTTGCCACGTTCTCCGGCAGCACCTCGCGCTTGAGGATTGTGCGCTGTGCGTAGAACTTGCCGAGGTCGTCTTCTTCGATGCCGTAGGTCTTTGCGCGGTTCGCGCCCCAGCCTGCGGCGAAGATGCCGGATCCGCGAACGACTCCGTCGGGGTTGATGCCGTTGACCTTGACGCCGTGCTCGCCGAGTTCGACGGCGAGGAGGCGCACCTGGTGAGCCTGGTCTGCCTTGGTTGCCGAGTACGCGATGTTGTTCGGGCCGGCAAAGACCGAGTTCTTCGACGAGATGTAGATGACGTCGCCACCCATTCCCTGCTCGATGAGGGTCGGTGCCGTCGCCTTGGAGACGAGGAACGAGCCCTTCGCCATGATGTCGTGCTGGAAGTCCCAGTCCTGTTCCGTCGTCTCAAGCAGGGGCTTGGAGAGCGAGACACCCGCGTTGTTCACAACGATGTCGAGACCGCCGAAGGCGAGCAGGCTGTCCTGAACCATTGTGGTGATCGCTGCGGAATCGGTCACGTTGACCTGAAGCCCGATCGCGACATCCACATTGCCAATCTCCGCTGCGGCGGCCTGGGCTTTCGCGAGGTCGAGGTCGGCGATGACAACGCAGGCGCCGTCGGCGGCGAGGCGAGTTGCGATGGCCTTGCCGATTCCGGAGGCGGCCCCCGTGACGAGTGCGATGCGCGTCGCGTGCGACTTTGGCTTCGGGAGGCGCTGGAGCTTTGCCTCTTCGAGGGCCCAGTACTCGATGCGGAACTTCTCCGCGTCGCTGATCGGCGCGTAGGTCGAGATGGCCTCGGCTCCGCGCATGACGTTGATCGCGTTGACGTAGAACTCGCCGGCGACGCGCGCCGTCTGCTTGTTCGCGCCGTAGCTGAACATGCCAACGCCGGGCACAAGAACGATGAGCGGGTCGGCGCCGCGGATCGCGGGGGAGTCGGAGACGGCGTGCTTGTCGTAGTACTTCGTGTAGTCCTTGCGGTATGCCTCGTGCAGCTCCTTGAGGCGCGCGATCGAGTCCTCGACCGAGGCGCCGGCGGGCAGGTCGAGCAGCAACGGCTTGACCTTTGTGCGCAGGAAGTGGTCGGGGCAGCTTGTGCCGAGTTCGGCGAGCTTGGGCGCATTGGCCGAGGCCAGGAAGTCGAGAACGGCGTCGGAGTCGGTGAAGTGACCGACGACGGGGCGGTCGTGTGAGGCGATTCCGCGAATCGTCGCGGCGAGGGCGGCGGCCTTCTCGCGGCGAGCGGCAACCGGCAGCGCGGCGTTCTTCGCGACGGTGCGGCCGAAGGGGTTCTTCTTGCCCTTGGCTTCGATGTACGCCTCGGCGGTGTCGATGATCCAGCGCGAGTTCGCCTCGGCCTCTGCCGAAGTGTCGCCCCACGCTGTGATGCCGTGACCACCGAGGATCACGCCGATCGCTTCGGGGTTCGCCTCTTTAATTGCGGCAATGTCGAGCCCGAGCTGGAACCCGGGGCGGCGCCAGTCAACCCAGGCCACCTTTCCGCCGAACGCCTTTTTGGAGAGCTTCTCGCCATCCTTTGCGGTGGCGAAAGCAATGCCCGAGTCGGGGTGCAGGTGATCGATGTGCGCGGCATCCACGAGTCCGTGCATTGCCGTGTCGATGGATGGCGCAGCACCGCCCTTACCGTGCAGCGTGTAGTCGAACGCCGCAACCATTTCGTCTTCGCGCTCAACTCCGGGATAGGTCTTGACCATCGCGCGCAGGCGGTCGACGCGGAGCACCGCGAGGCCCGCCTCGGTGAGGGTGCCTAGGTCTCCGCCGGAGCCCTTGACCCACATAAGTTCGACTTCTTCGCCCGTGACGGGGTCGATCTCGGTGCCCTTTGCGGACGTGTTGCCGCCGGCGTAGTTGGTGATGCGCGGGTCAGAACCGAGACGGTTTGAGCGCGCGAGAAGCTCAGCTGCAGTCGGGTTGGTCATTGTCTTATGCTCCCCAGCTCAGCTGTGCGCCGCCGACGCGTTCTTCGGCGATTGTCTTCTGGTATCCGGATGCCGCGTACGCAGCCATCGGGTCTCCGGCGAAGCCGCGCGACTCGCGCCATGCCGCCAGGTCGCCGCGAACGTCGGTGTAGAAGGCATCCATCAGAATGCCGTTGGCGCCGAGCACGTCGCCCGCGTCCTGTGCGGTCTTGAGTGCGTCGCCGTCGACGAGCAGCGCGCGCGCCGTCATCTCCTGCACGTTGAGCACCGAACGGATCTGGCCGGGGATCTTGTCCTCGACGTTGTGGCACTGGTCGAGCATAAAAGCGACGGGCGATCCGGGGCCGTAGCCGCCTCCGCGCACAACCTCATAGAGGATGCGGAAGAGCTGGAACGGGTCGGCGGCACCGACGATGAGGTCGTCATCGGCGTAGAAGCGCGAGTTGAAGTCGAACGAGCCGAGCTTGCCGAGACGCAGGAGCTGCATAACGATGAACTCGATGTTGGTGCCGGGCGCGTGGTGTCCGGTGTCGAGGCAGACCATCGCGCGGTCACCGAGTGCGGAGACCTGGGCATAGGACGTTCCCCAGTCGGGAACGTCGGTGTGGTAGAAAGCCGGCTCGAAGAACTTGTACTCGAGAACGAGGCGCTGCTCTTCACCGATGCGGGCGTAGATCTTGGCGAGCGAGTCGGCGAGGCGGTCCTGGCGACCTCGGATGTCGCCCTGGCCGGGGTAGTTGGTGCCATCGGCGAGCCAGACCTTGAGGTCCTGCGAGCCGGTCTGGTGCATGATGTCGATGCACTCGAAGTGGTGGTCGATGGCCTTCTGGCGAATCTTGGGGTCGGTGTGCGTGAGCGAACCGAACTTGTAGTCGTCGTCCTGGAACGTGTTGCTGTTGACAGTGCCGAGGTCGACGCCGAGGTCATTGGCGAACTTGCGCAGGTCGGTGTAGCTGTCGACCTTGTCCCACGGAATGTGCAGGGCGACGCTCGGGGCGAGACGGGTGTACTCGTGCACCTGTGCCGCGTCGGCGATCTTCTCCTGCGCGGTGCGCGGAGTTCCGGGTGTCGAGAACACCTTGAAGCGTGTGCCTGAGTTGCCGAATGCCCAGGAGGGGAGTTCGATCGCCTGCGCCTCGAGGAGAGGAGCGATCGAGTTGAAGGTCGTCACGAGTGTGCCTGTCTTTCTTGGTTCGCGAGCTGGTTTTCCAGATTGAATATTTCGGTCAAACGCGGAGCGGACTGGTCGGGGCGACCGTCGACGCTCACAAAGAATTCGGCCATCTCTGCCTCCCAGGGGGCAGTGGCGGGGTTGTGCTCGAGGCTTTTCTGCGAGGCGGCGTCATCGTCGGTCTCGTAGTAGCCGATAAGCAGCCCGTCTTCACGAAGGAAGAGGGAGTAGTTGTGGCGGCCGGAGGCGGCGATGGCCTCGAGCATTTCGGGCCAGACGGCCGCGTGGCGCTCGACGTACTCGGAGAGGCGGTGCGGGTGAACCTGCAGTTGAAAACAGACTTTCTCCATCGAAACCTCTCCTTTCTGAGTAGTTATCGGTTGTAGTGTTTGGTGGTACCCGGCCGGCAGACCACCTCTGCCGGCCGGGGACCTCTGTGAGACGGACTTAGAAGTCGAAGTCCGCGATGTTGTCGGCGTTGAAGGTGTACGGGTCTCCGAGGAGAACCGTTCCGTTTTCGCCAACGGTGTAGTCACCGAGCTTGCCGGCTTCGAACTTGTCGCCCTCGGCGCCGGTGATTTCACCCTCGATGAGTGCCTTGGTTGCGTAGGCAGCAAGGTAGCCAAGGTCAGCCGGGTTCCAGAGTGCGAACGCGGTGACAGTGCCGTCGGTGACGTAGTCGCGCATCTGGTTCGGCGTGCCGAGACCGGTCAGCGAGACCTTGCCCTTGAAGTCCGAGGTCTGGAGGTAGCGTGCTGCTGCAGCGATACCAACGGTTGTCGGGGAAACGATGCCCTTGAGCTCCGGGTACGTCTGGAGGAGTGCAGCGGTCTTGTCGAACGAGGTCTGGTCGTCGTCGTCGCCGTAGACAACATCAACGAGCTCGATGTTCGGGTGGTTTGCTGCGAGGTCTGCCTTCATGAGCTCGATCCAGGCGTTCTGGTTCGTAGCGTTCGCGGTTGCGGAGAGGATAGCGATCTGTCCCTCGTCACCGATCTGCTCTGCAATGAGGTCGACCTGGATCTTTGCGATGCCCTCGCCAGTTGCCTGGTTGATGAAGATGTCGCGGCACTCGGCGTCGGTGTCGGAGTCGAAGGTAACTACCTTGACGCCTGCATCGCGTGCCTCGTTGAGTGCGTCGCAGATGGCGGTGGGGTCGTTAGCGGAAACCGCGAGACCGCCGACACCCTGCTGGGTGAGCGTGTTGATGAAGCTGACCTGTCCGTCGGGGGTTCCCTCGGCGGGTGCCTGCTCGTCGTACGTTCCACCGAACTCCTCGATGGCTTCAGCGCCACCCTTGTCGGAGGTGTCGAAGTACGCGTTACCGAGGTTCTTCGGAACGAAGGTGATCGCGAGGTTCGCGTCTCCGCCTTCTCCGCCTTCGGGGGTGTCGGTCGCGGCACAGCCGGTTGCGACGAGAGCGACGCTCAGCGTGAGCGCTGCAATAGCACCGACGCGGCGAGCGCCTGAGCTGCGTGTGAGGTTCTGAAACAACATCCTTGTTCTCCCTTTATCTTTTATGGTCTGGTCGATGTGATTGCACCGACAGTCAGGTAACCGCTAGCTCTTGGTGGCTGGTACGGTTTCTGGTTTTTTGCCGCCGGGCTTGGATCGCTTGCTGCGGATCCAGGCCAGGACGCTTGTGGACACCACCGAGGCGACGAGCAGGGTGCCGGTGATGATGTTGATGACGTCGGAGGTGACCGACGCGAGGCGAAGGGCACTTCCGAGGGTGCCGATGAGCAGCACACCCGCAAGCACTCCGTGGAGTGCGCCTTTTCCGCCGAAGATCGAGACGCCACCGAGAAGTACTGCCGCGATGACCGCGAGCTCGAGGCCCGTCTGGTTGTCACCGCGTGCACTCGAGAAGCGCAGCGTGTAGAAGATTCCCGCGAGGGCCGAGACCGCGCCGCTCAGCACAAACAGGATGAACTTCGTGCGCTCGACGTGCACACCGGAGAAGCGCGCGGCTTCCGGGCTCAGGCCGATGGCGAAGATTCCGCGACCAAACTGCGTGAAGTGCAGGATGATCGCGAAGACGATCGCAAGAACGATGATCAGGATGACAACACTCGGGATCGCCGTTGCACCGATCTTCGACTTGGCGAGGTCTTTCCAGAACTCGGTGAAGTCGGTCACGGCGGTTGTGCCGAGGAGACCAACCGCGAGACCGCGGTAGAGCGCGAGCGTACCGATGGTCACGGCAAGTGATGGCAGCCCGACGACAGTAATAAGGAAGCCGTTGAGCGCTCCGGCAATCGCACCGACGATGATCGCAACAAGAGCGGCGGCCTCGAGGGGCATTCCGGCCTGGTGCAGCGTTCCGAGTGTGACGCTCGCGAGTGCCGCGGTACTTGCGACAGAGAGGTCGATTTCACCGGTGATGATCACGAGCGTCATCGGCAGTGCGATGAGCAGGATCGGCGCGATGTCGAGAAGCAGGTAGGTCATCGTGATCGGTGCGGCGAAGTGCTTGACGGAGACCGAGGCGACGATGATCACGAGGATGAGGCCGGCGAAGACGGCGCTCTCACGGGTGAGGAAGATGCGCTTCCAGAGCGCGCTTCCGTAGTCCTTGTAGTTGCGTGCGACAGCCATTGTCGCGGTGTTTGAGGAAGTCATTAGTCTTTGTCTCTCGCTTCCACGAGCTTGCGTGATTGACGGAGGGCGAGGAGGCGGTCGAGCACGATCGCGCCGATGATAAGAACACCGACGACGGCGCGCTGCCAGAAGTCCTGCACGCCGAGGATCGGAAGTGCGCGGTTGATTGTGAAGAGCAGGAAGGCGCCAATTGCGGCACCCCACACCGTTCCGCTGCCGCCGAAGATCGCGACACCACCGATGACCGCGGCGCCCACTGCCTCGAGTTCAAAGCCGCTGCCGGCCTGCGAGTTGATCGTGCCGTAGCGAGCCGAGTACAGAACTCCCGCGAGTCCGGCGAGAGCGCCACAGACGACGAACGCGACGAGCACACGCTGCGTGACCTTGAGGCCGTAGAGCTGGGCAGCCCCAGGGTCGGAACCGATCGCGTACAGCTCGCGGCCGCCGCGCTGGTTGCGCATGTACCAACCGGCGACGATCAGAACGATGAGGGCGATGATCGTGAGCACGGGGATAAAGAGCACCTGTGCCGTACCGAGAGCGAGGAAGTCCTTGGGCATGTCCGACGCGTTGATGCGGTCGCTGCCGGTCCACGCGACGTTGATGCCTCTATAGATATAGAGCGTGCCGAGTGTGATGACGAGCGCGGGAACCTTTGCGAAGGCGACGAGCGCACCGTTGACGAGCCCGAGGAGGCCACCGAAGATCACGCCGGCAACGAAGACCAGGATGATCGGGATGCCGGGGAAGTCGATGAAGAGGCGACCCGTCATGTAGGCCGTGAGGCCGAGAGTCGAACCGACCGAGAGGTCGACGTTGCGGGTGATGATTACAACCGCCTGGCCAACCGCAACGAGCAGCAGGATTGAGGGGGTCAGCAGCAGGTCGCGGAAGCCGTCGGCGCTGAACAGGAAGTTCGGGTTCTTGATCGTCGCGGCAGCGACAACAAGAACGAAAGCGAGCAGGATGCCGGTCTCTCGTGCCTTGGCGAAGCCACCGAGCCCGTGCAGAACTCGAGTTCCGAACGAGTCGTTGGTCGTTGTGGTCAGCGTTGTCACGCGGTGGCCTCCTGGCTCTGGGTCGCGGCGAGCATGACGGACTCAGCCGTCGCCTCGGCACGCGGAATGTCTGCGGTGATGCGACCCTCGCGCACAACCAGAACGCGGTCGGCCATGCCGAGCACCTCGGGCAGTTCTGACGAGATCATAAGAATCGCCATGCCCTCGCCGGCGAGCTGGGAGAGCAGGCGGTGCACTTCGGCCTTTGTTCCCACGTCGATGCCGCGAGTGGGCTCGTCGACGATGAGGATGGACGGCTTGGTTGCAAGCCACTTGGCGAGAACAACCTTCTGCTGGTTGCCACCGCTCAGTGTTCCGACCTCGGTGTCGAGCGCGCTCGTCTTGACTTCGAGGCGGCTCGCCCAGATGCGTGCTGCCTCGTTCTCCTTGCCGGAGAAGAGGAGACCGAAGCGCGCGAGCGACGAGCGGATCGCCATCGTTGTATTGATCGCGACAGTCGAATCGAGCACGAGGCCCTGCTTGCGGCGGTCTTCGGGAACAAGGGCGATGCCGAGGCGCATGGCAGCCGCCGGGCTGCGGCGGGGAACAACCTTGCCCTTGATCTTCACGGTGCCCGAAGAGTAGGGGTCAACACCGAAGACGGCGCGAGCAATTTCGCTGCGACCAGCGCCGACGAGGCCGGCAAGCGCGACGATCTCACCCGAGCGCACGGTGAAGTCGACGTCGTGGAAGACGCCGGCCTGCGTGAGTCCCTCGACGACGAGCACCGGTTCACCGATGACCGCATCTTCTTTGGGGAAGAGCGTTGTGACGTCGCGGCCGACCATACGACGCACGAGCTGGTCGACGTTGGTCTCGGCGATCGGGTCGGTCGAGATGTACTCGCCGTCACGCATAACAGTGACGGTGTCGCACAGGTCGAAGACCTCGTCGAAGCGGTGCGAGATGAAGAGGAGCGCGCGACCCTCGTCGCGCAGGCTGCGGGCGACGGCGAACAGGCGGTCAACCTCGACACCGCTGAGGGCGGCTGTCGGCTCGTCCATCACGAGCACCTTTGCATCAAGCGAGATGGCCTTGGCGATCTCGATGATCTGCTGGTCGGCGATGGAGAGACCGAGTGTCGGGCGGTCGGGGTCGATGCGAACACCGAGGCGCTTGAAGAGGCCGATCGCCTCGTTGCGCATGCGCTTGCGATCGATGCGACCAAGGCTCAGGGTCGGCTGGCGTCCCATAAAGACGTTCTCGGTGACCGAGAGGTCGGGGAAGAGTGTGGGCTCCTGGTAGATGACCGCGATGCCGGCGGCCTTCGACTGGGCGGTGGTCGTGAAGTCGACGCTTTCGCCCTCAAGCTCGAAGTCGCCGCTGTCACGCTGGTAGAGACCGGCGATGATCTTGACGATCGTGGACTTGCCCGCACCGTTCTCGCCGATGAGCGCGTGAATGGAATTGGAGCGAAGGGTGAGGTTGCCGCTCGTGAGTGCCACGACGGAGCCGAACGATTTCGCGATATTGCGAAGCTCGAGGGCTGGAGCACCACTGGTGCTGGGGCTAATCGACATTGATCTACCTTGTACTCGACTGTGAGTGATTATTGAATCGTTTTAAGACTACGTAGGAAGGACTATAGGGGCAAGCTTTCTCGAACGTCAAGTTAGGGTCAATATTCGGGATTAGTGGACAAACGACGCAAGAGTGCCACTATTGAACCCATTCAATTGCACGGGAAGGTACAGCAATGTCCGCTGTGAGCATTCGAGATGTCGCGCATCGCGCCGGGGTCTCGGTTGGCACGGTGTCCAATGCGATCAACCGCCCGAACATTGTTGCCGCGAGCACCGTGGCCAAAGTGCAGGCGGCGATCGACGAACTTGGCTTCATCCGCAACGATGCAGCGCGACAACTTCGGGCCGGCCGCAGCAAGACAATCGGCCTCGTTGTGCTCGACGTGCGTAACCCGTTCTTCACGGATGTCGCGCGCGGTGCCGAAGACCAGGCAGCCATCTCCGGCTTCACCGTGCTTCTCGGCAACAGCGACGAGAGCCCGATACGAGAAGCCACCTACCTCGACCTCTTCGACGAGCAACGAGTGCACGGCGTGCTCATCTCGCCCTTTGACGACATCACCCCGCGACTTGTTGCGCTGCGCAACCGGGGCATCCCCGCGGTTCTCGTTGACCGCTCGAGCGGCGACGAGAGCTTCAGCTCCGTCTCGGTTGACGACCTCGAGGGCGGACGCATGGCTGTGCAGCACCTCATCGACATCGGCCGCCGCCGCATTGCTTTCATCGGCGGGCCCATGGTCATCCGCCAGGTCGCCGACCGGCTTGCCGGCGCACGTCGCGCCGCCGCCGAATCCGACGCCCGGTTGGAAGTCATCGATATTGACGCGTTGAGCGTTTTGGAAGGTCGACGCGCGGGCGCATCCATCGTCGCTCGTTCGACCGAAGACCGACCCGACGCCATCTTCGCCGCCAACGACCTCGTTGCCATGGGCGTTTTGCAGGCGCTGATGATGCAGGGCGTTGACGTGCGGGTGCCCGACGAGATCGCCCTGATCGGCTACGACGACATCGATTTTGCGAGCGCGGCCGTTGTGCCACTGTCGTCGATTCGGCAGCCGAGCGCGCTCATCGGCCAGACCGCCGTCGAGATTTTGCTCGATCAAGCCGAGAATTCCGAGGCGCCTGCGCGGCAGATTGTCTTCCAGCCCGAGCTCGTTGTGCGCGAGAGCACAAGCGGTTCCGGTGCAGCCCGCTCGTAATGGGGGTACAACCCAGTCGTAGAAAGACTGGTCTATAGCGCTCGCGACTGGCACTATTTAGTGCAGAGCACGAGGGCGACTCGAGCTGCAGCTTGAGGAGTGGAACGTGTCAGCTAGCGTTCGTGATGTCGCAAAACGTGCGGGCGTGGCGGTCGGCACCGTGTCCAACGTTCTCAATCGTCCGGAGAAGGTATCCGACGACATTCTCCAGCGGGTGCTCGCCGCGATCGATGAACTCGACTTCGTGCGCAACGACGCCGCCCGCCAATTGCGCAGCGGCCGCAGCGCGTCGATCGGGCTCGTTCTCATCGATGTACGAAACCCATTTTTTACCGATGTCGCGCGCGGGGCCGAGCACCGTGCAACCGACGAGGGCGTCTCAGTGACCCTCGGCAACAGCGATAACGACGTCGACCGCCAGACGGCATACCTCGACCTGTTCGAGCAGCAGCGGGTGCAGGGAATCCTGATCACCCCACTCGGCGAGGTGCACGAGCGACTCGTGCAGCTCAAGCGCCGTGGCACCCCCGTTGTGCTCATTGGGCGTGGCGTCACCGACCCGGCCTTCAGTCTCATCTCCGACGACGACCTTGCTGGCAGCAGGCTAGCCGTCGAGCACCTCATCGCGCAGGGTCGCACGCGCATCGTCTTCGTCGGAACCCACGAGGTGGCCGGGCACGTCGCCGACCGGCTCGAGGGCGCTCGCCGCACGGTCGCCGAGCACCCCGGAGTCACCCTCGACGTTATGCAGGTCGCGTCGCTCGACGTCGACAACGGAAAGGATGCCGGTGCGCGCATCGTCGCCCGCCCGCCCTCCGAACGCCCGGACGCCATCTTCGCCGCCAACGACCTCGTTGCCATCGGTGTGCTGCAGTCGCTCATTATGGGCGGCGGAATCGCCGTGCCCGAAGAGATCGCGGTCATCGGCTACGACGACAACGAGTACGCGCGTGCGGCGGTCGTTCCCCTCTCCTCGATTAGGCAGCCGACCGCCCTCATCGGGCAGACTGCTGTAGAGATATTGCTGCGTGAGGCCGCAAACCCCGACTCGCCGCCGCAGCAGATCGTTTTTAAGCCCGAACTTGTTGTGCGCGAAAGCACCGAAAATCACTAAGGAACCACCATGTCTGTCGTTGTCGTAGCCATCCAGACCCCCAAGCCCGGTCGACTACAGGATGTGCTTGACGCCTTCGAGGTCATCACCCCGCTCGTGCACAACGAGCAGGGTTGCGAGCTCTACGCCGTGCACACCGACGGCGAGGCCGTCTACATCATCGAGCGCTGGTCGAGCCAGGAAGACCTCGACCTGCACGCGGCCGGCGAACCTCTCGTCAAGCTCGACGAGCTGCGCGGCGACGCGCTCGCGGTTCCGGTTGCCGTGCACGTGATGAGCAACCTGCCCTACGGCCAGCCCACGCTCGGAACAATTCAGTAGAACCGATTCGAACGCTGCGAAACAACGCCGCAACATCTCCCGTCTAGGCTGGGGCAATGGGCGACCTGTTCGATGGCTACGGTGGTACGTCCACACGTTCGCGAGGCGCTGCCGCCTTCGACGAGATGTTTTCCACCCCCGGTATAGCGCGTAGCGCGTACAAAGAAATTCACGCTGCACTCGCGCAGATGACGCAGGAGGAGTTGCGCGGTCGAACCGAAGCACTCGGTGCCTCGTATCTCGCGCAGGGCGTGACCTTTGACTTCGCGGGGGAGGAGAGGCCGTTCCCGCTCGACGCTGTTCCGCGCGTTATCGCGCAGGCCGAATGGCTTGAAGTTGAGGCCGGAATCAAGCAGCGCGTTCGCGCCCTCGAAGCCTTTCTCGCCGACATCTACGGCAAGCAGGACGCCGTGCGCGACGGCGTTATCCCCGCGAAACTGATCACCTCGTCGAGCCACTTCCATCGCGAAGCCGCGGGCATCGAGCCGGCAAACGGAGTGCGAATCCAGGTCTCCGGCATCGACCTAATCCGAGATGAAAAGGGTGGATGGCGCGTCCTCGAGGACAACGTACGCGTCCCGTCTGGCGTGAGTTACGTCATCTCCAATCGCCGGGTGATGGCCCAGACGCTGCCCGAGCTGTTCGTTTCCATGCGCGTTCGCCCCGTGGGTGACTACCCGCACAAGCTCCTGCAGGCGCTGCGCGCGTCGGCTCCCGAGGGTGTCGACGACCCCAACGTCGTTGTTCTCACCCCCGGTGTCTACAACTCGGCCTACTTCGAGCACACACTTCTCGCCCGCCTGATGGGCGTCGAGCTCGTTGAGGGCCGCGACCTGTTCTGCTCCGGCGGCAAGGTCTTTATGCGCACAACCAGCGGGCCGACGCGCGTCGACGTCATCTACCGCCGCGTTGACGACGAGTTTCTCGACCCGCTGCAGTTTCGCGCCGACTCGATGCTCGGCAGCCCCGGGCTTATGCTCGCAGCGCGCCTCGGCAACGTCACAATCGCCAACGCCGTCGGCAATGGGGTCGCAGACGACAAGCTCGTCTACACCTACCTGCCCGAGCTCACGAAGTACTACCTGGGCGAAGAGCCGATCCTCAAGAACGTCGACACGTGGCGCCTTGAAGACAAGGGCGCGCTCGAAGAAGTACTCGACCGCCTCGACGAGCTTGTGGTCAAGCCCGTCGACGGGTCGGGCGGTAAGGGCCTCGTGGTCGGCCCCGCTGCATCCAAATCGGAACTTGAAGATCTGCGGCAGCGCCTCATCGCCGACCCGCGTGGCTGGATCGCGCAGCCGGTTGTGCAGTTGTCGACGATCCCGACGCTTGTGGACGACGGGATGCGCCCGCGTCACGCCGACCTTCGGCCGTTCGCCGTCAACGATGGCAAAGACATCTGGGTTCTGCCCGGTGGCCTCACCCGCGTCGCACTGCCCGAAGGCGAGCTCGTTGTAAACAGCTCGCAGGGCGGCGGCTCGAAAGACACCTGGGTCGTCGGACTCGACCCGCTGCAGGTCTCGCGCCACAGCATCCAGGGGCTTGTTGCCGATCAGGCGGCAAACACGTCGTCGATCCCGATCATCACCGCCGAGCACATTCAGGACCACGGCCCCGAAGACCGGCCGCGCGGAAACGGGCAGCAGGAGCAGCAGCAACAATCTCGTTCGGTGGTCGGGCGAAGTCGAGACCAGGCCGAGCGCAGCCGAGGCACTGCTGAGGTGGTCACTTCGACAAGCTCAGTACAGCGTTCGACAGGCTCAACCACCGAGAGCGCGAAGGACGAATCATGCTGAGCCGCATCGCCGAATCACTGTTCTGGATCGGGCGCTACATCGAGCGTTCCGACGGCACGGCGCGCATCCTCGACGTGCACCTGCAGCTGCTACTCGAAGACCCGTGGATCGAAGAAGACCTCGCCTGCCGCTCGCTGCTCAGCGTGATGGGTTCAGAGGCTCCCGTCGACCAGGTGCTGACGCGGCAGGATGTTCTGAGCATCCTCGCCGTCGATCGGAGCGAACCTGCATCCATCGCCTATTCGCTTGGGGCGGCCCGCGAGAACGCTCGCCGCGCTCGCGAGATTGTGTCGACCGAGCTCTGGGAGTGCCTCAACACAACCCGTGCCCGTATGCCGCGCAAGGTCTCGAGCGACAAGGTGCACGAGTTCTTCGGGTGGGTGCGCGAACGTTCCGCACTCGCCGTCGGCATCATCGAGAGCGCAACGAGCCGCGATGAGGCCTGGCAGTTCTTCACCCTCGGTCGCTCGATCGAGCGCGCTGACATGACCGCGCGACTGCTCGCAACGCGGTCGCTCACCGAGGCAAGCGGCCCGTCGTGGACGACAATCCTGCGCAGTTGTGGCGCCTACGAGGCCTACCTGCGCACCTACCGCGGTGTGCCGAGCGCGCGCAACGCGGCCGAATTCCTGCTGCTTGACCGGCTCTTTCCGCGGTCGATCCTGTTCTCCGTTTCGCGCGCCGAGGCGTGCATGCGCGAGATCGAACCGCGCGCTGACCGCGTCGGCGTCTCCGACCAGGCCCAGCGCCTGCTCGGGCAGATTCGTAGCGAGCTCGAGTACCGCCCGATCGCCGACATTCTCGAAGACCTGCCGCACCACATGGACAACGTGCAGGCCGCGACAAGTGCAGCGTCTGAGGCAATTCGCCAGCGCTACTTCCCGACAAACGCTGCACCTAGCTGGGTGGGAGAGAGCTCGTGAATCGCCTACGCATCAAGCACATGACAGGTTTCCACTACGGCGGAGACGTCACCGCCTCGTACAACGAGGCCCGCATGCTTCCCATCTCCTCCGATGGCCAGCTTGTGCTCTACTCGAACCTCGAGATCCTGCCGATCTCCAGCCAGCACCAGTACGTCGACTACTGGGGTTCGCGCGTCTCCTCGTTCGAGATCCTTACGCCGCACAAGGAGCTATCGCTCACCGCCAACAGCCTCGTCGAGGTGCGCCCGCGCCTGCACGACGACCAGAAACTCACGTGGGAAGAGCTCACCGTCGCTGCCGAGAAGGCAACCTCGTACGTGGAGCAGACAGCGCAAACGCGCCGCACCGCACCGCCAGAAGATGTACTCGCGATCGCGGCGGAGATCGCCGGCCGAGCCGCTGACCCGTGCAGTGCTGCGCTCGAGATCTGTACGGCGATTGGCGACGCAATGGAGTACATGCACGGGGTTACCGCCGTGACATCCACCGCCAAAGAGGCCTGGGCTGTGCGCAAGGGCGTCTGCCAGGACATCACCCACATCGCGCTCGGGGCTCTCCGCTCGGTCGGCATTCCCGCGCGCTACGTGTCGGGATACCTGCACCCGAAGCCGTCCGCAGAGATCGGCGAGACCATCGCGGGGGAGTCGCACGCCTGGGTCGAGTGGTTCTGCGGAGAGTGGCGCGGCTTCGACCCGACAAACCTCATCGACATCGGCGACCGCCACGTGACAGTCGGCCGCGGCCGGGACTACAACGACGTGCCGCCGCTGCGTGGCGTGTACGCGGGCCCGTACGGCAGCGAGCTGTTCGTGAAGGTAGAGATCACGCGCGAGAGCTAGAACCGTCGAAAACTGCTCTTCGCGTCGGTTTTTGGAGCAGTTTTCGACGGTGGCGCGTGCCCGGCCGCTATCGTGAGCGCATGAAGCTCGCCCACGTGTACCTCGGTGCCCTTGCGCTCGTGGCGCTTGCGGCAGGCGGGTTCTTCTACGTCGCGTTCGTTGGGGTGTCGCATCCAAACTCCGACGGCGACTGGGTGCTCGAGCGCCGAACGATCGACACCGGGCCGAGCGACGATGTTGACGAGGTGAAGCGCATAGTTCCTTCGATGCTCTCGGAGGAAGTCTCGCTCTGGACCTACCCGCTCGCCATCGCAACCCTGCCCGCGGCGGAGCGCGACGACGCCGTGCGCAGCCCGGTCTACCTGCGTCAGTTGCACCAGGACATGGCGCGCATCTGGTCGCCCGAGCTCATCGCGGACTCCGACGAGTATCTGCTCTCCGACGACTGGGGGTACGAGGCGCACCCTGCGTTGAGTGCGAACGTCGAGATCTCCGGTTACCAGGGTGTGCACGTGTGGGGCGACACGGCGACGGTCGTTGCCGAGGGGCACGAGGTGTGGTGTGACCCGGGATGCGAACCGAACTTCGAGGCGCAGTTTGTGCTGACGCTCGTGCGCGACGAGTTGGCTCCGTACGGGTGGCGGTTCGTGCGCTCCGACCAGACATACCTCAACCTGTCTGACTACACCTGATCCAGCTCAGGCCCTCCGCGCCACCGTCTCCTCGATCGCGAGCTCTTCTTCGGCGCGGGCGCGGGTGTCGCCGCGCGGCACAACCCGGAAGCGTCGCCGCACGAAGCGCACGCGCAGGTTCTTGGACGCCATGATCCACACGATGCCGACGATCGCCGCGACGAATCCGGCGATCGCGGCGACACCGAGGGCCCAGCGCGGTCCCCAAGTGTTGGCGACGAGGCCGATGAGGGGCGCTCCGAGCGGGGTGCCGCCAACGAAGATGGCGAGGTACAGGGCCATAACCCGCCCGCGCATTACGGGGCTCGTTGTGGTCTGCACCACCCCGTTTGCGGTGGTCAGGAGGGTGATCGCGGTAAACCCGACGAGGATGAGCGACACAGCGAAACTCTCGAAGGTCGGCATCAGCGCGGCGATGAGGGCCGAGGCTCCGAAGGCGGCAGCCGAGGCGAAGACGACCCGGATGCGCGGGCGTTCCCTGCGCGCGGCGAGCAGCGCCCCGGTGACCGAGCCGATCGCGAGCACCGACGACAGGATGCCGAATTCCCCCGCCCCGTGGTGAAACTCGACACTGGCCATCGTCGAGGAGAAGATCGGAAAGTTCATGCCGAACGTCGACACGATGAAGATAACCGCCATCACCGCGAGGATGTCGGGGCGCCTGGCCACGTAGCGGAAGCCATCAGCGAGCTGACCCTTTCCTCGCGGCGCTCGCGGTGCGACACGAAGTTCCCCGCGCCGCAGAACGGCGAGTGACACAAGCGTTGCCGCAAAGGTGCCGGCGTTGATGAGGAACACCCAGCCGGCGCCGACAGCGACGGTGAGGAGCCCGGCGACCGCGGGGCCGATGAGCCGCGCGGCGTTGAACGAGGCCGAGTTGAGCGCAACGGCGTTGGGCAGATTCTTCTCGGAGACGAGCTCGGAGACAAAGGCTTGGCGCGCGGGTGCGTCGAGCGCCGAGGTGATGCCGAGCGCGAGTGCGAAGGCGTAGACGTGCCAGAGTTCGGCGACTCCGGCGACGACCATAATGCCGAGCGCCGCACCGAGCACGGCCATCGTGACCTGCGTCGCGATGAGTAGCTTGCGGCGGTCGAAGCGGTCGGCGACCCAGCCGGACACGGGCACAAGCAGCAGCTGTGGTCCGAGTTGCAGGGCCATCGTGATGCCGACGGCAACGGCGTCGTTGTCGGTGAGCTCGGTGAGTACGATCCAGTCCTGGGCCGTGCGCTGCATCCACGTGCCAACGTTCGACACGAGTGCACCGGCGAACCAGATGCGGTAATTGAAGCCGCTGAGCGACCGAAACATTGCACTCAACTGTCGGCGAGCTCCTTGAGGATCGGCGCGGCCTCGGCCAGAACGGCTCGCTGCGCGGGGGTGAGGCGCGCGATTCGCGCGGAGAACCAGGCGTCACGCTTGCGACGGGTCTCCTGAACGAGCGCGCGGCCGGCGGGGGTGAGGTCGATCGACACCTTGCGTGCGTCGGTTGCTGATGCGACCCGCGTGACGAGCGACAGGGCGACGAGCGCGTTGACCGTGCGGTTCATCGAGGGCGGCGAAACGCGGTCGCTCGCGCTCAGTTCGCCGAGCGTCTGGGCGCCGTCGCTGAACAGGTGAAAGAGCACCGAGCGCTGCCCGTCGGTGATCTCGTCGTCGGTGCGCTCGAAGCGCACTCGCCGCGAGAGGCGCTGAATGATGAGTCGCAGTTCCTGCGGAAGATCGTTAGCCACGCTCATTAGCATAGGTAATTAGCCATGCTAATGAAAGGCAACAGGGCATAATCACAGCATGAACGTCATAGTGGTCGGCTCAGTCAACATGGATCTCGTCTTCACCGGGCTCACCGCCCTGCCCCTACCGGGCGAGACGATTTCCGGCCGCGAGTTCGCGGTTCTTCCGGGCGGAAAGGGTGCCAATCAGGCCTCGGCCGCAGCCACGCTTGGCGCGAACGTTCAGTTCGTCGCGGCCGTCGGCACCGACGCTTTCGGCACCGAGGCGATCGACGACCTCACAACGCGAGGCGTCGGGCTCGACCACCTCAAACGCGTCGACGGCGCAACGGGAGTCGCCGCAGTGCTCATCGACGACAGCGGTGAAAACTCGATAATCATCGCGCCAGGCGCTAACGCGTCAGTCGCCGCGAGCGACGCCCAGGCCATCGCAGACAGCGTGGATGGCGCGGCAGTCGTGCTGGCCTGCCTCGAGGTTCCGATCGCAACGGTCCTGGAGTGGTCGCGCATCGCTGCCGCGCGCGGCTGGACCTTTATCCTCAATCCCGCCCCCGCGCAGCCGCTGCCCGCGGAGCTGCTCGCCAACACCACAATCCTCACCCCGAATGAGACGGAACTCGCGGTTCTTGGCACCGTGGAAAGCCTGCACAACGCAGGAGTTGACACCGTTGTGCTGACGCGCGGCGGCGACGGCGCGAGCCTCTACACGGCGGGGCAACCGGAGCACCACCAGCCCGCGTTTGCGGTGATTCCAGTGGACACCACGGGCGCCGGCGATGCCTTCAACGGTGCGCTCGCGACATCCATCGCTGAGGGCAACGACGTGCGCGCGGCTCTCGCTTTCGCGGCAGCGGTCGGTGCACTGGCGACGGGTGCGGTCGGTGCCCGGGCAGCGTTGCCCACACGAGACGAAGCGCTGGCTCTTCAAAACTCGTAGTTGTATAACTCGTCGCGGCTGGGTTAGTCTCCTTGGGCTGGCTGTTAGATGAAACGATTTAATAATTCGTTTACCCACCCTTCAACCTCCCAGGCCCCCATTTCAGCGTCGAAATAGGAGACTTCATTGTCTACGCCTCAGGTTTTTTCCACCCCGTCACGCCTCGGTACTCGCGTTCTCGCGACCGTGCTCACAGCGGCTCTTACGTTCGGCCTCGTGCTGACGAGTGGGGTTTCCGCAGCGCACGCCGACGAGCCTGAACTCGCGACGACGGCGCTTCGCACAGACGGGCGCGTGAACCCCCTCGGCATCGGTCTCACCGCGCCGACCTTCAGCTGGCAGAACGCCGCGGCGGGCCGCGGCGTCGAGCAGACCGCGTACGAGCTCGAGGTTTCGAAGAACGGCGCGGTCGTCTGGGCGACGGGTCGCGTGAACAGCGACGAACAGCTCAACGTGGCGTATGACGGGCCTGCGCTCACCGACCAGTCCCGCTACACGTGGACGGTCAAGACCTGGGACAACAAGGGCAACGAGTCCGACTGGAGCGAGCCGGCCTGGTTCGAGACCGGGCTCACCACCTGGACGGCTGACTGGCTCGGGGGCGTCACAGAGCTCTCCCGCTGGAACGACTACACGGTGACAACGAACTTCACGCTCGACGCGAACGTGATCGGCGTGTACTTCCGTGGAACCGGCACGAACAACGCCTACATGTGGCAGCTCAACACCTCCGACGGCACCAACGTGATGTTCCGCCCGCACAAGGCTGTCAACGGCGGCCTTGGCCTCGACGGCACCCCGATCAACGTCTCGTCGACGATCAGCCGCGCCGAGCTGCTGGTTGGCTCGCACGAACTCAAGATCTCGGCAATCGGCACAACCATCACCACCTGGATCGACAACAAGCTCATCGACACCCGCACGAGCACAAGCCTCAGCAACGGCTACGTCGGCTTCCGCCAGGCTCCGTCGCAGCAGGGTGCCGAGCGCGCCACGATCCACTCGATGAACGTCACAAAGCCCGACGGCACTGTGCTCTTCGACTCGAGCTTCGAGGGCACCGAAAACCCCTTCACCGTCGGCCGTGTTGCAAACGGCAACCTCATCTTCGACGCTGACGGCGACGGCTTCCTCAAGACGCCCGCCCGTAACCTCCCGATTTTCCGCAAGGAGTTCACGCCCGACCCCGCCAAGACCGTCACCAACGCGCGCATCTACGCCGCGGCGCGCGGTGTCTACGAACTCACGCTCAACGGCGAGAAGGTCGGCGACCAGCACCTCGCTCCGGGTTGGACCAACTACAACAACCGCATCCAGTACCAGACCTACGACGTCACCTCGCAGATCACGAGCGGCGCGAACGCGCTCGGCGGTTACCTCGCTCCTGGCTGGTACTCCGGCCGCATCGCAAGCTTCGGCGCCAACAAGTACGGCACGACCCCCTCGCTCATCACGCAGCTGCGGGTCGACTACTCCGACGGCTCGAGCGACTGGGTGAAGTCCGACAACACCTGGAAGACGACAGCCGGCCCGATCAAGTCGAGCGACCTTCTCGACGGCGAGGCGTTCGACGCGAACGCGGTACCGACCGGTTGGGATCACGCGGGATACAACGCCACGAGCTGGTCTGCTCCCGCGATCCAGCCGACCGCGACATCCAAACTCACGCCTCAGCTCGATGAGCCGGTTCGCGAGCTTATGCAGAAGCCTGCCCAGTCGAAGACCGAGGTTGTCGCTGGCAAGCACGTCTACGACCTCAAGCAGAACATGGTCGGCATCGCGCGCCTGCGTCTCACCGGTGTTGCCGGTCAGACCGTCACCATTCGCTACGGCGAAGAAGTGAACCGCGACGGCTCGCTCTACGTCGAGAACCTGCGCAGTGCAAAGGTCACCGACTACTACACGTTCAAGACGACGGGTGTCGAGGTCTTCGAGCCCAAGTTCACCTACCACGGCTTCCGTTACGTCGAGGTATCGGGAGTCACAACCGTTCCCGCGCTCACCGACATCACGGGTCTTGTCTGGGGCTCCGACCTCGACCAGACCGGAAGCCTCGAGACCTCGAACCCGCTGCTCAACCAGCTGCAGAGCAACATTCAGTGGGGCCAGCGCGGCAACTTCCTGTCGATCCCGACAGACACACCGGCTCGTGACGAGCGCCTCGGCTGGACTGGCGACATCAACGTTTTCGCCGAGACCGCCGCGTACAACTCGAACACCCAGGCGTTCCTGAGCAAGTGGCTCATCGACCTCACCGAGGCGCAGAGCCAAAATGGTGACCTGCCCGGCGTCGCTCCGTACACCGACTGCTGCGGCGGTGGTGTCGGCTGGTCTGACGCCGGAATCACCGTTCCCTACTCGCTCTGGAAGGCCTACGGCGACACGTCGGTCATCAACAAGAACTGGGCGATGATGGACAAGTTTATGAACTTCGCCCTCACCGAGGCGGGTTCAGACAACATCGGTACGCGTGGTGCGTACCTCGACTGGCTCAACCTCGACGACCCGACAACGGCCGACGTTCTCGCTACCGCGTACAACGCCGAAGACGCGCGCATGCTGAGCGAAATGGCTGCAGCAACGGGCCGCACCGCGCGGGCAACCGAGCTCAGCCAGAAGTCAACGGCCATCCGCGCCGCGTTCGCTTCGACGCTCATCTCCGCCAACGGCACGGTCAAGGGCAACAGCCAGACCGCCTACGCGATGGCGCTCGGCATGAACATGGTTCCCGCCGACAAGGTGCAGGCGGTCGGCGATAAGTTCGTCGCCAAGCTCGCGCTCACCGACGATCACCTCACGACCGGCTTCCTCGGAACCCCGTGGCTCCTGCCCGCACTGACAGCGAGCGGCCACACCGACATCGCCTACAAGATGCTGCTGCACACCGACTACCCCTCGTGGGGCTACGAGGTTGCAAAGGGAGCAACAACGGTCTGGGAACGCTGGAACACGATTATGCCCAACGGCGAATTCGGCCCGGTGGACATGAACTCGTTCAACCACTACGCGTACGGCGCGGTGGGCACCTGGATGTACCAGAACATCGGTGGCATCAAGCCGCTCGAGGGTGGCTACAAGTCGATCGAGATCGCTCCGACAATCGGCGGCGGCCTGACGAGCGGCAAGGGTGACTTCGCCTCGGTCTACGGCGCTGTCGCAACCGAGTGGCACACAACAACAAACGGCCTGACGCTCGACGTGTCGGTTCCGGTGGGCACAACGGCCACGGTAAAGATCCCCGCTGACAGCGAATGGGCAGTCTCAGAGGGCGGCTCGCTTCTCGAAGACGTCAACGGCGTCGTGGATGTCGCGGTCACCGACGGTTTCGTCACAGCGACTGTTGGCTCCGGAAAGTACGCCTTCGTCGTCGACAACCGCGCGGCAACGCTCGGCTCGATCTTCTCCTCACTCGACGACTACCGCACAGAGGTCACGCGCCTCGACGGTCTCGGCGACATCAGCGGCGCGCAGGCGTCGACGATCAACGAGGGAATTGACGCCATCCACGCGAAGGTCTCGACGGCAATCGCCGAGCTCACCGACGGTGGCAACACGCTCACCCCGTTGCTTGGGGCTATCGACGAGGTGGCCGTGCTGCGCACGACGATCACCGGCGCGGAGCTCGACGACGCTGTAGCGAAGCTGCTGCTCGACCAAAACGATGCCGTCGAAAGCTCGCTCGGTGTTGTGATCTCCGACCTCGTGGGAGTCTCGGCCGCGATAGCGCCCGTTGCCACAAGCCCGCTCGCAGGAGACGAGGTCGAGGCCGCGGTCTCGGTATCAAACACCGGCACAGCACCGATCACCAACCTCACGGCGAACGTTGCCATCGAGGGAGGCTGGGCCGCGAAGCCCGCGACGATCGAACAGGCGACTCTCGCCGCCGGTTCCACCGCTGCACTCGAGTTCGGCACAACCGTGCCGACCGACGCCGAGGTCGGCCAGGTCGACGCGACTCTCGACTTCGCCTTCACCTACGACTCGCGAGTGATTCGCCTGTCTGAAACAGCCCGCCTGCTGACAGTGGCCTCACCGATCTCGATCACCTCGGCAACTGCCGCGGCGACCGCGCCGGGCAAGGGCGAGGTAAAGGTGGTTGTCAAGAACGACGGCACCTCGGGTGTCGCCGGCCACGTCAGCCTCGACACACCCGAAGGCTGGACGCCCGGCATCTCCTCGAGCGATGTCACAGTCGCGGCCGACGGAACTGCAACGATCGTTGTGCCGTTCTTTGTGCCGACGACTACCAACGAGCAGACGGTCTCGATCGCGGCGAACTTCGTGCGCGGAACCACAGTGCTCGACACCGCCAACGCCCCGTTCGCGCTGCTGCTCAGCCGCACTCCCGCGAACCCGATCGACTGGATCGACCTGGGAAACAGCGCGGCGGAGTCGTCACGCGCCATCATGCAGTCGGGCACGAGCGGCATCAACTCCGAGGCGGGCCTCACGCGCCGCTACTCGGGTGCCTCGAACCCCGGTTCGTGGTTCTCCTTCACGGCGACCGTGCCGGTCAACCAGCCGTACATCATTCGCGCGACCGAGACCTATGACGGAGTCGCAACAAAGAAGTACGACATCAAGGTGGATGGCGCGGTTGTGCACTCCCGCCAGAACACCTCGAAGGGTGCCGGAACGCAGACCTACGATGCGCTCGTAACAACGGGACTCTCCGCAGCCGGAAACGTGCGCATCGAGATGCGCTACACAACCGAGAGCGGCTTCCACGACCCGTCGATTGCCGATGTCTGGATCCTCCCGGCGCCCGCCGACCTCGCACCGCTCGTCAGTGCGAGCGTTTCGAGCACCGCACCGACCGGTGCCAACGGCTGGGTTCGTGGCCCCGCGAGCGTCACCGTAACGGGTGCCGATGACTCCGGCGTCGCCCCGACCATCGAGGTCGACAAGGGTGCCGGCTGGGTCGCCTACACGGCTCCCGTCGCCGTCACGGCAGAGGGAACAACGACCATCGGCTACCAGGCAACTGACGCCACCGGTCACACCTCGGCCCGCAAGGACGCGGTTGTGAAGCTCGACTCCGTGGCTCCCACGACCGTCGCCGAGACCCGGGTCTCTGCGGATGTCGCGAACCTCGGCTCGGCAACAGTCAGCTTCGACGCAGCAGACGCAACGAGCGGCATCGCGGCAACGCGCTACCGTCTCGACGGCGGCGCGTGGAAGACGGCCGGCAGCGCACCCGTCGCGGTCGAGGGCTTCGGTGACCACGTCATCGAGTACTTCTCGACCGACAACGCGGGCAACACCGGCACAATCGACCGCACGGAGTTCGTCATCACAGACGTCGACGTGCTCGGCGCTCTCGTTGCACCGACAATCACGGGAACAGCCAAGTTCGGCAAGACCCTGACCGCGACAACCGGCCTCTGGAACACCTCTGGCCTCGAGTTCGAGTACCAGTGGCTGCGCAACGGTGTTGCGATCAGCAACGCCGCAACGAGCAGCTACGTTGTGCGCTCGAACGACGGCGGCAAGAAGATCTCGGTGCGGGTAACCGCATCGAAGGCCGGTTACGAGAACGCGAGCTCGGTGTCCGCACCGACCGCGACAGTCGCCAAGGTGACACTGCTCAAGAGCACAAAGGTTCCGGTGATCAGCGGCACGGTCAAGGTGGGCAAGACGCTCAAGGCATCGAAGGGTTCCTGGAACCTCGCGAACCTGACCTACACCTACCAGTGGTACCGCAACGCGGTCGCCATCCAGGGTGCGACATCGGCCAGCTATGTAGTGGCCGTTGCCGACTCGGGCGCCAAGGTCACCGTCAAGGTGAGCGCGTCGAGAAACCTCTACGAGCCGGTCGTGTCTACTTCGAAGGCGAAGACTGTTCCGAAGCGCGCAGCGGTTGCCTCGCTCACCGCCTCCGCAACGACGGTCGCTGCCGGCACACCCGCAACGCTCACGATCTCGGTGATCTCGTCCGGCCTCGCGCCCACCGGCACCGTCGCGATCTATGACGGCTCGAAGAAGCTCGGCTTCGTCGCGCTCGTCGACGGCGCAGCGACCTACTCGTTCACCTCGGCCAAAAAGGGAACGCACTCCCTCTACGTGCGCTACCTCGGTAACACGCAGATCGCCGCCGATTCGTCGACGCGACGCAGCATTCGCGTCAACTAACTCCCAACCCCTCTCCACACGTCACTACGCAGTCACAAAGCAAGGAAGCTTCCGATGACAGTTCAGCGCAACCTTCGTCGACCCGCCCGGGTCACGGCAATCCTTCTCTCGATGGCGCTCGCCATCGGCGGAACCACTCTGACCGCCGGCGCGGCCGCAGCGGCTGAGGCAGACCTATCTGCCGCGGCCCTGCGCACAAACTCGCTCGTCAACCCGCTCGGCATCGGCTCAGCAGACCCGACGTTCACCTGGCAGCTGAGCGCCGAAGAGCGCGCAACGCTGCAGACCGAGTACCGCGTGATTGTGTCGAGCACGCGTGCGCAGGCCGAGGCCGGCACGGGCGACGTCTGGGACTCGGCGTGGGTAACAAGCGCGCAGTCGGTGGATGTCGCGTACGACGGCCCCGCACTGCAATCGGCGACGAAGTACTACTGGCGAGTTGCGGTGAAAGACAATCACAGCA
>Ga0247805_1000115_pt1 | contig 57991 bp, 61 predicted proteins | sample UWRJL044104R1_FD_180930 | JGI IMG/M metagenome (GOLD analysis project Ga0247805, IMG submission 180930) | Plant litter microbial communities from Arlington Agricultural Research Station in Wisconsin, United States - UWRJ-L044-104R-1 | ecosystem: Environmental > Terrestrial > Plant litter >...
TGCCCAGTAGAGAAGGAGGTCGGCCGCGTCGACCGCTGTGCCGTCGGACCAGTTGACGCCTTCGTTGACCGTGTACTTGACAGTCAGCGGGTCATCGCCGGTCTTCTCGATCGTGCCGAAGCCCGTCTGAGGAACCAGGTTCGACTCGTTGTCGTAGTACTGGAAGCCGTCCTTGAGCATGTAGTTAACTACCGCGTTGGACGTCGCGTTGGTGTCGGCCAGGCCGTCGTTGAACGCGTAGTAGTAGTCGTTCCAGGCGACCGTGATGGCCGTGCCGTCGATTACCTCGGACTCGCGGGGCGGCGGGGTGCAACCGGCAAGAGCAAGAGCTCCGACGGCCACAATGGCCACACCGCCGATAAGGCGCGATATTTTCAATTTTCCTCCTGTGGAAACTGGACACTCGGCAGCACCGTTGACTGCATGCGAGCCGACCTTGATACATGAACCATAAGTAGGCTCACACACCCGAGACAAACTGTAAGGAGAAACGTTACACAGTGGTAACGCGGCAACCGGATATTTGCGCGGTGCACAATTATCTCGCGTGGATAGCGGGATTTACGCAATAAAGCGGCGTGCAGTGCTTCTTGGCGGCGCTTAACGTCTCGATCTTCGGCGTAGCATCGACGGGGTGAACCCGAATAGCGCGTCAGAGACCGCGTTTATCTCCCGCGGCCGCGTGTGGGCAGAGATCGCAATCGTTCTCGCACTTTCGCTCGGCGCATCCGCAATTCGCTCGATAGTCATCATCGTTGAAAGGCTCACACTCGTCGAGTCTCTCGGCAGCCAAACCGCGACCATCAACCAATCGGTGAGCGAACGCCCCGTCTTTGATCTGATCTATCAGCTGCTCAGCGTTTTGCTCGGCCTCGCACCCGTCGCAATGGTGTGTTTTTTGCTGTGGAACGCCGCTCGCCCACACCTCGGGCGACTCGGGCTGACCTTCAATCGTCCGTGGCGCGATTCCCTTGGCGGGCTGGCCCTCGCCGCCGCCATCGGCGTCCCCGGTCTCGCGTTCTATCTGCTGAGTCGCGCCCTCGGCATTAACGTCAACGTTGTGCCCACCGTGCTCGACACGTATTGGTGGACAGTTCCGGTGCTTGTGCTTCTCGCGATCAAGGCCGGAATCCTCGAAGAGGTCATCGTCGTCGGCTACCTGTTCGCCCGCTTGCGCGATCTCGGCTGGGGCACCTGGCGCATCATCTTCGCGAGCGCCGTGTTGCGCGGCAGTTATCACCTGTACCAGGGGTTCGGTGCGTTTATCGGCAACGTCGCCATGGGTGTTTTATTCGGATGGCTGTACTCACGTTTCGGCCGCGTGCTTCCTCTCGTCATAGCTCACGCGCTCATCGACATCGCTGTTTTCGTCGGGTATGGATGGGCGGCCGTGACATTTCCCGAGTTGTTTGGCACAACAAAATCGCCCTAAGGCCCGTTACAAGCCCTTGACACCTGTTTGAGGGTCATGTGTAGGGTGGCTCATCGCACATTGTCCAGAGGGCGCCTGTGGGCGCTCCGATGCAGATGGGGTGAACGATGAGCAACGATGCTCGTAACGCGGTTCCGATAGTTCCAGTCACCGATTTCGAAACAGTCGAAAAGTCTGAACAGTTCCAACGCCTCAAGAAACGACATCGGGGATTCGTTTTCCCGCTCGCCGTCGCCTTCCTCCTCTGGTACTTCGCCTACGTTCTTCTCGCCGATTACGCTCACGACTTTATGTCGACGAGAGTCTTCGGCAATATCAACGTTGGCCTTCTCCTCGGGCTCGGCCAGTTCGTCACAACATTCGCCATAACCACGTGGTACGTCTCGTACGCGAATCGCAAACTCGACCCACTGGCCGAAGAGATTCGTGACGACCTCGCGCGAGGCGTGAAGTGAGCCCGCTCGCAACGGCAGTCGAAACGACGACTGTCGGAACACCGTGGCTCAACATCACGATCTTCGGCGCCTTTGTCGCCGTGACTCTCGTGATCGTTCTGCGCGCCAGTCGAAATAACAAGACCGCTGCCGACTACTACGCGGCCGGACGTTCGTTCACCGGTCCGCAGAACGGCACAGCCATCGCCGGCGACTATTTGTCTGCGGCATCCTTCTTGGGAATCTGTGGCGCCATCGCGATCAATGGTTACGACGGGTTTCTGTATTCGATCGGCTTCCTCGTCGCCTGGCTCGTCGCCTTGCTTCTCGTCGCTGAGCTGATGCGCAACACCGGCAAGTTCACGATGGCCGACGTCTTGTCGTTCCGGTTGTCGCAGCGCCCCGTGCGAGTGGCAGCGGCGACGACAACTCTCGTCGTCTGTTTCTTCTACCTGCTTGCGCAAATGGCAGGAGCCGGCGGGCTCGTCTCGCTTCTGCTCGGCATCAACGATCGCGTCGGTCAGTCGGTCGTCGTCGCCGTTGTGGGAGCAATCATGATTATCTACGTGCTCATCGGAGGCATGAAGGGCACGACCTGGGTGCAGATCATCAAGGCGGCGCTACTCATCTCGGGTGCCGCCGTGATGACGGTGTGGGTGCTCGCGATCCACGGTTTCAACCTGTCTGACCTGCTCGGCGCTGCCGCAGAGACCGGGGGCGCCGCCGTGCTTGATCCGGGACTGCAGTACGGGCTCACCGACCTGTCGCGACTCGACTTCATCTCGCTCGCTCTCGCGCTCGTGCTCGGAACGGCGGGACTCCCCCACGTTCTTATGCGCTTCTACACGGTTCCCACCGCGAAGGAAGCACGAAGGAGCGTCGTCTGGGCGATCTGGCTCATCGGGCTCTTCTACCTGTTCACTCTTGTGCTCGGGTACGGAGCCGGTGCTCTCATCGGCGCGGATGCGATCAAGGCCGCACCGGGTGGAGTCAACTCCGCCGCCCCGCTTCTCGCCTTCGAACTGGGCGGGCCGGTGCTGCTCGGCATCATCTCGGCCGTGGCGTTCGCGACGATTCTTGCCGTCGTCGCCGGCCTCACGATCACCGCCGCGACATCCTTCTCGCACGACGTCTACGCAAGCGTCATAAAGAAGGACAAGACCGAGCCGGGAGCCGAGGTACGCGTCGCGCGCATCACGGTTGTCGTCATCGGTATTGTCGCGATCATCGGCGGCATCGGCGTGCAGGGGCAGAATGTCGCGTTCCTCGTTGCGCTCGCGTTCGCGGTCGCCGCGTCGGCGAACCTCCCGACGATTCTCTACTCGCTCTTCTGGCGTCGCTTCACAACCCGCGGCGCTCTCTGGAGCATGTACGGCGGGCTCAGTTCAGCGATCATCCTTATTGCTTTCTCGCCGGTTGTTTCTGGCAGCGAGACAGCGATGATCCAGGGTGTCGACTTCCACTGGTTCCCGCTCAACAACCCGGGAATCATCTCGATTCCGCTCGGGTTCCTACTCGGATGGCTCGGCACGATAACGTCGCGCACGCTCGAGAACCCCGCGATCGCCGCCGAAATGGAGGTGCGGTCGCTCACCGGGCACGGTGCCGAGGGGGCGACGCCGCACTAAGACCCATCGGTGGTCGAGCTTGTCGAGACCAGATTGAGCCTGCCGAAATCTCGGCTGCGCTCGATCTGGTCTCGACTTCGCTCGACCACCGAAGAGGCACTACTCCGCGAACGCCTCGATCGGCGGGCACGCACACACGAGGTTGCGGTCACCGTAGGCCTGATCGATGCGGCGCACCGTCGGCCAGTACTTGTTCTGCAGCAGACCCTTGACCGGGTAGACAGCGAGTTCACGCGAATACGAGTGCTCCCACTCCCCCACGATCACCGACCGTGCAGTGTGGGGAGCGTTGCGCAGCGGGTTGTCGTCGGCGGGCCATGAACCCGCGGCGACGGCATCCGCCTCGATCTTGATTGCGATCATCGCGTCGATGAACCGGTCGATCTCGGCGAGGTCTTCACTCTCGGTGGGCTCGACCATCAGGGTTCCGGCGACCGGGAACGACATCGTCGGCGCGTGGAATCCGTAGTCAACGAGGCGCTTTGCGACATCGTTATTGTCGATGCCTGTCGCCTCCTTGAGCGGGCGAAGGTCGAGAATGCACTCGTGTGCAACGAGTCCGTTGTCGCCCGCGTACAGCACGGGATAGTGATCGCGAAGGCGCACTGCCACGTAGTTCGCGGCGAGCACTGCCGCACCCGTCGCTTCGCGCAGTCCGTCAGAACCCATCATGCGCACGTATGCCCACGAGATCGGAAGAATGCTCGGGCTGCCGTACGGCGCCGCGCTCACAATGTTCGCGGGGTTGCCGCTGAACTCGCGCTGCGCGAGCGGGTGACCGGGCAAGAACGGCGCGAGGTGCGCCTTCGCCGCGACAGGGCCAACGCCCGGTCCGCCACCACCGTGCGGGATGCAGAACGTTTTGTGCAGGTTCAGGTGCGACACGTCGCCACCGAAGTCGCCAAAACGTGCGTAGCCGAGAAGCGCGTTGAGGTTGGCACCATCGACATAGACCTGGCCGCCAGCCTCGTGTACGGCATCCGTTATATCGCGTACGTCGTGCTCGTAGACGCCGTGCGTCGACGGATACGTGATCATCAGAGCGGCGAGGTTGTCGGCGTGGGTTGCGATCTTCGCGCGCAGGTCGTCGAGGTCGACGTTGCCGAGCTCGTTCGTCGCAACGACGACAACCTTCATGCCCGCGAGAACCGCAGAGGCCGCGTTTGTGCCGTGCGCGCTCGACGGGATGAGGCAGACGGTGCGATCGAGGTCGCCGTTGGCACGGTGGTAGCCGCGAATCGCGAGAAGACCCGCGAGCTCGCCCTGGCTGCCGGCGTTGGGCTGCAGCGACACGGAGTCGTAGCCGGTGACCTCGGCGAGCCAGTTCTGCAACTGCTCGATGAGTGTCAGATAGCCTTCGACATCAGCCTCTGGGGCGAATGGATGCAACCCGGCGAACTCTGGCCAGGTGACGGCTTCCATCTCCGACGCCGCATTGAGCTTCATCGTGCACGAGCCGAGCGGAATCATGCCGCGGTCGAGCGCGTAGTCCTTGTCGGCGAGGTACTTGAGGTAGCGCATCATGCTGGTCTCAGAGCGGTGCGTGTTGAAGACCGGGTGCGTGAGGTATTCGCTCTCGCGCGACAGCCCGGCGGGGATGTGCTCGAGATCGATCGTCTTGCCGAAGATGCGCTCTTCGTGGCCGCCGAACGCGATCGCGACGCGATGAACATCGAGTTCGGTCGTCGTCTCGTCGAGCGAGATGCTAAGCGTGTCAGCGTCTACGACCCACAGGTTGATGCCGAGTTCGCGCGCGCGGTCGGCGATCTGCTGAGCCTGCCCTGGGGCGGCGACGGTGAGCGTGTCGAAGAAGTCGCCGTGCGTGATCTCGAAGCCGGCGTCGGCGATGAAGTCGCGAAGGATTGCCGTTGTGTTCGCCACCTTTGTCGCGATGCGACGCAGCCCGTCGGGGCCGTGGTAGACCGCGTACATCGAGGCCATCACCGCGAGCAGAACCTGCGCGGTGCAAATGTTTGACGTGGCCTTCTCGCGACGGATGTGCTGCTCGCGGGTCTGCAGCGAGAGCCGGTAGGCGGGGTGGCCGTCGGCATCGACCGATACGCCAACGAGGCGACCGGGCAGCTGGCGCTCGAGTCCGGCACGCACTGCCATGTAGCCGGCGTGTGGTCCGCCGAAGCCCATCGGCACGCCGAAACGCTGTGTTGTGCCGACGGCGACATCCGCTCCAAGTTCGCCCGGAGACTTAACGAGCGTCATTGCGAGAAGATCGGCCGCGACAACAGCGAGCCCGCCCTTCTCTTTGACTGCCGCGACGATTGCGGTGGGATCCCACAGTCGACCGGATGCTGCGGGGTACTGCACAAAAACACCGAACGCGTCGGGTAGCGCCTCGGCAAGCTCGGCCTGGTCTAGGCTTCGCTCGACAACCGAGGCCAGCTCGAGCTCGACGAGCGAGATTCCGACAGCTTCTGCGCGGTTCGCGAGCAGTGCCTTTGTCTGAGGAAGAGCGTCGGCATCCACGATGAATGTGTTGGTCTTCGCGCCAGAGGCGCGACGAGCGAGAAGCATTCCCTCAACGACGGCGGTGCCCTCATCGAGCATCGACGCGTTGGCGGTCGTCAGCCCGGTGAGGTCGGCGACCATCGTCTGAAAGTTGATGAGCGCCTCGAGGCGGCCCTGTGAGATCTCGGGCTGGTACGGCGTGTAGGCCGTGTACCAGCTCGGGTTCTCGAGCACATTGCGCTTGATGACCGCGGGGGTGATCGTGTCGTAGTAGCCGAGGCCGATCATCGAGCGGCGCACGGTGTTACGACCGGCGAGCGCCCGAAGTTCGGCGAGCGCTTCACGCTCGCTCGCGGCATCCGGAATCGTCGAATTCTTTATCGGCTCGACCTTGATCGAGTCGGGAACGGCCGCCGCGACAAGCGCGTCGACAGAGTCGTAGCCGAGGGCTTCGAGCATCGTGGCCTGTGCGTCGGGGCCCGTTCCGATGTGGCGCTGGGTAAAAGGAACGGACATTACTCGGCGACCAGGGCTGAGTACTCGTCGAAGCTCAGAAGCGTGGGCAGCTCGGTGTACTGCACCTTGATGAGCCAGCCGTCGCCGAAGGGGTCGCTGTTGACGATACTCGGGTCGGCAACGACTGCCTCGTTTGCCTCGACAACCGTTCCATTGACGGGAGCGAAGAGCTCGCCGACCGACTTCGTCGACTCGATCTCGCCGACGACCGAACCCTCGGCCAGGTCGGAACCGACCTTCGGAAGGTCGACGTAGACAACGTCACCGAGCTTGTCGGCGGCGTACGCCGTGATGCCGACGGTCGCTGTGTCTCCTTCTACGAGAACCCACTCGTGCTCTGCGGTGTACTGGAGGTCGGTGTTCTCAGCCATTACTTGGCCTCTCTCTTATAGAAGGAAAGGGAAACGATGGATGCCGGAATACGAGTTCCGCGCACATCGATGGTCAGGGGTTTATCAAGGGCATCGGCGTCGACGTAGGCCATGGCGATGGGAAAGCCGAGAGTGGGTGACAGTGCGCCGGAGGTGATGACGCCGACCGGCGTCATGGGCGGCTCAACCCCGTCGGGCTCAGCGATGAAGACGCCGTAGTCGGCGCGACCGGCGCGACGACCCTCTGTCGTCAGGCCGACGAGCACGCGCGCGTTCTCGGCAGGGCCAGCTTCGATTGCCGCGCGACCGACGAAGTCTCCCTCTTTGGTGAGCGCGACGACGCGACCGAGGCCCGCCTGCACCGGAAAAGTGTCGAGCCCGAGCTCGTGGCCGTACAGCGGCATGCCCGCCTCGAGGCGCAGGGTGTCGCGGCTCGCGAGCCCCGCGGGCACAAGACCGTGGTCGGCTCCGGCAGCCACGAGGGCGTTCCAGAGGTCGGCGGCGTGCGCGACATCCACATAGAGTTCAAAACCGTCTTCGCCCGTGTAGCCGGTGCGTCCGATATAGACGTTGCTGCGGTTGAAGGTGGCGGCTGTCGACCAGTAGTACTTGAGTTCGTCGAGCGGCGTGAGGTCGTCGAGAATCTCGAGTCGCGCTGTCGCCTCGAGAATTGCGCGCGAGTTCGGTCCTTGTACGGCGATGAGTGAAATGTCGTCGCTGAGGTCATTGACCTCGACGTCAAAAGCCGTTGAGCGCTCGAGCAGAGCGGGCACGACTGCGAACCGGTTTCCGGCGTTTGCGACAACGAGATACTCGTTCTCTCCATTGGCGTAGACAACGAGATCGTCGATGATTCCGCCGGTGTCATTAAGGAGGAGCGAATACTTGGCCTGCATGGGCTTGACCGCAGAGATCTTGCCGGCGAGGGCGTAGTCGAGAAACGCCGCGGCATCAGGCCCCTTGACCTGGATTTCGGCCATGTGGGAGATGTCGAAGATGCCGGCGGCGGTGCGCACTGCATGGTGCTCTGCGAGATCGGAGCCGTAGCTCACGGGCATCTGCCATCCAGCGAAGTCGGTGAAGCTTGCGCCACCAGCAACGTGAATGTCGTGCAGGGGTGAAAATCGATCGGTCAAAGAGTTCTCCTGGAAGCGCGAGGGCTGCGGATGGAACTCCCCCTCTGTCATGGACCTGAGAGCTTCACTGACTGTGGTCAGTTTTCACCGTGGGTAACCGATCAAACGGTTTTTTCAGAGTGGCCTTCGTGATGCGGTACTGAGACCTGAGAGATTGGCAGGGAGGCTTGCTCCTTCGGTGTTCACCTTGGTGAACTCTCCCGCATCGCGATATGTGCGGCCCGATATTCGATTGTGCGCCAAGCCTAGCAAGAGGTGTGTTTCGTGCGTGCTACATGTGACAACGATCGCAACGGTGCCGCCCGAGTTCGGGTCATCGGGCGACACCTCGCGGCGAACCTACTTCTTCTCGCAGGCGATGCCGTCTTTGTCGCGATCAGACTTTTTGTTCTGCTTGTAGACCTTGGTGTTGACCTTGAAGTTGGTGACCTTCTTGCTCGAACCCGAGACCTTGTCTTTCGCGCCGCTCTTACCCACTCCGTGTGGGTAGACCTTGTTGAGTGCCTTGCAGTTTGCGTATTCCTTGCGTGGCATGTGATCGGGTGCCGCCGTCGCGGGCAGGGCTGGCGCGAGCACCAGACCGACCACGAGCGCGAGGCCCAGTACCGCTGAACGTGTGTTCATTTCGCCCTCCTTTGGGTAGGGCAACAGTACGGGCGGCGCCCCGAGTCGCCTACGCCCCCGAACAGGTGCTTGTTTTGTGGGGTTTGCGCTGCGGGGCCTGCGTTCTGAGGGCGCCTACACTCCGAACGTATCGACCTGCGCGGTCGTCAGTTCGATGATCGCGTCAAGCAACTGCTTGGTCGTCGTCGAACGCAACAGCGCAATCTGGTCGATCTCGCCGAGCGGGGCGATGCCCGCCAGTTGCCAGGCGCGTGCGATGGGCTCTTCCGAGATCTCAACATCGGCCGCCCACTGCTGGTCACTGAACTCGCTCGCCATAGCGAGGCTGCGCCGCACAACCTTCTCGGCCCGCTCGATGAGGGGCTCGAGCTCGTCGTCCCACTCGAGGTCGTCGAGCTCACGCAGTTGCGCCTGCGGAAACGGGTCGTCGTCGAGCCAGTCGACAACTTCAAAGCGGCGGTCGCCTTCAGCGATCACCGCGATGAATCCCTCGGCCGCTTCGAGCTCGTCGATGCGCGCGACGGTTCCGACGGTGAAACGCTTCTCTCCCCCACCCACCTCCTGGCCGCGCTCGATGAGCACAACGCCGAATTCGCTCGGCTCTTCCTGCAGGATTCCCGCGAGCATCACGAGGTAGCGCTCCTCGAAAACACGAAGCGGCAGAGGCATATGCGGAAACAGCACTGAGCCGAGCGGGAACATCGGGAAGGGCGTCATCCACTCACTCTTCCCCATTGGGGGTCACAGTGCCAGCATGGACGTCATGTCAATCATTGAAACTGTTTCAGAAGCAGACGTGACCGGGCTCGCCGCCGAGCTCTACGCCGAAGATCTTGACGACCTCGGGTACGTGCCCAGCCACACCCGCGTGATGGCGATTAACCCCGAGGCTGTGCGCGCCTTCGAGAACCTCATCCGGGCCATCGTCGGCCACATGGACAAGCGCCGCTACGAACTTGTGACGCTCGCAGCGGCACTCGGCGCACGCTCAGAGCACTGCAGGCTCGCCCACGGAGCGAAAAGCCTCAAGTACATCGACGAAGACGAACTCGAGCGCGCGGCCGCCGACTATCACAACGCCGGGCTCACGCAGGCGGAGGTCGCGATGATGGCGTACGCCGAGCGAGTGAGTCGCGATTCTTACAAGATGACGGATGCCGATAGCCAGAACCTGCGCGACCACGGCTTCAGCGACCGAGAGATCGTAGACATCACGCTGGCCGCTGCGGCGCGCAACTACTTCAGTCGCGCCGTTCAGGCTCTTGCCGTCGAAGTTGATGTGCCGCCATCACTCAGCGACGACCTGCGACGGGCACTCGTCGCAGGTTTGTAGAGCCCCGGGCTCCGACTAGCTCCACCACGAGTCAAACATCGACACCGGCAGCTGACGCTTGTGCTCTGTTGAGCGGTATCGGGCTTCGATGGCGTCAGCGACGTCGTCCGCGACATCCAACCCCTCGAGGTAGTTGTCGAGATCGGAATAGGCGAGCCCAAGGTTCGCTTCGTCGGTCTGGCCGGGGTTGTCATCGAGCAGATCGGCCGTCGGCGCCTTCTCGTAGAGACGGGCGGGTGCCTCGAGGTGCTGCAGCAGCGACTTGCCCTGGCGCTTGGTGAGTCCTGTCAGGGGAAGCAGGTCGGCCCCACCGTCGCCAAACTTTGTGAAGAAACCCGTGACGGCTTCTGCGGCGTGATCGGTTCCGACGACGAGCAGTCCGTTCTGGCCGGCGATCGCATACTGGGCGATCATGCGGGCGCGCGCCTTGACGTTGCCCTTGTTGAAGTCGGTCAGCGGCTCGGAAAGCGCGTCACCGAACTCGTCTTCGAATCCGTCGACGGCGCGGTGAATGTTGAAAACCACAGTGCGATCGGGCTTGATGAACGAGAGGGCGAGCTGCGCATCGTCTTCGTCTGCCTGAACGGTGTACGGCAGGCGCACCGCAATAAAGGTCGCGTCGATGCCCTCTGCACGCAGCTTCTCGACGGCGAGCTGGCACAGGCGGCCGGCGAGGCTCGAGTCCTGTCCGCCGCTGATGCCGAGCGCAAAGCCCTTGGCGCCCGACTTCTTCAGATAGCTCGCGAGAAAGTCGACGCGTTTCGTCACCTGCTCCGACGGCACGATCGAGGGGGCGACGTTGAGGTCTGAAATGATCCGCTGCTGTTCGATGCGCATTCTCCAAGGATATTGCCCGCGGGACTGGGTGCCACGTGTACGCCCCGTGTGTAGACCCGCAGAGGATCGACGTTTGGGTTGTAACCCTCGGCCAACTCGACAATCGTTGCTTACTCGCACGCAACCGGAAGGTATGAAAATGCTCACACTCACGGACAACGCCAGCACCGCCATCAAGGGACTCGCAGAGCGCGCCCTCGGCACAGAGACAGGCGGTTTGCGCATCAGCTCACCGGAACAGGGTTCGACGGGACTCGCCGTCGCCGTAGCACCGGAGCCCGCACCGCTCGACGAAATCATCGAGAGCGACGGAGCACGAATTTTCTTGGATGCAACGGCCTCCGCCGCGGTATCCGACAAGATTCTTGACGCTCAACTCGACGACGAGGGCGCTGTGCGTTTCGCGCTCGCTCACGTCGGATCCTAGAACTTAGCGCCACCCCGTCGGCGCAAACGAACAATCGCCGGCACACCGCTCCCACGGTGTGCCGGCGATTTTTTGTTCTAAAAGTTAGGAAGCAGCCTTGGGCTCGAGCGAACCGGCGAGCACCTTGTCGAGCTCACCCGAAGCGTCGAGGTCTGTGACGCTGAGAGCGAGTGCGAGCTCAGACTCGAGAACCTGGCGCGCCTTCTGCAGCATGCGCTTCTCGCCGGCGGAAACGCCGTGGTCCTGGTCGCGGCGCCACAGGTCGCGAACGACCTCGGCAACGCGGTAGACGCTACCGCTCGCCATCTTCTCCTGGTTGGCCTTGTAGCGGCGTGACCAGTTGCCCGGCTCCTCAACAAAGGGGTCAAGCAGAACCTTGTACACAGCCTGCACACCCTCGGCGTCAATGACGTCGCGAACTCCGACAAGCTCAGCGTTGTCGACGGGAAGCTGAATAGTCAGCTCACTCGTGTGAACCCGAAGAGTCATAAAGCTCTTCTCTTCACCCTTGATCGACTTCTGCTGGATGTCCGTAATCGTGACCGCTCCGTGGTGGGGGTACACGAGGGTTTCGCCGACGGTGAGATTCATCCGGATGTGCCTCTGTTCTGGTTTTTTTGAGCCGCGAGCGCGAACGCCAAGGTAACAAGTTTACCCGACTGGAGCGGCAGCCGCTGACGGGGGCTTATTATGCGGGCTGGTCGCGGTGAATACGAGCAAATTCGCGACCGGTATGGATGCAACGATCACGAGCAGCGCGATGCGAATGCGGTCGCGGGGCGAGGCGTTTTTGGTGAGGGCTGCGGATATCAATGCGACAGCAAGAACCGCGAAGGCAATTGTCGCGATCGTTATTGCAGCTCGCACTTGGTAGTCAGTTGGGCCGCAGCCTCCCTCGCAGTATTGGAGCGTGACGACAAAATCCCACTCCGCGAAGATAAAGATCACCAACAGATTTGCGAACCATCCCAAGGCGCACACAACCGCGATGACGACGCCGAGAAGAGCGGTTAGCCGCCCCTCTCCAGCCACGATCCGCGCGACGAAACCAGCTCCAAGAAGACCGCTGGCGACGGTCGCGGCAAGAAGCACGGAGCCGCCAATCACCATCCAGCCCTGCAACCCCGCGTTCATCCCGACCACGATCCACACGATCCCGGATGCACCAATGAGGGCGAGCCCAAGGCCTGCCCTCATGGTGCGCGCACTCGCGGGTCGAAGCATCCCGCGAAGGTAGCAGCTTTTCTACTTCGAGAACGTCTGCTCGTAGATGCCCTCGAGGTAGTCCGACGAGGCGCTACTGATGCCGCACGACAGGATCGTGTCGTCAGCGACTGCGATGAGGTAGGTCGAGCCCTCTTCGTAAACCAGGGGGCCGCCGTCAGAGATCCGCCCGTCGCCCTGAGTTGTTGTGACGGTGTCGGTCACCTCGCCGGTGTAGCGGTTCGTGACAGTGAGAGTGACGGTGTCGCCCTCGATTGACGTGGCCGTTGCTTTGAACGCGACATCCACTCGATCGAACGATGCGGGCGTGACCTCGACGCACTTCGCGGCGATTCCCTCGACGCCACCTGCGGTGTACTCGGTCGGCGGGGTGGGCGCGGTGAGTGACTGCACAGCGAATGCTCCGATTGCCAGGGCGGCGATTCCACCGGCGATCGCCCAGGTGAGGCGGGCGCGGGTGCGGGGTGCGGGGGTGGTCGTTGTCTCGGTCATTGCAGCAACTCTCAGTCGTTCGAATCGGTCGGGGCTGAGGGGGGAGAGCGATGATGCGGGATCGGCATCCCTCAGGGTGTCGTCGAAGTTCATGCGCTGTCTCCTTCCTTCACTGCTGTATGTCCGGCGGTCGACTGGTTCTTTCCGAATTCGTTCTTCAGTTTCTTTCGCGCTCGGTGCAGGCGGATCGTCGCGGCGTTGACCGAGATTCCCAGCGAGGCTGCGATCTGCTCGAGGGTGAGGTCGTCCCATGCCCAGAGGCGCACGACCTCGGCTTCTGCGGGGCGCAGTTGTGCAATCGCTTCGCGAATGTAGCCGGTGTCACTCGAGGCATGGTCTTCGACCGCCTGCGGCGGGTCGATCGTCGCGATGCGGGCGAAGAGGCGTCGTTGTCTGCGCTGTGCGCGTTCCGCATTTGCGAGTTGCAGCCGCGTGACGCCGATCACCCACGGAATCGGGTCAGCGGGCACATCGTCGATCCGTCGCCAGAGAACTACGAGCGTCTCACTGAGAACGTCGTCAGCGGTTGCTGCGTCGGTGCGCCGCGCGAGATAGCGCCGCACGGGTTCGACGACCTCGTGCATTGCACGCTCGAAGCGCTGGGCGTTTGTCACAGTCTCCACACACGGTTATGTCCGGCAGCGCTGTGATTCTTTCAGGCGCCTTTCGCAACGTTAGTCGGCGGCGCGCTGGCTAGACGCCGAAGTTCGCGGAGGGGCTACGGAATTCTGTGATTGGCCCGTCTGCGTCTTTGGTCATCAGCCACACACGAAGTTCGAGATCCGTGCCCTCCGACGAGTCCGGTAGAGCGACCGCCCCGACATAAATGTCGAGTTGCCCGTCGACCTCGTCGGTTGAATTGGGATACTGCGCGGCCACCGCAGATCCAGAATCGCCGACCTTGATGCCATCGACGGTTTCTATCGAAGCCGACCCCAGCACGTCGTCGGTAACGCGAACGCTGAAACCCGGGTAGTGAGGAGCCGTGCCGTCGCCCTCGTCGTCGTAGATCTCGAGCCCCGGCCAGGTGATGAGGTCGAGCGGTCCGCGCTCGGGGTAGCTGACGTCTTCTTCAACCTCGGGAGCTTCGCCCGCGGTCTCGGTGAGGAGCGCCACGAGGTCATCGGTCGGCTCGAAATAGCCGCTCTCGAGCAGAACGCTTCCGTCGTCTCCGACGAGTGTTATCGATTCTGCGGTGATCACCACGGACTCGACTACCGGCTCAGCGACCTGCGTGGGCGTGGCAGACGCGGCCGGTGGCGCCGTGGGTGCTGCGGCCGGTGCCTCAGGTGTCGCGCATCCGGCGAGTGTCAGCGAGGCGAAGACGGCGCTTACTGCGCATACCGCGAGAAGATGACGTGTGCTCATGGGTGACACGGTACAGGCTGCACTCGATTCTCACTAGCCTTGCCAGATGGCAATATCCACGAGCACGTCACTCCCCCGCACCATCGCGCGTATCGCACTTGGCGCGATCCTCGTTTTTGCGGGAATCAGCCACCTCACCTTCGCGCGCGAAGCCTTCGTCGCGCAGGTTCCGGTGTGGCTGCCATTACCCGTCGACTTTGTGATCGTCGCGTCAGGAATCGTCGAGATTGTGCTCGGCCTCTCGCTCATCCTTCTCTCGCGTTACAAGGTCTGGGTCGGCTGGGTCGTCGCTGCGTTCTTCGTCGCGATCTTTCCGGGCAACATCAACCAGCTCGTGACCCACACCGACTCGTTCGGGCTCAATACCGATGCGGCGCGATTCGTTCGCCTGCTGTTCCAGCCGCTGCTTGTGGTCTGGGCGCTGTGGGCCACGGGAGCATGGCGGGCATTTCGCGAATGGCGGGCGTCGCGGCGTTCGTAGTGCTGAGTTGATGGATGTCGCGGCCGGAGCTTCTTGTCACCTAGTGTCTTGTCGCCTCTTCTCCACACGGGCTTGGGAGTAAACCCGGGTTCTGCACAGTTGCTAGCTCGCGCCGTGAAATGTCGGTGGCAGGGTTCAATGTATACGTATGAGTAGCCAAGCGTTGACCCTCACCGCGATGACCGCGGATGCCCTCGGTGTTGCCGTGGACGAGGTCGCAGCCATCGACCGACAGGTCGCAATGCTGCACGCCGCCCGGGCACGCAAGGTGGACGAGGCCCGCCGCCTGTCGGAGGTCGCGGCGCAGGCTGCGGCACCCTCCACAGACGCGCACGCGTGGTCGACCGGGGAGGCCGCCCGACGGATGCTCACGGCGGAGATCGCGTGTGCGCTGACGATCACCGAGAACGCGGCGCAGTTTCTTATCCACGACAGCAGGCTTCTCGTCGCCGACTTGCCGGCAACTTTGGCTGCGCTGTCGGTGGGTTCGATTAGCTGGCGGCACGCGCACGTGGTTGCCGACCATGCCTCGTCACTGCCTGTCGACGCGCGGGCAGAGTTCGAACAGCGAGTGCTGCCGCACGCCGCGACCCACACCGTCACCCGGTTCAACGTTTACGCCCGCAAACAACGCGAACGCATGCATCCCGAGTCGATCGACGACAGGCACGAGACTGCGGTCTCGAAGCGTTCGGTGTCGATTGCACCGGCCGCGGATGGGATGGCGTGGCTGACCGCGCATTTGCCGGCCGAGTCGGCGCATGCGATCTTTGACCGCCTCACCGACGCCGCGGAACACGCACGCCGTGAGGGTGATGCGCGCACGGTCGAACAGCTTCGCGCCGACGCGCTCTGCGACGGGTTGTTGGTGTCGACGTATTCGGGGTCGGAGGTGCTTGGCACACCGAACCTCTGCACGATCATGGCAACGATCCGGCCGAACGTGCAGGTCACGGTGCCGATCCTGGCGCTTCTCGACCACACCGACCATCCCGCGATGCTTGAGGGCTACGGGCCGATCAGCTCGGAGACCGCGGCTCTGCTCGCGGCGAATGCCCCGAACTTTATGCGATTGCTGACCCACCCGGAGACCGGGGCGGTGCTCTCGGTCGGGCGGGAGAAATACCAGATCCCGGCCGAACTACGCCGCTGGTTGCAGGTGCGCGATGGCACCTGCCGATTCCCCGGTTGCGGGCGCACGGCCCGACGCTGCGACGTCGATCACACCGACGAATGGCAATACGGCGGAGAAACCGCCCACAACAACCTCGCCCATTTGTGTCGAAAACACCATCGACTGAAAAGTCTCACCGACTGGACAGTCGAACAGGTCGGCGACGGCATACTTCGATGGACGTCACCAACCGGCAAGGTCTACGAAACCGAGCCGGAAGAAATCATTCCTCCGACGCTGAAACCTCGCGACGACGCTGATCCCGACGCTTAATCGCGCCACTAGGGAACGAGAACCGCGCGACCTGCAACCGTTCCGGCCTCGAGGTCGGCGAAAGCGGTGAGGCCGTCGTCGAGCGAGTACGTCACAGTGTCGACCGAAATCTTGCCTTGGCGAGCGAGGTCGAGCACCTGACGCTGGTCGGAGCGAGTTCCGCCATAGGAACGACGAACGTCGACGCCCCACGGCAGGGTCGATGTGGCGGAATCTGCCGCGTACTCGAAGCTTCCGCCACCGAGTCCGACAAAGCGAAGTGCGCCGTCGGGCGCGATGACCTGCGTCGCGAGGCTCACCGTCGGCTGCACGCCCACGAAGTCGAACACCGCGTCGGCGCCGTATCCGCCCGTGAGGTCGAGAATTGTCTTCGCAGAGTTGGCGTCGCTCTTCACGATCTCGTCGGCACCGTGCTCGCGCGCAATCTCGAGCTTCTGGTCGCTCGAATCGACGGCGATGATGCGGGCACCCGTGGTCTCCTTGAGAATCTGCAGGCCCATGTGTCCGAGGCCACCGACCGCGATGACGACCGCTGTCGAACCCGGGGTGAGGCGGTGACGCGCACCGTTGATGGCGTGCATCGGGGTGAGCCCGGCGTCGGCGAGCGGTGCAGCCGAAACGGGATCAAGGTCACCGAGCGGCTCGAGATAGCGGGCCTTGACCTTGATGAATTCGGCCATTCCGCCGTCCGGGCCGAGTCCCGGGCAGGGTGGCATACCGAGGCGCCCGCCCTGGTTCACGCAGACGTTATCGCGGCCTTCGATGCAGGGACGACACACGCCGCACGCCCAGACCAGGTAGACGAGCACTGCATCTTTCTCGGCGAAGCCCGTGACGTCCGCGCCCATCGCCTCGACCCAACCGGAGGTCTCGTGACCGAGCGTCATATTGGGAACGGGCCACTCGGGCGTGTGCAGCACGTGGATGTCGGAGTGGCAGAGCCCGGCACCGGCGACTCGAACGAGCACCTCGTCGGGGCCGATCTCGGGGATGGGTACGTCGCGGATCTCGATCTTTCCGGGGGAAACAAGCTGCAGTGCGCGCACGGGCACGTCCTTTCTTGCCGGCCACCATTGGCCAGCTCCGTTCTCACACGGTATCACTATCTGACACATGACTGATAGGGAGATCGGTATGCTGGCGCGATGGATCCACGACAGGCCCGCACGCGCGCGGCACTGAGCGACGCGATACATGAGCTCGCGACATCCAAGCCCATTGATGACGTCACTATGAGCGAGATTGCGCGCACCGCGGGCGTCACACGCGACACGGTTCATCGACACACAACGAGCCCGGCGCACCTGCTCACTGTTGTGCTCGGCGAAGAACTCGATGAGATCGTCGCTGCGAACTCGGCACTTCCGGTGCGCTTGCCGAACGGAACGAGCGTCTTCGAACGGCCGACAGTCGTGCTGCTCGAGCACATCGGCGAGCACGACGCGATCTATCGCAATGCGCTGCGTCCGCGGCTCAACTCGCACCTTCGCGAGATGCTCTCCGATCACATCACCACCGGGCTGCTCGTGCACCTGCGGGCGCACCCGGAGATCGCGCCCGACGTTCTCGGAAACCGCCCCGCCGACGGAGCGATGACGATGCTCGCCGCCTACGCCGGCGCAGGAACCGTGAGTGTCATCGAACGCTGGCTGACCGAGGAGCCTCGTGCAAGCATCGAGTATGCGACAGCCGCGATTCTCGCCGCGGCCCCGGAATGGTGGCAGGGAGTAACGCGATGAGTGAACGAGATGTAGAGCTGTCTGACGGGCGCACGCTGCGCGTTCACGACAGCGACACCGGCAGCGTGCCCGTGCTCTGGCATCACGGCTCACCGCAGACCGGCGCGCTGCTGCACCCTTTGCTTGACGCGGCAGCGAGCCGCGACATCCGGTTCATTTCGTACGGGCGACCGAGCTACGGCGGATCCACCGCCAACCGCGGGCGCTCGATTGGCTCGGCGGCATCCGACGTCGCGCAGGCGATGGATGCGCTCGGCATCGAACGCTTTGCCACCATCGGCCACTCCGGCGGAGCGGTGCACGCCCTCGCGGTCGCTGCACTCCTCGGCGAACGGGTCACGGCGCTCGCTGCAATCTCGCCACTCGCACCCTACGACGGCACAGACAACTGGTTCGACGGAATGGCCGGCGGCGGGCCCGCACTGCGCGCGGCACTGCTCGGACGCGGCGCATACGAGAAGTTCGAGGCGACGGCAGAATTCGATCCGTCGAGCTTCAACGCGAGAGACTATGCGACGTTGGATGGCGCGTGGTCGGCGATGGGCGACGATGTTGCCGAGGCATCCAAAGCTGGATCTGAAGGCATCACCGACGATGACCTCGCGCTCGTCTCGCCCTGGGGCTTCGAGGTGAGTTCAATTGCCGCGCCGACGCTCATTCTGCACGGAGGGGACGACCGCGTCGCTCCCGCTGCCCACGCCCGCTGGCTGCACGCGCGGATTGCCGGCTCTCAGCTGTGGCTGCCGCCCGACGATGGGCACCTTGCTGTGCTCGACGAGCTCCCCGCCGCGCTTGACTGGCTGCTCGCGAACTCGACGAACTAGCCCAACTCGACGAACTAGCCCGGCAGACCAGCTAGTTGCTCAGCCCGAGCCCGTAGACGATGCCCGAGATGAGAGTCGGCACGAGCAGCAGCACAGTAATGCCGATCGAGATGAAGGCGAGAACGTTGCCGCGGGCACCTGTGCGGTACGAGATCGCGGCGAACACGGCGCCCGCGGCCCACGGCACACCCATCAGGAAGATGCCCTGCACGTCGTACATGTAGCGCAGCGGCTCGCCGCCGCCGATGCGCAGAATCGCCTGCACACCACCGAGTGCGAGGGTGCCGACGAGTGCTGCACCGGAGAGAATGATCGCGGTGAGAGCGAAGCCTCCGATTGTCGACTTCAGCGGAGGCAGCGGTTTGGCGCGGCGAGCGAACGTGACGATTGCGATGGCAATAATCGCGAAGAGCAGGTCGACCGAGATTCCGATGCTGTACAGCCACTCGAGCGGCGCGTTCTCCGGGAAGCCGAAGAAGGCTACGGCGTTGATGATCCAGCCGACGGCGAGAATCGCGATCGTTGCGATCGGTACGGCCAGGTTTCGTTTCTCAAGAACTACGGCTTCACTCATTGTGCAACAGTACGGTGATTAATCCTTGGGTCGACGCAGACGCTGTTTCATGCGCTCAACAGTCGCATCGGTGAACTCGTTCGAGAGCTTGAGCGTCTCTTCCGAGAGATCTGCGCCGCTCATGATCGCGAAGATCGTCGCTTGAGCACGCTCAAGTTGAGCCTCGGCGTCATATTTGGCGGGCTCGGGCTTGTCTGGCATTGTGGGTCGCCCTCAATCAGACGTCGTGTATTCGATATCGGCGGAGATCGGCAGCGGGAAAGTCACGGTATCGCCGGGTTTCCAGTCGTCGAGATTTGGGGCAAAAAAGGCAAGCATGCTCGCCACCGCTGCACCGAGCGCGATGGCCCACAGCGCGAGGAGCGCGCGGCGATAGACCCTCGTCGAGCGCGGAGAACGTGTGACTCCCCAGACGACCGCGACCAACGCGATGACGACAAAAACGCTCGGATGCAAGGTCAGGCTGACGGATCCTTCTGCCGTTGAAGCGCTACGACCAGCATTGCTCAGTAGCGCATACGTCAGCGTGATCCAAACGACTGACCACCACAGGTCTTTCGATTCGCGAGCGACGAAGTCACGGTCGATCTCAACGTCACCGGCGGCCTCACCAACAACAGCGTCAGAAGTGGTCATGGGCCAACGTTAGCGCGAGGGCCGCGGTTGTGGGCGGTTCGGCTAGACAGCTCCGACGTCGACAAAACCTGGGCGCGCGACATCCGTGCCGAAAACAAGTCGGCGGTTCGCGATCTTGTCGGTGAAGAAACGGTCGTGGCTCACGACCACCACGGCGCCCGGGAAGTGCAACAGCGCGAGTTCCATAACCTGGGTGCTCGCCATGTCGAGGTGGTTGGTCGGCTCATCGAGCACGAGCACCGACGCGCCCGAGAGCAGGCACTGCGCCATCGCGACGCGAGCGCGCTGACCACCCGAGAGATTGCCGATGCGTTGCTTGAGGTCGGCCTCAGAGAACTGGAACATCGTGAGAAAACGCGCGACCGACTTGCGCGTCGCCGTGAGCGCGAGGCTGTCGGGCATCGCGTTGACGGAGTGCGTGACCGTGTCATCGTTGTCGAGCTCGTCGAGCATCTGGTTGTACGAGACGACCTTTGCTCCGGCCGCCCAGTCGGCGCGGCCGTGGTCTGCCTTCTCCTCCCCAAGGAGAACGCGCAGCAGTGTGCTCTTTCCGCTGCCGTTGGCGCCGAGCACAACGATGCGGTTGCCGCGACGAATCTCGACGGTGACGTCTTCGAAGAGCAGCTTGTCGCCGTACGACTTGCTCAGACCCTCGATGCGGCAGAGCACGTCTTTGACGTGCAGGCCGCCATAGATTTCGGTGATGATCTGGTCAACGGGGCGCGGCGTGCGCGCCTTCTTGATGCTCGAGAGCTGCTTGTCGAGGCTGCGGCTCGCGTTCTTCGCGGCCTCGCGACGGCTCGCGATTCCCTCAGCCTCGAAGGCCAGCAACTCAGACTCGTGCACAAACTGCGCCTCGAGCGTCTTGAGCCTGAACTGCTTCTGAATGACGTACTCACCGAAGTTGCCGGGGTACTCGTGCAGGTGAAAGTTCTCGACCTCGATGATGCGGGTCACAACAGCGTCCAAGAACTTGCGATCGTGCGAGACGATGATTGCGGCGCCACGGAAGTCACGGAACCACGATTCGAGCCACTCGACGCCAGCGACATCCAAGTAGTTAGTCGGTTCGTCGAGAAGCAGCACGTCGGGGTTCTCGAGCAGAATCTTGGCGAGCGCGGCTCGGTTGCGCCAGCCGCCCGAGAGCTCGTCGATCGCGCAGACGCGGTGTTCCTGGGTGAAGCCGAGCGTAGTGAGGGCGGTGTCGATGCGGCGCTCGTAGTCCCAGCCGTCGAGGCGCTCCATCTCTTCGAACAGCTCGGCCTGGCGGGCGATCAGTGGGTCGTAGTCGGCATCAGGCAGGGCCATCGCAGCGTCAATCGACGCGAGCTCGGCCTGCACGGCATGGATGTCGCTGAACAATGCGTCGAGCACCTCAACGATCGTCGACTCACCGTTGAGCTCCGAGAACTGCGAGAAGTAGCCGAACTTGGTTCCCGGCTCGATCGTGACGGTGCCGGAGTCGGGGTGAACCTGCTCGAGTGCTAGCTTCAGAAGCGTCGACTTGCCCGAGCCGTTGCGGCCGATGAGTCCGACGCGGTCCTTCGCCTCGAGCCGGAAGAAAGCCTCACGCAGCACCTTCGAGTTCTCGAAACTGACCTCGACATCGTTCAGGCGAATCAGACTCATGCGTGTGCTCCTCGTACCGTGCAGCACCACGCCACCTCGGTGTTTAGGGTACTGGCATACTCGTCGGCATGCTCTCGCTTCCGACGTCATCAGCATCGCTGCTCGTTCGCACCGACTTCTCACACGACGAGGCTTGGATGTCGCTGACTCGTGCTCTGGCAACCGAGAGCGAAGACGGCTTCGTGGCCTACTTCGACATCGTCGATGATCGCCGCTTCGAGCGTGCCGCCTGGTCTGCTTTGCGCAGCGCAGTACCCGCGAACGATAACGGCGCTTCGGTGCTGTGCATCGCGGATGCGCCGGCGCTCGACTCCCCCGACGGCCCGGTACTCATCGTGAACCTCAATGACTACGACGTCGAGCCGTTCCGATGCATCGCGTCAGAGCTGTGGGGCGTCGAGAACAACCTCAACATCTCGAACATGGACTGGGAAGAGTTCGCCGAATCGACAGTCGACGGAGTGTTTCGCGGTTTCTGAGCCGCGGCGACAGTGCTGCCTTTCGTCGTCGCTGCGGCTGAACGTTTCGCCGCCTTGACGGCGAACTGGCGCACTGTTGCCGACGCCCGCCGCCGCTATGAGGTGCGCGCGCCCTTCAGCGCGTCGACGATGACCTTCGGGTCGACATCGAGGTTGTCAGCGGCAACCATGCGCCGGCGCCGCTTGCCGCCGTCTTGCCGGGTGAACACCACGCGTGCCGCCTGCAGACCAGACGCTGGGAGGATCTCGGCGCTCGTTCCCTCCCGGGTCCACTCCTCGGCACGGATCCGAGGAGCCAGCGCTGACGGGCTTTCGATGGCAGGAAAAAGCACGGCAACGGGACTGATCGTGACCGCGACCTCGGGCAGGTGCAGCCGTCGCCGAAGTTGCCGCACTCCCAGCGCGCCGATTGCGATGGGAACCACGAGCATGGCGACCACGGCGAGGGTCAACGCCACGCCGGGGTCGACGCCCTTGATCGCAGCGACAAGGAACGGCGACAGCGACATAAGCCCGAACAGCATCCCGACGATCAGAAGCAGGATGCCCTGCTTGCGCACGAGCTTTCGGAGGGTTTGCTCGACGGCAGCTCGCTTGCCCTCGTCGTAGCGCACGACCAACGTCGCTTCGGAGCCGTCGGCCTCGATGTTCATGCGTAGCTCCCCAGGGTTGGTCGTCAGCCTACACAAGGGGCGCCGCGGGCACCCTCGTCGAAACAGCGCAGCTAGTTGTTGAAGCGGAACTCCACCACGTCGCCATCCTGCATCACGTATTCCTTGCCCTCGATGCGAGCCTTGCCCTTTGCGCGAGCCTCGGCGATCGAACCGGTCTCGACGAGGTCGTCGAAGCCGATGACCTCGGCCTTGATGAAGCCCTTTTCGAAGTCGGTGTGGATCACGCCGGCGGCCTGAGGTGCCTTCGCGCCCTTCGGGATCGTCCAGGCGCGGGTTTCCTTCGGTCCGGCAGTGAGGTAGGTCTGCAGACCGAGGGTGTCGAAGCCGATGCGGGCGAGCTGGTCGAGACCGCTCTCGTCCTGGCCGGTCGAGGCGAGCAGCTCAGCAGCGTCTTCCGCGTCGAGGTCGACGAGTTCTGACTCGAGCTTCGCGTCAAGGAACACTGCCTGCGCGGGCGCGACGAGTGCGGCGAGCTTGGCTTTCGCGTCGTCAGAGGCCAGCACCGCGTCATCCACGTTGAAAACATAGATGAACGGCTTGACCGTGAGGAGTCCGAGTTCGGAGAGAAGTGAAAGATCGATCTTGGATGACGCGGAGAGAGGCTTGCCCTCGTTGAGCCAGGCGACAGCAGCGTTGGCGGTGTCGATCGTGGCCTGCGTGATCTTCTTGGCGCGTAGGTCTTTCTCGTAGCGGGCCTGGGCCTTTTCGAGGGTTTGCATGTCAGCGAGCACGAGCTCGGTGTTGATGGTCTCCATGTCGGACGCGGCATCCACCTTGCCGTCGACGTGCACAACGTCGGGGTCTTCGAATCCGCGAACGACCTGCGCGATGGCGTCGGCCTCACGAATGTTCGCGAGGAACTTGTTGCCGAGCCCCTCACCAACCGACGCACCCTTGACGATGCCGGCGATGTCGACGAACGACACAGCGGCGGGCAGAATCTTCTCGCTGCCGAAGAGCTTGGCGAGAACCGCGAGACGGCTGTCGGGAAGAGAAACGATGCCCGTGTTCGGCTCGATCGTCGCGAACGGGTAGTTCGCGGCGAGAACCGACGACTTGGTCAGAGCGTTGAAGAGGGTGGACTTGCCGACATTCGGGAGTCCAACGATTGCAATAGTGAGAGCCACGGGGGTCTAGTCTACGGCTTTGGCGTCGGGCTGGGCGCGGCCGGATCCCAGTAGAGCTCGTCGTTAGGGCCGAGGGGCGTCGCGCCTTCGAAGGGAGAGAACGTCGTCCATGTTCCACCCGTCATACTCAGAAAGAACTGGGCTTTTCCTTCGACCTCGAGTTGGTTGCCCCTCGAGTAGTCTGCGGGTTCACCTGGGGTGGTGCAGCCGTCCGGGATCGAGATGACCCGGAGCTCGGACTCGCTGACGTCACCCTTGAGAACCTCGTCGACCCGAATCGTGTACGCGGAGGCGTCCACCTCGTTGAAGAGCTCGACACCGTCATCGCCGAGCACTTCGCCGACAAAAACCAGATCAGCGGCCTCGGCGAGGGCTGCGGGATCGCCCTCGAAGCTGACGTAGTCACGGCAAATGCTCGTGGTCGTTGCGAACAAGCTGCAGCCCGCTAGAGCAGAAACGAGCAAGGCGACCGCGCCAAGTTGAACTAGTCTCATGCCCGCATTCTAGGGCGCGGCGGGAGCCAGCGGAACTGGCGCCGCGAGTGCCCGCTCCATCTTCACCGTGATGAGCGGCGGCGCCTTGGTCTCGACACGATGACGCCGAGCCCACAATGCAGTGAACGCGGCGGCAGCGACACACATCGCCATCGGTAACAACATAAACGGCCCGCCGGCTCCCTCGCTGCGATCGATGCCCTGGTCGAGCTGGCCGAAGAGCACAGCGGGAATGAAAATGAGCACGTTGTTCGTCGCGTGGATGAGCATGGGCGCTTCGAGCCCGCCGGAGAAGCGCGCGGCGACCGACATCGAAGCGCCGAACAGGAAGTAATAGGCGATCAGCCACGGGTCACCGGCGGCGTGCGCGAGACAGAAGAGCCCACCCGACAGCAGAGTCGAGACAACAAACGACAGCGCGGGATTAGTGAACCACGAACCGGCGGAACGCTGGATGAGCCCGCGAGCACCGACCTCCTCGCCCGCCGCCTGCAGCGGGGTCGTCAGCACAACAATCACGATGAGCGCGACAACGGAGGCGTCAATACGCACCTCGCCCGCGGGCTCGAGCGCGAAGCTCAGGCCGATGTAGAGCAGCCAGGCAGGAACGATGACGACGGCCAGCCGCGCCATCCAAGCCCACCGAATGCGACCGGCCACGGACCACAGCGTGCGAAACCGCACACCGAACAGCCAACGCTGGAGCAGCATCGAGATGGGGATAAGTGCGGCGAGACCGAGGTTGTTGAACAGCATAACGGCGGGCGTGAAGCCGATGGTGCCTGTGAGCAGGTCGTCTTGTGTCATCGCGCCTGTGGAGAGATCGATGACGATCGCGATGAGTCCGAAAAGGGTTGAGGCGATGAAGTAGCCAACGATGAGCAGCACGATCGCGACGATGCCGCGCCACGGCCCGCGGATGGCAACGAGCGCCTGGTCGTAGGTGACGGGGCGAGGGGGCGCAAGAACGGGCGGCGCTACGGGAAGATCGCTCATACTTCCAGCCTAAAGAGCAATCCTTGGCTCTCGCCGTGATCGCCGTGATCGGCGTGGTCCTTAAGCAGCGTCGGATGCCCGTGCGACCATCAAAGAGTGCCCCTGAATTTCACCGCCATCGACTTCGAGACCGCTAATTCCTCGGCGGCGAGCGCCTGTTCAGTGGGCCTCGTCAAGGTGCGCGACGGGCGCGTCGTCGATTCGGCAAGCTGGTTCATCCGTCCACCACTCGGCCACGACGTCTTCAACGAGTGGAACACCCGCATCCATGGAATTGAAGCGATGGATGTCGCGGACGCTCCCAGCTGGACCTCACAGTTGCCCGACCTGATCGCTTTCGCCGAGGGCGACCACCTCGTTGCCCACAACGCCGGATTCGACATGGGCGTCATCGCGGCCGCGTGTGCCGCGACATCCAACCCGGTTCCGACTTTCGCCTACGCGTGCAGCCTCCAGGTCGCGCGCAAGACGTATCACCTCGACTCGTACCGTCTTCCGGTAGCGGCAATGGCCGCGGGCTTCGAAGATTTTCAGCACCACGACGCCCTCGCCGACGCTCAGGCCTGCGCCGCCATCATGGTGCACGCCGCCCGCAGGCACGATGCCTTGGACATCGAACACCTCGCACGCATCACCGGCACGCGCATCGGCCACATTGGCGCGAGCCTCGTCGCCTAACCCCAGGCCGCGCGCACTGCCCGCAGCGCCCCCTCGAGGTCGAGGCCCTGCGCTTGAGCCGCGGCGGCGAAGTCTGCCGCCTCGCGCAACTTCGGCGCAGCGTCGACGTGCGCGCTCACCCGCGTTCCGGCCCCGCGCTTCGACTCGATCAGCCCCTGCGACTCGAGTTCGGTGTATGCGCGAGCGACGGTTCCTGGAGCGAGACGCAGGTCGGCGGCCAACTGGCGAACGCTCGGCAGACGCTCGCCGAACGCAAGGCTCCCCGCGTTGATGAGCGAGGCGAGCTGCGATCGGATCTGTTCGTAGGGCGGGGTGGGATTTGTGTCGTCTACGGTGATCATGCCGCGACCGTCTCTGGTTCGGAGACGACCGACGCCCAACGCAGTGTCGAGGTCGCCGCCGCGAACACGAGCAGCACGATCGCAAGCGCGAGGAGCGCGACGCCGACGATGCTCTCCACAATCCCGATCGCGTAAGTCGGCTGCAGGTACAGGGGCAGATAGTCACCCGCCAGCACAACGCCCTCGCTCGAGACCTGCCAGTCGGGCGATTCGGTCCAGTGTGTTGCGGTGTTGGAGGTGGCGTTGCCCGCGATCGCCGCGACCCCGCCAAAGTAAGCGAGAAGCGCAGAGCTCGACAGCAGCATGATGAACCGCGTGACCGATCGGCGAAGCGCGTCATCCACCGCGTAGAGATCACGATTTGTCGGACGCGGCGCTGCCGCGACGCGGTTGAGCACAAGAAGCACAACACCGGCGAGCACAAGCGTTGCGGCAATAACCGGAACGCCGTAGTACCAGCCAGGGTAGGGGCTCGCCGTGCTTGAGCCGCCGACGATCTCGACGGTGAACGCTCGATACAGCCCGAGATCGTCGGGCACCGACGTGAGACCCGTGACAATCAGGAAGAGGATCAGGATGCCTGCACTGGCGAGCGGCAGAGCGAAACCCCAGCGTGGGCCGAAGCTTCCGCCCGATCGCGGAACGAGGTCTGCCGTGCGCACACCGTCGGCCCGTGGCCACGAAACCATGGGCGACGCGGCGAGCACAAGACCGGCGATGATCGCCGCGACCGCGAGCCCGAGCGCGTTACCCAGACCGAGCCAGCTGCGGGGCTGCAGGCCCATCGGATCGAGCGTTGCCACAAAGCCGATGGCGACGAACAGCGCAAGGGCGAGCGTCAAGCGCGTGCGGGTGCGCTGCACCTGAGCCGCGACATCCACCGCATGGCGACTGTCGACGATGGGCGCAGGGATGTCGCTGCGCGAGCGGGAGCGCAGGGCGAGCAGCACTACGACGACGCCGCCGAGTACAACGAGCGAGAGCGAGAGTAGTCCGAACACTGGGCACCTAACGTCGAGCGGCTTGTATCAGTTACCTAATACAAGTCGCTCGACGTAGTTGTGTCAAGTGGTTGATACAAACGCGTGATGGTCGAGTAGGCCGTTTACGGCCGTATCGAAACCTGAGCGGGGTATCGATACGGCCGTGGGCGGCCTACTCAACCAGCGAGAAGCGCCTAGTTCTGCGGGAACCCGAGGTTGATTCCACCGTGCGACGGGTCGAGCCAGCGCGAGGTGATCGCCTTCTGGCGCGTGAAGAAGTGCACGGCGTCGGGGCCGTAGGCCTTGGTGTCGCCGAAGAGCGAGTCTTTCCAGCCACCGAACGAGAAGTAGCCGACGGGCACGGGAATCGGCACGTTGATGCCGATCATGCCGACCTGAGCCTCACGCTGGAAACGGCGAGCCGCTCCCCCATCATTAGTGAAGATCGCGGTGCCGTTGCCGTACTGCGACGAGTTGATGAGTGCGAGGCCCTCGTCATACGACTCGACGCGCACGACGCTGAGCACCGGACCGAAGATCTCGTGCTTGTAGACGTCGCTCGTGACGGCAACCTTGTCGATGAGCGTCGGGCCGAGCCAGAATCCGTCGGCCTCGCCATCGACCTCAATGCCGCGGCCGTCGACGACAACGTCGGCGCCGTCAGCGATGGCCACGTCGATGTATCCGGCGACCTTGTCGCGGTGCTCCTTTGTGATAAGCGGGCCCATGTCGCAGCCGCGGGTTCCGTCGCCGACCGTGAGGCCGCTCATGCGTTCTTTGATCTTCGCGATCAGTTCGTCGGCAACGGGCTCAACCGCCACGACAACCGAGATCGCCATGCAGCGCTCTCCGGCCGAACCGAAGCCGGCGTTGACCGCAGAGTCTGCGACGAGATCGAGGTCGGCGTCGGGCAGAACGAGCATGTGGTTCTTCGCGCCGCCGAGCGCCTGAACACGCTTGCCGTGCTTCGACGCGGTCTCGTAGATGTACTTCGCGATCGGTGTCGAACCGACAAATGAGATGGATGCGACATCCGAGTGCTCGAGCAGCGCATCGACTGACACCTTGTCGCCGTGCACAACGTTCAGAACGCCATCGGGAAGTCCGGCCTCCTTCAGCAGCTGCGCCATCCAAATCGCTGCGCTCGGGTCTTTCTCGGAGGGCTTGAGTACAACCGTGTTACCCGCGGCAATCGCGACCGGGAAGAACCAGAGCGGCACCATCGCCGGAAAGTTGAAGGGGCTGATGATTCCGACGACGCCGAGCGCCTGGCGGATCGAGTAGACATCGACGCCCGTGCTGACGTTTTCGGAGTATTCGCCCTTGGCGAGGTGCGGGATGCCGGTCGCGAACTCGACGACCTCGATGCCGCGCGCGATCTCGCCGAGAGCGTCAGAGGTGACCTTGCCGTGCTCGCTCGTCAGGATCTCGGCCAGCTCGCCCTTGCGCGCGTTGAGCAGCTCGCGGAACGTGAACATCACGCCCTGGCGCTTCGCCCAGCTGGCTCCCGACCACTCGGGGAACGCGGCTTTTGCCGACTGCACGGCGGAGTCAACATCCGCAGTGGTTGCAAGGCGAACCTCGCGCTGAACAGCGCCGGTCGCGGGGTTGAAGACGGGGGCCGTGCGGGTCGATTCACCCGTGAACGCCGCGCCATTGAGCCAGTGATCGAGGATTTCCATGGTGTCAGCCTAGATTGTCTGCGGCCGCTGTCACACTGAAGTTATGGAGCTCATTCTCGGCGTGGTCATCGGCCTTCTTCTGGGTGCAATCATTGGCGTTCTCATCGCCCGTGCGCGACGCACGTCGGCGATATTAGAGATTCGGATGTCGGAGGCCCAGGCTCGCAGCGCCCTTGCCGCCGAGCTCGCCTCGAGCCAGGCCACCGCCGCGGGGTTGCGCGAGCAACTCGACGCTCAGCAGCGACAGAATATCGAGTCGGTCGAACGCGAACGTGTCGAGAGCAGGGTCTTGCAGGCGCTCACTCCCGTGCAAGAGACACTGCGCACGATGCAGCTCAAGGTCACCGATCTCGAGCACCAGCGCGCGCTGCAGCACGGCGAGCTGTCAGAGCAGCTGCGAAGCGCCACAGAGAGCGAAGAGCGCCTGCGCAGCACTGCCGAGTCGCTTGCTTCTGCCCTGCGCTCGAACAGCACTCGCGGCGTCTGGGGCGAGACCCAGTTGCGCAACGTGGTTCAGGCCGCCGGGCTCATTGAGCGCGTCGACTTCGACGTGCAGTCGTCGATCCACTCAGACGCTGGCGCCGGTCGACCCGACATGGTGATCCACCTGCCCGGCGGAAAGAACATTGCCGTCGACGCCAAGGTTCCCTTCGCGGCCTACCTCGAGGCGTCGGCCATTGCCGTCACTGCCACGGGTGAAGAGGGCGCGCGCCGCGAGGCCTTCCTCAAGCAGCACGTGCGTGCGGTTCGCGCGCACATCGACGCCCTCGCGAGCAAGGCTTACTGGGCCGGTCTGGATGCCTCACCCGAACTTGTTATCGCGTTTATCCCGAGCGAATCCCTTGTGTCGTCAGCCATGGAAGCCGACCCCGGCATCATGGATTACGCCTTCTCGAAGAAGGTCGCCCTCGCCTCGCCCGTGACCCTGTGGTCGGTGCTCAAGACCGTCGCCTTCTCCTGGCAACAAGACGTGCTCACCGACCAGGCCAAAAACCTCTTCGATCTGGGCAAAGACCTCTACTCGCGGCTCTCGACCCTCTCGGAGCACGCCGACAAGCTGCGCCGCTCGATCGACTCGACGGTCAACAGCTACAACCAGTTCGCGAACTCGCTCGAGACCCGCGTGCTTGTGACGGCGCGCAAGCTCAACGCCCTTGACGAGTCAAAGGTGCTGGGCGAAACCGTGCTCATCGAGAACACGCCGAAGCAGCTGACCGCCGTCGAGTTCGAGCTGCCGTCGCTCGACGAGCCCGCGCGTACCGCCTAGCGCGAGGCTTCGTGCCCGGTTGCGCGGGTATCTGTTAGTCGCGCGGCCCAACGTTCGGCCGCGCAGGCGCCAACGCCCCGCGCAACTCCACACCGGGATGCCGTTTGACAACCGCGACGCGCAACGGCCGCCCTCACGGATGCCAAACCCCGTCACGGTGCGAGCCGCGAGAACAGTGCCCGAGCGCTGGAAGCGGTGTTGGTTTTCTCGCGAGTTTTGAGTTGAAGAACCGGGCACGCTTTTCGCCCGGTTGTTCAACTCAATGTCTGAGCTGAAAACCAATGCCGCTTTCAGCGCGCAACGCGCAACGCGCACCCCGCGACCTACAGCCACTTCTCCGCAACATGATCCGCAACAACCCGGCGGATCGTTCCGGAGCGACCGCGCAGCACGATGCTCTCGGTGTGGATGACCGGACCGGCACGGCGCACACCGTCGACGAGCTGGCCGTCGGTGACACCGGTTGCGACGAAATAGGTGTTGTCGCTTGTGACGAGGTCGTTGATTCCGAGCACACGGTCAACATCGTGGCCGGCGTCGATCGCACGCTGGCGCTCGTCGTCGTCCTTCGGCAAGAGGCGGCCCTGGATGAGTCCGCCGAGCGCCTTGAGCGCGCACGCGGTGATGATGCCCTCGGGGGTTCCACCTGTTCCGACACACATGTCGATGCGCGTTCCGTACATTGCGGCGTTGATGCCTCCCGCGACGTCGCCGTCGAGCATCAAACGCGTTCCGGCACCGGCATCGCGGATGTCGGCGATGAGTTGCGCGTGCCGCGGACGGTCGAGAACAGCGACGACCATGTCGGAGACCGGCTTGTTCTTTGCTTTTGCGAGAGCACGGAGGTTTTCGCCGATCGGCTGGCGCAGGTCAACGACACCGTGACCCTCGTGACCCGTGACGATCTTCTCCATGTAGAAGACGGCACTCGGGTCATACATCGAGCCGCGGTCGGCGACTGCGATCATGCTGAGCGCATTCTGGCGACCGGCAGCGGTAAGCGAGGTTCCGTCGATCGGGTCGACAGCGATGTCACACGCCGGACCGCGCCCGTTGCCCACATGCTCGCCGTTGTAGAGCATCGGAGCAGCATCTTTCTCGCCCTCACCGATGACGACAACGCCGTCGAAGTTGACAGTTCCGAGAAAGGTGCGCATGGCATCAACTGCCGCACCATCGGCGGCATTCTTGTCGCCCATTCCAATAAACGGCACGGCGCGAATCGCCGCGGCTTCTGTCGCTCGCACGAGCTCCATGCCGAGGTTGCGGTCGGGGTGCAGGTAAAGAGTGCCGGTATCGGTGTTCACCACGGGGTCCTTAAATTGTCTTCAATGAGAATTTTGGATGCGCCGTGGTGGGGCTCGGCAGAGCCGACGCGATTCCAAGTTTAGTTGAGGCTCGTGCTCGTTGTCAGACCCAGGGCCTCGAGCACCTTGACGAGTGCATCCGGTTCGCCGACGTTGCCGGGAACAACAACGTAGAGCCGCTCGCGGCCGTCGACCGCGACGAGCTTCCAGACGGAGACACCGGGAAGCACCTGGCCGAGCACCGTGGCCCGCGTCGCGCCGATACCGATGCGCGCGACATCCGCCGAGGTAATTCCACCCTTGGAGACGACGACCTCGACCGACGGCAACAGGGCGCGCACCGATGTGGTGAGTGCCTCCATCACGAGTCGACCGTGCTCGAGGGTGTTGTGTTCTGCGCGACGCTCGCGTTCGGTCGTGACGACTGTAAACCCGCGGTCGGCGAGAACGAGAGCGGCGGCCTCTGCGACTGCCGAGCCGGTTTCGGTCGGGTTCTCGAAAGCGTTCGCCGTCGGGATGATGACCGGCGCACCCCACTGGGCGGCGACGAAGTCGAGCTGCGCCGTTGCTCCCGCCGTGTGCGATCCGCAGACAAGCAGGGTGGGCACGGGCGACGGTACAAGCGGTGAGGCCAGGAGTCCGTCGCTTTCGACACCCGCAAGGGCCGCCGCGAGGGGCGAAGCGCTGCGCACAACGACGTTCGCACCACGAGCACGCGCAGCTTCAACACCGCGAGCGATGAGTCGAACGTCATCGTTGGTGACGGCATCGGGAACAACAACTGTTCCGGGGGCCGCCGAGAGCAGAGCGTTTTCAACGGCGCCATCACGAACCGCGTCGAGTGCGACAAGCGAGGCAGAGCGACCCGACTTCTCGTGAACGTAGTTGACCATCACTGCGGTCGAGAAGGGAAACACCGGGTCGTCTGCAAACTCGGTGAGGTGAGCGGCTACCCGCTCGCTGCCCTGTCGCACGTAGTGAACGCCGCCCTCTGTTGTGCGCCCACCGTCGGGGAAGGCCGGCACAAACAGAATGACCGACTCGTCGTCAGCGAACACGAGAGTCTCGGTGAAGACGTGACCGCGAAGCGTCGAATCCCCACGGAGGACGAACTGAATGTCTTCGCCTATCGCGGCAGCGGCGTCAGCAGCATCCAATCGAATCGATCGCATCAGCGCGATCGCTTCGTCTTCGGGGATGGCGCGGGAGTTGGTGAGGAGATAGACGCTGTCTGCCTCGGTGAGGGCTTCCGCGATGAGCGAGGCGCTGCTTTCAAGCAGCACGATGACGTCGCTCGCAGATTGCGTGCCCGTGGGGTCGTCGTCGAGAACGATTGTCTTCATCGCGGTAGTCCTAAAAGTTGGGGTGTGCCGGGGGCCGAAGCCCCCGGCACAGGGTTGGTGCTGGTTACTTGCCCGACGCGATGATCGCGTCAACTTCTGCGCGCTGCTTCTTGCCCCAGGTTTCCTTGGTGAGCAGAGCAGCGGTGAGGCCGATCGCACCGCACGCCATGTAGACGAGTGCAACGCCGCCGAAGCCGAGCGGAATGGCGACGGCCGTCGCGATGAGGGGGATGAATCCCGAGATCGCAGCCGAGAACTGGTAGCCGAGCGAAGCACCCGAGTTGCGGGTAGCAACCGGGAAGAGCTCGGAGAACCAGGCGCCCTGCGTGCCCGCGAGCATGTCGTGAATCACGGTGAGACCGAAGATGTACGCGAAGACGATGAGCATCGCGCTGCCGGTGTTGACCAGACCGAACAGCGGGAAGCCGAACGCGATGAGCAACAGGGTTCCGACGATGTAGACCGGCTTGCGGCCGATCTTGTCACCGAGGTGACCCCAGAGGATCGTTGCCGCGACACCGAGAGCCGCTGCGATTACGAGACCGGTGAGGGCAACCGAGCGTTCTGCGAGTGGCTCGTCGCCACTCGTCAGGTACGAGATGAGGTAGGTGACGATGACATAGAAACCACCGGACTCCGCGAGACGCAGACCGATCGCGCGAAGGACGTTGCGCCAGTCGCTCTTGAGAACCGAGAGGATCGGGTTCTTTTCGAGCTCGCCAGCGGCCTTCGTCTCTTCAAACTCGGGCGACTCGCTGACCTTCAGACGAATGATGAGACCAGCAACGATGAGTACCGCCGAGAGAAGGAACGGCAGTCGCCATGCGAGCTCGTTGTCGAGTCCGACAGAGAAGAGGAAGACGAGGTTGGCAAGCAGGAGGCCGAGCGGTACGCCGGCCTGCGGGATGCCGGTGTACTTTCCACGCTTCTTCCACGGTGCGTGCTCGAACGTCATAAGAATGGCGCCACCCCACTCTGCACCGAAGGCGAGACCCTGGATGACGCGGATAAGCGTCAGCAGGATCGGAGCGAGGAGACCAACCTGCGAGTAGGTCGGCAGAACACCGATGAGCACCGTCGCGCCACCCATAACGAGGAGTGCCGTGACGAGAACGGGCTTGCGACCGTACTTGTCACCGAGGAAACCGCCGATGATTCCGCCGAGGGGGCGCATCGCAAAGCCGATTCCAAAAGTCAGGAAGCCGAGAAGCACGCCGACGACGGGGTCTTCAGCGTGGAAGAACGCGTCACCGAAGTAGAGAGCCGCTGCCGTGCCGTACGCGAGAAAGTCGTAATTCTCGATTGTCGTGCCAACGGCACTTCCGATAGCTGTCTTGAGCTTGTCGGGCGAGCCGTCTTTGGCTCGTGAGGACGCCGAAGCTGGCGTCGTTGTCGTTGTGGTCATTTCGATCTATCTCCTTTGATAATCCGCGGTCGGTGCCGCATCTTCTGGCCGACGACGGAAGGAGACCCGGAAATTATCCGGGAGGGTACGTCCCTCCGACGTTGCCAATCTTGTAAAAGTCGTGAATGTGGTCGCTGACCAGTCGTGCTGCCTGGATCGCTTCCCGGTTTTTGACCGCTTCGAGAATTCCGCGGTGTTCGGCCCGCACAATCTGGGCCGTTTTGCGCCAATCTTCGAGTCCCTCGTAGGCCTCGATCATCTGGCGGTTGATTGCCGTTCTGAGCGATCCCATGAGGTGTGAGGTGAGGGCGTTGCCGGTTGACTCTGCGATCCTGACGTGGAACGCGGTGTCGAGCCGGTTGAAGTCCTTCGCCTCGATGAGCGGGTCATCCATCAAATCGAGGATGTCGGCCAACTCAAGGTGGTCGGTGTCGGTTGACCTATAGGCGGCCTCCGAACACGACCAGGTCTCGAGCGCTACTCGCGTGTCGAGAACGTCCGTCGCGCTGAAGTGGCCGAGGGCCAACTGCAGCTTGAGCAGGTTGACGAAGCCAGGTCCGGGAGTTCCGACGAGCACTGCTCCGCCGTCCGCTCCCCCGCCGCGGCGAATGTCCACAACCCCGAGCGCCTCGAGCACCCGCAGCGACTCGCGAAGCGAGGGCCTCGAGACTCCGAGCAGCACCGCAAGATCCCGCTCGCTCGGCAGGTGGTCGCCCGCCTTCAGTCGCCCATCGAGAATTCGCTCCTCGATCTGCGACATAACCTGCTCGTACGTGCGAAGTCGCTGGACGGGTTCCCATCCCTCTGCGGTTGTCACCGTTTATGCACCCCTTGGCCGGAACCGTGCGGGAGCGTTGTACTCCCGCACGGATCATCCTAGGTTCCATGAGTCGTTGAATCCGTTAGACCGCGGCGTTGTGCTCTGCACGGAATTCCGCTTCGAGCTCGCGACGGAACTTCACGGCCAGCAGGCTCTCGTCGAGCTCAACGTCGTTCCACGAGACCGTCTGGTCTTTGGGAACGTCGCGAATGAGCTTTGCGCCGTGCGCGAGGCCGAGGGGAAGGGCTTCCTTCTCAAGCGAGAGGTGCGCCGGTGCGAGCTTGCCGAAGACTGTAAATCCGCCTTCGCCGTCGAGAGTGTCGCCGACCTTGAGCTCTTTCTTCGCGGTCGTAACAACGTCACCACGGAAGCCCGAGGGAGTTCCGGTTGCTTCGTTGCGCAGCACCGCTGCGGCGATCGAGACATTCAGCTCGAGCCCGATCATGTGGTACGGACGGTAGAGCGAACCGTAGCGGCCCGAGTCGTCGGTCTTGACGCCGTACTCTGCGAAGCACTGAACCGCGTAGTCAGTCGTCGCCTCGAAGGTCACGTAGACGCCCCAGCGGAGGTCGCGCTCGACCTCGGTGCCGTCGCGGTTGAGGCTCGAGATGAGCTCGACGGTTCCGCGACGCGAGAGCGTGCCACCCTTCGACTTCTCCTTGAGCATCTGGGGAAGGTCGTCGACGCCGACGGGCGTGAAGTTGAGGCCCTCTTCCTGGGGGATGAGGCCCGTGCCGTTTGCGACGGCCGCCATCTCGATTGCCGACTTCGTTCCGTCGAGGAACGAGTTGAACATCTTCGGGTTGTAGTCACCCGACGAGAGCTGCTCGTCGGTGAAGCCGTAGTAGTCCCAGACGGTGTCGGGGGTCGAGTAGTTGTACTCGGGAAGGTACTTGGTGCCCTTGCCCGCAGCGACAACGTCGAAGCCGACGGTGCGGCACCAGTCGACGAGCTCGCAGATGAGCGCGGGCTGGTCGCCGTACGCCATTGCGTAGATAACGCCGGCAGCCTGTGCACGACGCTGCAGCAGCGGGCCGACCATGCAGTCTGCCTCGACGTTGACCATGATCACGTGCTTGCCATGGTCGATGGCCTTGACCGCGTGGTACGTGCCGATGAGCGGGTTACCGGTGATCTCGAGAATGACCTCGATCTCGTCGAGCTCGATGAGTGCGTCTGAGCTCTCGGTCAGGTAGGTGCCACCGTTGCGCAGCGCGTCTTCGAACGAGTCTGCCGAATAACGCTCGACCGGCCAGCCGGTGCGGTTCATGGCTTCGCGAGCTTTGGGAAGGTTGATGTCGGCGACGCCCACAACGTGGATGCCCTTCGAGCCGACGGCCTGGGTGAGGAACATGGAGGCGAACTTGCCGGCTCCGATGACGCCGACGCGGATGGGGCCCGCTTCTTCGGTGCGCTTCTCAAGAAGAGAAAACAGGTTCATAGTGACTACTCCTTTGTAGGCGTTGGGCGCCAAATCTTTTGCGTTAGATGGTCTGACCATCTGCTGTTCAATAGTTTTACCACTCAAAAGGCAATTGTCAAGCGCGGTGCGCCCAGCCGTGCTGGCTAGACTTTCCCCGATACCCCGGCTCGTACCAAGGAGAAAATCTCAATGCCCGTCGCAACCCCAGATCAGTACGCAGAGATGCTCGACAAGGCGAAGACCAACGGATTCGCCTATCCCGCAATCAACGCCTCGTCATCGTCGACGATCAACGGAATCCTCAAGGGCCTCTCCGATGCAGGCTCGGATGGCATCATCCAGGTCACCACCGGTGGTGCCGACTACTTCGCCGGCCAGAGCGTCAAGGCGCGCGCATCGGGAGCCCTCGCTTTCGCGGCGTTCGCAACCGAGGTCGCAAAGAACTACCCGGTCACGGTCGCGCTGCACACCGACCACTGCCCGCAGAACGCGCTCGACGACTTTCTGCTCCCCCTGATCTCGGCATCAGAAGACGAGGTCAAGGCCGGCCGCAACCCGATCTTCCAGAGCCACATGTGGGACGGCTCCGCAGTGCCCCTCACCGAGAACCTCGAAATCGCCAAGCAGATCCTCCCCCGCATGAAGGCCATCAACTCCGTGCTCGAGGTTGAGATCGGCGTCGTCGGCGGCGAAGAAGACGGCGTGGCCCACGAGGGCTCGAACGACGCTCTCTACACAACCCTGGATGACGCGATCGCAACGGTCGAGGCCCTCGGCTTCGGCGAGCAGGGTCGTTACATGGCAGCTCTCACCTTCGGTAACGTGCACGGCGTGTACAAGCCCGGTGGAGTGAAGCTGCGCCCTGCTCTTCTCAAGGAGATCCAGGACGGCCTGCAGGCCAAGTACGGCACCGCTGCCTTCCCGCTCGACCTCGTCTTCCACGGCGGATCGGGATCGACCGATGCCGAGATCGCCGAGGCCGTCGCCAACGGTGTTGTGAAGATGAACATCGACACCGACACGCAGTACGCCTACAGCCGCTCGATCGCCGACACGGTACTCAAGAACTACGACGGCTTCCTCAAGGTCGACGGCGAAGTTGGCAACAAGAAGATCTACGACCCGCGCGCATGGGGCAAGACCGCAGAGTCGGCCCTCGCGACCCGCGTCGTAGAGGCCACGAAGCAGCTCGGATCGTTCGGTCACTCAGGCAAGTAGCTCTTACCGGTGGTCGAGCTTGTCGAGACCGGGTTGAGCGAAGTCGAAACCTCGACTGCGCTCGGTCTGGTCTCGACTTCGCTCGACCACCGGGAAGGCTCGATCACCGTTTTTAGTCCTGCTGCGCCGGAAATTGAAACTTGAGCAGCTCGCGACTCGGGTCCCAGGTGAGATCCTGCACGGCGGTCTGCAGCGTCAGGTAATACGGGGCGAGCATCATTGTGCGGCGCCCCTCGGGCAGGTCGACGTCGATGCTCAGCGCAACGGCGGTCGAGCCATCCATCTGTCCGCGTAGTTCGATAAACAGCGACCCGTTCGTTGTCGGATTCTTCATCACCGCGAGCAGTAAACCCCGCAGCGCCGAACGCTGCACGGTGTTCATCGAGTCGGCACGTCGATCGGGGTCGACGACGTACATCGAGCCGTAGAGCGCGAGCGAGTCGAGCCAGCTGCGGTTTGCCTGGTTGACGAGGTCCGATCGCAGCGTGCGCGCGAGCTGCCCGGCGAGCGCGCGATCGTCTTCGTCGACGAGTCCCGTGTCGGCAATCCCCTGCAAGAACGGCGCGACACGAGTGCCGAGGCGCGCGAGGGTGCGACGCTCGACCTGGCGCGCGGCCTCGACGCTCACCGACTCGAGCGACTCCGGCTCGGCAGTTCCCGCATTCGCGAGGAGCTTCTGCGTCGTCGAGACAATTACAAGCGAGAAGGTGGATGTCGCCACCGACGCTATGACGACCGCACTCGCCGCGATGATCATCGTGCTCACCGGCGGCCACACGGTGCGTGGGCCCATAAACGCCAGCCACGCCCCCGCGGAGACCGCGACGGTAAGCACAGCGCTGTAGCTCGCAAGCTGTTTGACCGAAGAGTAGGGCGCGAGGGCGCCGAGCAGCATTCCCGCCCCGAGCGGAATCCACCAGTGTTGAACGAGCACGGTCGACTCGCGCATGCTGAACGACGACAGGGCAACGGCGATGAGCGCCATGGCGATCGGCACAAGCGCGTGCCGCGAGGTGAATCGCGAGCGCAACGGCTGCGTCCACAACTGCACAACGATGCAGGCGCTGAAAATGAGGGCGATCGCGACGAGTTCGATCCACGGTTCGTCGAGCTGCGGCCAGGTGACGAACGTGACAGCGATGCCGTACGCGAGCAACATTGCCCCGAAAACCAACGGAACGAGCGGCCGCGTGAACCAACTCATCGGATCCGTCTGCTGCGGCGAGAATTTCCACGACTCAGGAAGCATGGGTGCCCTCCACTACCGGAACACTGAGCAGCACAGAGGTGCCCTTGCCCTGCGTCGACCAGATGCGCACCGTGCCGCCGAGAGACTCGATGCGATGAATGACCGACGTGCGAATTCCGAGCCGGTCGGCCGCGATGTGCTCCGGGTCGAACCCCACACCGTTGTCGACGATCATTGCGGTGACGAGCCCCGGCTGGGTCGAGAACACGAGCTCGGCATGCGATGTTCCCGCGTGTTGCAGAACGTTCTCGAGGCAGGCCGCGATGGCGCCCATCATCAGTGACTCGGCCTCCGGCGTGAGAAGCACGGGCAGGTCGGTGTCTTGCGCGACATCCACCGTCAGACCGCGCCACTGAAACTGCGTAACGAGGGAGATCATCGCATTACGCACGCGAGCGTCGGGAGACGAGATGGCCTGTTCAGGGGCCGACTCACGAAGCCACGACGGGTCGGCGAGGGTCGCGACATCCATTCGCAATCTCTCGCGGGCTCGATCATCGAGGGTGCCGAGCGAGTTCATCACAACCGAGAGGTCGTTGAGCACCGTGTCGTGAACGATCGCGGCGGCGCGCTGTTCGAATTGGTCTTCGAGATCCATGCGGCGGGTGTCGGCCTCGAGCTTGGCGAGGTCGGGAACGTTGCGCGTCTGAATCGCCTGGATAAGAAGAACGGCGGTGAAGGCGGTCGTGTAGATGAACAACGCCATCGTCGGACCCCATCCCGGCGAGAACGGCACACCCACCCAGACCGACACCGCCAGGCCGACGACACACGAGACGAGGTAGCCGAAGACTCCCCAGAGCAGCCCCAACAGCGGCCGACTTGTGCCACCCCCAACGAGCACAAGAACCAGTAGCGGTCGATTGACGAGAAAACTGCCGTCGCCGTTGAGCGTCGGATCGGCCTCGAGCAGAGCCGCGCCGTAGATGAACGACAGAACCCCGCCGACGGCAAGAAAGAGCACGCGCGTGAAGTCGCTGGGCCAGCGCCCGAGAATCAGGAGCAGGGCGAGCACACCAACGAGACACAGGATCGGCACAAGAGAGCTGCCGAACAGCCCCCGCGCGACGAGCACGTCAATGACTATCGGAAACGACAGCAGCACAATCGCAATCGAAACGCCCCACGCACCACGCGAGACGGCCGTAGTGATGACTCCGGACGCAACCTCCCGCGGTAGCACGACGATGCGTGCCGACTGCGGGGTCAACGAAGGCTTTCAGCCCAGGTGAGATAGGCGGGGTCGGCGATCACGATAGGCATAAAAATCAATGCCATAACGACAGTTGCGAGAACTCCCGCGATGAGCGGGATAAAGAAGGTGATTTTTCCGGAGCGCAGGCGCCGGATCGAGAGCATCACGGTGATGACGAGAATGCCGAGCTCGATGATCGCAGAGGTGAGGGCGACCTCGTTGATCTGCGCGACGGAATCGAAGCCCGTAAAGCCGACGCTCGCGAGCGACTCCTTCAGAGCTTGGCCCGTCGAGTCGAGGGTGAGAAATCGGGAGAGAAGCGTGAACGCCCCGTAGGCGAGAAAAGCGGTGGTGATGATGCGGTCCCAACCGCGCGGGGCCGTCGTGTGGCCGACGGGCGGTGCAACGCGAACCTGCGTGCCGACAACGGGCGGCGGAAGCTGCGGCGGAGTGTGCGGAACACCGCTGGCCTCGGACTGCTCTTCCGGGGTCGCGTACTCGCCGTATTCGGGGCGGGGGCGATCGCTCATTGGTTCTGCCAATCGAGTTTGCGGGTGCGGCCGCCGAGACCTCGCTCGTCGGCGTTGCCAAACTTATCGGTTCGCAGCTCTTTGGGCAGCGAGAACATCAGATCTTCTTCTGCCGTGACAACCGTCGAGACGTCGCCGTAGCCGGCATCGGCCAGATCGGCGAGCACCTCTTGCACAAGAACCTCGGGCACGGAGGCGCCACTCGTGACTCCAACGGTTTCGACGCCGTCGAGCCATTCCTGCTGGATCTCGCTCGCGTAATCGACGCGGTAGGCGGCCTTCGCGCCGTACTCGAGCGCGACATCCACGAGTCTCATTGTGTTTGAGCTGTTACTCGAGCCAACGACGATCACGAGGTCGGCGTCGGCGGCGACCTTCTTTATCGCGACCTGGCGGTTGGTGGTTGCGTAGCAAATGTCGTCGCTCGGCGGATCTTGAAGATTCGGAAAGCGATCGCGCAGCATGTTTACCGTGAGCATCGTCTCGTCGACGCTCAGCGTCGTTTGCGAGAGCCAGACGAGGTTGTCGGGGTCGTCAACGACGAGTGTCGCAACATCGGCCGGGCTGTTGATAAGTGTTGTGCTCTCGGGCGCGTGGCCCATCGTGCCCTCGACCTCTTCGTGACCTGCATGGCCGATAAGAAGAATGTGCTTGTTTTGCTTGCCGAAGCGCACTGCCTCGCGGTGCACCTTCGTTACGAGCGGGCAGGTCGCGTCGATTGCGTCGAGCTCGCGGTCGGCGGCGCCCTGCACAACGGCGGGCGAGACCCCGTGAGCGCTGAAGACGATGTGCGAACCTACCGGCACCTCTTCGACGTCATCGACAAAGATTGCACCCTTTGCCTCGAGGGTTGAGACAACGTGAATGTTGTGAACGATCTGCTTGCGCACATATACCGGGGCGCCGAAGTGATCGAGCGCCTTCTCCACAGCAATGACCGCGCGGTCGACTCCTGCACAGTAACCGCGAGGGGCTGCGAGGATCACCCGCTTGTGTCCGGCGACAGGGGTATTCTGTAGCCTGTTGCGCTGGGCCGGGACGCGCGGCATCTCAATGTGCACGCTGGCGTTTCCGTTAGTGATATTGCTCACCCGCCAATTCTACGGTGGCGCGCGACTCGAAGACTGGGAGAGGGAGACATGACGATAGTGGATGCTCCGCCCACAGTCGATGCGCCGTGGCCTGTTGGGCTGCTCTCCGCAAAGATCAAAGGCTGGATCGACCGACTGGGCACCGTCTGGGTCGAGGGCGAGATCACCCAGTGGGGCGTCTCTGGCGGCAACGTCTACGGCAAACTCAAAGACCTCGACGCCGACGCGACGGTTTCGTTCACCGTGTGGTCGTCGGTGAAAGCCAAGCTTCCCGCCGACCTCAAGCAGGGCGATCGGGTTGTTGCGCTCGTCAAGCCCAACTACTGGGTCAAGGGCGGCACGCTCACAATGCAGGTCTTCGAGATGCGTCACGTCGGGCTCGGCGACCTTCTCGAGCGGCTCGAACGACTGCGCGCGCTTCTTCGCAGCGAGGGCTTGTTCGACACCTCGCGCAAGAAGCCGCTTCCGTTTTTGCCCAACGTCATCGGGCTCGTGACTGGCCGCGACAGCGACGCGGAGAAAGACGTGCTGCGCAACGCGCAATTGCGCTGGCCGGCCGTGCAGTTTCGCGTTGTTCACGCCGCGGTTCAGGGCGAGCGTGCGGTCACGGAAGTCACTGCGGGCATTCGCACACTCGACGCCGACCCGGAGGTCGACGTCATCATCGTCGCGCGCGGTGGCGGCGACTTTCAGAACCTTCTCGTCTTCAGCGACGAGACTCTCGTGCGCGCCGCGGCCGACTGTTCAACTCCCCTGATCTCCGCAATCGGGCACGAAGCAGACCGCCCGCTCCTCGACGATGTCGCCGACCTTCGCGCGTCGACGCCGACCGATGCGGCAAAGCGCGTTGTTCCCGACGTTGCAGAAGAGCTCGCGTTTGTCGCACAGTCGCGTGGTCGCATCCAAACCCGCATGACGGGTCTCGTTCGCATCGAGATCGACAGGCTCGAGCAGGTGCGGTCACGACCGGCGCTCGCACACCCCGGCGCCCTCATCGACGCGCGGGCAGAAGAACTGACGCGGTACGTCGCGCGCAGTCACGAACTTGTCGACCGGGTGATCGAGCGCTCGCTCAACCAGATCGGTGAACTGCGCGGTCACCTGCGCGCACTCTCGCCGCAGCGCACCCTCGACCGCGGGTACGCCATTGCCCAGTTGCCCTCCGGCGAGGCTCTTCGTTCGGCGGCCGACGCGCCCGCGGGAACCGTCCTCTCCCTCACACTCGCCGACGGCCGCATTGGTGCACGGGTCGAGACCGACGTTGTGCCCGCGGACAGCGCGGCTGGGTAGAATCTCATCGTGGCAAACGCGGAGAAGACATCGGTAGCAGAGCTCAGTTACGAGCAGGCCCGTGACGAACTTATGAGAGTTGTTTCCGAGCTCGAGCAGGGGTCGTCGACTCTCGAAGAATCCCTCGCCCTGTGGGAGCGCGGCGAAGCCCTCGCACAGCGATGCGAAGAGTGGCTTCTCGGCGCGAAGGCCCGACTCGAAGCCGCACGCACGGCCGCAGCCGCTTCGGAGTAGTCGTGTCCAACGAAAAGCCCATCGTCGCCGACCTCGGTCGCCCAGAGACGCCAGAAGAAACTGCCGCACGCAAGGCCGAGAGCTCACGTCGCCACCGCGACAGCACAACCGTGCGCAACCTGCTCATCGCGCTGGGTGTTTCGCTCGGGCTCGTGCTGTTCACGGTGCTGGTTGTGGTTCGACCCAACCCACCGGCACCAGAGCCCATCGACTACGCAGCGATAGCCGCGACGTCAACAACAGAAGCCGCACTCGCGGTTCCCAAACTTGCCGACGGCTGGGTCGCCAACAAGGCTCTCGTCGAGACGGGCAGCGACGGCATCCAGTCGTGGTACATCGGGTTCATCACCCCCAAGAACCAGTTCGTCGCAATGACCCAGGGCATCGACGCCAACCCATCGTGGGTCGCCGCGAAGCTCGGCACACTCGCCGCGACCGGCACCGATACGCTCAACGGCGTCGAGTGGACCATCTACGACAACCGCGACGGCGAAGACCCCGGCAACAACGCGTACGCAATGGTCGGCGAGATCGACGGCAGCACGTACGTGCTCAATGGCACCGCAGAAACCGCGGAGTTCGAAATTCTCGCGGAGTCCCTGAATTGATGAGAGGCGCGCACTAATGCCCGACCAGACTCGCACTCCCGCAAAAGCGTGGCAAGAAATGGTGCGCGGCAACGAACGTTTTGTTTCCGGTGAGCCGAAGCATCCACGTCAGAACGTCGAGCGACGCGCTGAACTCGCAGCGAGCCAGGCGCCACACGCGGCACTATTTGGATGCAGCGACTCACGTCTTGCCGCCGAAATCATCTTCGACAAGGGCATCGGAGACCTCTTCGTTGTGCGCAACGCTGGCCAGGTCATCTCCGACTCGGTCATCGGGTCGCTCGAATACGCGGTGAGTGTGCTCGGCGTTCCGCTCATCGTTGTACTCGGGCACGATGCCTGCGGTGCCGTCGCTGCCGCCATCGACTCCGTCAAGCCGGGCGCCGCTCCCCTGCCGCCGCACATCGCAGGCATCACCGACAAGATCGTGCCAGCCGTGCGCCGCGTCTCGGTTGTCGCGAACGGCGCCCCCGACCCGCTCGACGTCGGGCGCGAACACCTGCGCGACACAATCGCGGAACTCCTTGCGGCGTCTGAGCTCATCACCGACGCAATTGCCGCCGGTACGCTGGCTGTCGTGGGTGCGAACTACAAGCTCCTCGAAGGTCGAGCTGCACGCGACATCCACGTCGGCATCATCTAGAACCACCAACGGAAGGCCCCACTGTCGTGACCACCAACACCGACCCCCGTTTTCGCGTAGAGCACGACACGATGGGCGAGGTACTCGTTCCTGTCGACGCTCTCTACTCGGCGCAGACACAGCGCGCCGTCGAGAACTTTCCGATCTCGGGCTCGGGCCTCGAAGCCGGCCAGATCGTCGCCCTCGCGCGCATCAAGAAGGCCGCTGCACAGGTGAACGGTTCGCTCGGAATCATCCCCGCCGACATCGCGGAGTCGATCGCCTGGGCCGCCGATGAACTCATTGGTGGCGCGCACCACGACCAGTTTCCGGTTGACACGTACCAGACCGGCAGCGGTACTTCGTCGAACATGAACATCAACGAGGTGCTCTCGTCGCTCGCCTCGACGCATCTCGGATCGCCCGTGCACCCCAACGACCACGTCAACGCCTCGCAGTCGTCGAACGATGTCTTTCCGACCTCGGTACACGTTGCGGTGACCGGTGCCCTGCTTGGCGACCTCATCCCCTCGCTCGATCACCTGGCTTCGTCGCTCGACGTCAAGGCCGAGCTGTGGAAAGACGCCGTCAAGGCCGGCCGCACGCACCTCATGGATGCGACGCCCGTCACCCTTGGCCAGGAGTTCTCGGGTTATGCGCGCCAGATCCGCCTCGGCATCGAGCGCGTGCAGGCAACCATTCCCCGCGTCGCCGAGGTGCCCCTGGGTGGCACGGCCGTCGGCACCGGAATCAATACCCCGGCCGGCTTCCCGCAGAAGGTCATCGCGCTGCTCGCGGCCGACTCCGGCTTGCCGATCACCGAGGCACTCGATCACTTCGAGGCCCAGGGTGCGCGTGACGCTCTCGTCGAGGCCTCTGGAGCGCTGCGCGTCATCGCCGTCTCGCTGACAAAGATCTGCAATGACCTGCGCTGGATGGGCTCCGGCCCCAACACCGGTCTCGGCGAGCTGCACATCCCCGACCTGCAGCCAGGGTCATCGATTATGCCCGGCAAGGTCAACCCGGTCATTCCCGAGGCCGTGATTATGGTCGGCGCGCGCGTCATCGGCAACGACGCGACAATCGCCTGGGCGGGAGCCACCGGAAACTTCGAGCTCAACGTCGCGATCCCGGTTATGGGTACCGCACTCCTCGAGTCGATCCGCCTGCTCTCCAACTCGACGGTGCTGCTCGCCGACAAGACCGTCGACGGCCTCACCGCGAACCTCGAGCGTGCTCGCGCACTTGCCGAGTCCAGCCCGTCGATCGTCACACCGCTCAACAAGCTCATCGGCTACGAGGCGGCCGCAAAGATCGCAAAGCACTCGGTCGCTGCGAAGCTCACCGTGCGCGAGGCCGTCATCGACCTAGGCTTCGTCGAGCGCGGCGAGGTCACCCTCGAGCAGCTCGACAGTGCGCTCGACGTGATGTCGATGACGCACCCCGGCTAAGCCCGCCCCTCGCGGCCGTCGTTCGGTCTCGTTGCCGCCGTTCCAACGGCAGCAACGAGACCCACCGGCGGCCGGGAGCGAGTACTCAGGGTGCGATGGGCTGGGCGACCTTCGTGCGCGTGAGCCTGACGCCGCCCACCGCGATCAATGTGACCGCGACCAGCACCACCTGCACGACCAGGCGCAGCGGGTCGAGAAGTACTTCGGCGACCGTGCCGGACATCCCGAGCTCGAGCAAGCCGAAAACCCCGGATGCGCCGAGAAGGCTGATCGCCACTGCAGCGGTGCTGAGCGCTGCAGCATGCCGCTCGCTCATTCGTCGCCCAATCACAAAGACGAGCACGCCAAGCACAAGGCCCGCGATCGCCCAGCCCCAGAACACCTGAGTCACGAGCGCCTCGAATTGAAGCTTCAGGCTGATCCACTCGTCGTAAAGCGCCGCGTTCCCTTCACCGAAAGTCAGCGGCGTTCTCGCTGGCCACGCGATGACCGCGCCGTAGATCACCCCGGCCGCTGTTACTGCCCACACAGCAACGCTGCCCAGTATTGGCGCGCGCAGACTGCTGCCAGCGGGTCGCCACAGCAGCGCGCACGCGGCCACGACCAGGAGGGCCGCGATCACGAAAACCGGTAGGCCACTGAGGTAGCTGTCATCCGAGGAGCCCAGCCCAAGTGCGGCAAAAACCGGAGCTGTGGTGGCGAGTGCAAGGAGCGAGACGGCCCAGCGAGCACGAGTTCCGCGTACCCAGACGAGCGCGACGATCGGTGCGAGCACAGCGTAGGCGACAAGCAACATACCGAGGAAGAAGTCGACGTAGTCCCAGACGACAATGCCGGTCAGACCGCTGAAGCCGATGCGCGGATATTGGCTCAACGACAGCAGCGCAGCGCTGAGAGCGAGTCCGACTGCGAGCCGCGAGCGTGCGACTCGTTGTTCTGCGTTGAGCGCCGGCCGGGATGGCAAGGGGCGGTCGTAGCTAGCGCTAAAGGTCACAGCGGCAAGGGCAATGCTGGCAGGGCTGAGTCCTGCCTCGGTCGCATCGCGCAGATCGGCGCCCCACTGCTCACGGTAGCGGTCGCGCATGCCCGCCGGAAGCATCCTCACGGCAACGCGCACAACAAACGCGGCGATCATGCTGTGGCAACCCGAGCAGTAGCAATGCTGGTGGATGTCGCGCGCTTCGCCTCAAACGCGGTGACCGTTGCCCGGGCAGCGGTCGCCCCCTCCGCGGTCAGCTCGTAGTAGCGGCGACGAGGTCCAACTCGCGACGGGTCGTCTTCCCACGACGAGGTCAGCCAGCCCGACTGCTCGAGCCGCTCGAGGATCGGGTAGACGCTGCCGGCGGGGCGTCCGCTCGACTTGATCACGAGGAGGCCCCAGGCGGGCTCCCCCGAGTCGAGGAGCACGCTGAGAACGTCGACGGTGGCCGGGGTGATGCGCGCGAGTGGCTTCATGCGCGTAACTCTAGCTATATAGAGATAGAGTACGCAAGGTCACTCCGGGTACCCAGCGAAGCCGAGATCAGGCCAAGCGAAGCCGAGGCGCGGGGTCTCGGCTTCGCTCGACGTGGTTTCGACAAGCTCAACCAGCGAGGGTTTCGACAAGCTCAACCACCGACGGTTTCGATACGGCGCTGGCGCGCCTACTCAACCAGCGATAGTTACGCCAGCTCGTTTGACTCCAACATCTCGGTGACGAGCGCGGCGATCGCCGAGCGCTCCGAGCGGGTAAGGGTGATGTGCCCAAAGAGCGCATGCCCCTTGAGCGATTCGATGACCGATGCGACGCCGTCGTGGCGACCGACGCGCAGGTTGTCACGCTGGGCAACATCGTGAGTGAGCACAACGCGCGAGTTCTGACCGATGCGCGACAGCACAGTGAGCAAGACGTTGCGTTCGAGCGACTGGGCCTCGTCGACGATCACAAAGGCGTCGTGCAGCGAACGACCACGGATGTGCGTGAGCGGCAGCACCTCGAGCATGCCCCGCTCGATGACCTCGTCGAGCACGTTCTGCGAGACAACAGAGCCGAGCGTGTCGAAGACCGCCTGCGCCCACGGGTTCATCTTCTCCGCGGCGTCGCCGGGCAAGAAGCCCAGCTCCTGTCCACCAACCGCGTAGAGCGGGCGGAAGACCATAATCTTGCGGTGCTGCTGCTTCTCGAGCACCGCCTCGAGGCCGGCGCACAGCGCGAGGGCCGACTTTCCGGTTCCGGCGCTACCGCCGAGCGACACGATGCCGATCTCGGGGTCAAGCAGCATGTCGATGGCGAGCCGCTGCTCGGCGCTGCGACCGTGCAGGCCGAAGATGTCGCGGTCGCCGCGCACAAGACGCAGACTCCCCCGCGAGGTCACTCGGCCAAGGGCAGAGCCACGATCCGAGTGGATGACGAGCCCCGTGTTGATCGGAAGCTCCTGCACCGCGCGAGTCGTGAGTTTTTCGGCGTCGTAAAGTTCTGCCATTTGCTCGCTTGAGAGATCCAGTTCGGCCTGCCCGGTGTAGCCAGAGTCGACGGCGAGTTCTGCGCGGTACTCCTCTGCCGTGAGGCCGATTGACGCGGCCTTGACGCGCAGCGGCAGGTCTTTCGAGACAACCGTGACGGCGAGGCCGTCGTTCGAAAGATTCATCGCGACGGCGAGAATGCGTGAGTCGTTGTCGCCAAGCTGAAGCCCCGAGGGCAGCACCGACATGTTCGAGTGGTTGAGCTCTACGCGAAGCGAGCCTCCGTTGCCCACGGCAATCGGAAAGTCGAGGCGTTCGTGCTTGACGCGAAGATCGTCGAGGTTACGCAGCGCCTGGCGCGCGAAGTATCCGATCTCCGGGTCGTTGCGCTTGGACTCGAGTTCGGTGACGACAATCACCGGGAGCACAACTGCATGTTCGGCGAAACGGAAGATCGCTTGCGGATCCGACAGCAGAACCGACGTGTCGAGCACGTAGGTGCGTTCGAGAGTGGAGGAGGCTTGGGCCCCCGTCGACTTCTGCTGGGGACTCATTGACTCGGCCACGTGCACTCCATCCCCGAGTGCTCGCACTCGGATCCAGTCTGCGAAGACGGCCATGGAGGTTTCAGACGAACTTACGTGGCCGTCTCGATCAGGCGCCATACCTGATGAGTTGAAACTATGCTCAGCCGCCGACATTGACGCCGCGACACGCGGCGCGAATTGTGTCGTTCAGGTAAAACGTTTGAACCTAAACGTTGATCGCCGACGCGTAGCTCGTGAGCGCCGCGCGCACCATGTCGAAGGTCTCGTCGTTTGTGTTGACGTGCGGACTCAGGCGCACCTGGCCGCCGCGCGTTGTCGTCGAGATTCCGTGGTTGTAAAGCGAGGCACCGAGGATGGCGAGCTGCTCGGGCGCCGGCTCGACAACGACGATGCCCGCGCGCTCGCTCTCCGCGCGCGACGAGACGACGGCGAGACCGAACTCATCGGCGAGGTCGATGAGACGGGTCGTGTTCTCGAGAATTCGCGAGCGAATTTTTGAAACACCGATGGATGCGATCTCCTCCAGTGCAACTGCGAACCTGCCCTGGGCGATGGGGTCGGGGTTGGAGATGGAGAATGCCTGTGCGCCACTGCCGGGGGCAAGCACTTCGTCGACCGGAGTTCCCTCTTCGTCGGTCGCGCTGAACCCCGAGAAGACCGGGGTGAGGTGCTCGAGCGCACGATCGCTGAGCGCGAGAAATCCCGTGCCCCAACCGGCGCGGGTCCACTTCTGTCCGCCAGACACGATGATGTCTGCAACTTCGAATGGAGCATTCACAATTCCGAAGCCCTGAATCGCGTCGACGATGAGCAGACGGTCGCCGATGACCTGGCGAATACCGTCGAGGTCGGCAAGGTAGCCGGTGCGAAAGTCGACGAGCGAGACGGCGACGGCTGCTATCGAGTCATCGAGTTGCTCACGCAAGTTGCCCGGAGTGACCTTGCCGTCGTCAGTTTCGAGCCAGCGCGGAGTGAGAACGCCGAGCGACTCTGCGGCGCGCACCGCGGCAAAGGTGATGCTCGGAAACTCGGCGGGTGACGCAGCGAGTCCGCCGGTGAGGCCGAACATCGTGTGCATCAGCCCCTGACTCGTGTTGGGCTGAAACACGATGTGGTCGGACCGGAGTCCGGTGAGAGCGCCGACGGCGTCGCGCACGCGGGCGTCCTGCGCATCCAACTGACTCAAACTGCCGAAGCGCGCGCGACCGAGGAGTCCGGTGAGGGCGTACTGCTCGTCTTTGACCGACCGGCCAACTGGGCCCACCCGCGCGAAATCGAGATAGCCGGGCTCGTCGGTGAACTGCTCAGCGTATGCGTCGATGTGCATCAGGAACCGAATCTCCTCTGCCGGGTGGCGTATGCGCGAAGGGCTCGCAAAAAGTCGACCTCGCGAACGTCCGGTCCAAGGGCTTCCATAAAGTAGAACTCGCTGTGGGCGCTCTGCCACAGCATAAAGTCACTCAGGCGCTGCTCGCCAGAGGTGCGGATGACGAGGTCGGGGTCAGGCTGCCCGCCCGTGTAGAGGTGCTCGGCGATGAGCTCCGGGGTAAGCAGCGCACCGAGATCGTCGAGGGTGCCGCCACTCGCGTTGTGCGAGTCGACGATCGAACGCACGGCGTCGGCGATCTCTTTGCGTCCGCCGTATCCGACCGCGAGGTTGACGTGAAGTCCGGTGTTCGCGGCGGTACGGGTCTCTGCCGCAACGAGCGCGTCGCTGAGACCGGCAGGCAGGCCTTCACTCGTGCCGACCTGCTGAACGCGCCAGTCTTCGGTGTGCGAGAGGTCTTCTGCGAGCTCGGCGATGATGTCAAAGAGCTGGCGCAGCTCTTCAGACTCGCGGTTGATCAGGTTGTCGTTCGACAGCAGATAGAGGGTGACAACACCGATGCCGAGATCGTCACACCAGGAGAGAAACTCGTGAACCTTCGCGGCGCCGGCGCTGTGGCCGTGCGCTGCGGTCTCGAGCCCTCGGGCGCGCGCCCATCGACGATTGCCGTCAATAATCATTGCGACGTGGTGCGGCAGCTCCACGTTGTTGAGCTGCCGGCGGAGGCGACTCTGATACAGACCGTAGAGAAAGCCGCGGCCAAAGGGTATGCGCCTCGATTTCACGTCCCTACGCTAGCCCAAACCGCATGCGAATATGCTTGGCGAATGAGCGCACAGCAGCCGAACAACGACACCGTCGACGATGAGGGTGCCGACCTTCCGAACCTTCCGCTGCTTGAAGACGCGCTCGATCACCCCGAAGAAGACAAGAAGCCCAGCTGGCGCGGGTGGATTCACGCGGCGACGTTCCCTGTCGCTATTGTGCTCGGTATCATCCTGATCGTCGCCGCCGATGGCGCAGCGGCCAAGATCAGCTCCTCAATCTTCGTCGCCTCATCGCTTCTGCTTTTCGGAACGAGCGCGCTCTACCACCGCATCGACTGGAGCCCGAAGGTCAAGGCGATCTTCAAGCGCATCGATCACGCAAACATCTTCTTATTGATCGCCGGCTCATACACGCCGATCACCGTGCTTGCGCTCCCCCACGACAAGTCGGTGCTGTTGCTCTGGCTCGTCTGGGGTGGCGCCGGACTCGGCATTCTGTTCCGCGTCTTTTGGATTGGTGCGCCGCGGTGGCTCTACGTTCCGCTTTACCTGGTGCTCGGGTATGCGGCGCTCGTGTTCATCGTCGACTTCTTCCAGGCGAACGCGGCGATGATGACGCTGATTCTGGTCGGCGGCCTCTGCTATTCGCTGGGCGCTGCCGCCTACGGCTTCAAGCGACCGAACCCGATTCCCGGCGTGTTCGGCTTCCACGAGATCTTCCACGCGTTCACGCTTCTCGCGTTTCTCTGCCACTGGACCGGAATCTTCATCGTGGCGACGAACCCGCCCGTCTTCTAAGAGGCGGGCTCTACGGCTCCGTTGTTCCTTCGGCGGCCTCTGCCTCGAGCTTCTCACGAACCTCTTCGCGGTAGCGCACCCGGCGCACACGACGATTCATGTCGACGAGGAGAAAAACTGTGACGAGGGCGACGAGAAACGTCGCGAGAAATCCGACCCAGGTGGGGCTGATGAGGTCTTCGTCTCCGGTGTAGACACCGAAGGTGGGGGTCGGAGCCGGTGTCGGGTCGACCGTGCTGAGCCACGAGCCGAAGCGCAGGCTGAGGTCATTCAGGTAGTTCATGCATCCTCATCGGTAGAGCTCGCGGGTCTTCCCCCGGTGACGGCGGGATACCCTTGAGATACAAGACTACCTAGGAGCACAGTGTCGACCGATCTCGATTCCCGCTACGGTCGCACGCGCAGCAACGCGAAGCGCACAAAGCAGTTGGCGTGGGCAGCAGTCGGAGGCTTCGTTGTTGTCATCGCGGCCTGGCTGATCTGGGGTGGCCTGCTTGGCGCACCCGCGCAACTCGAGGTTCGCGACGTCGGCCACACGGTGGTTGACGATGGACTTGTCGAGGTCGGCTATGAGCTCAACGTTGAGCCCGGCGCGAACGTCAGCTGCGCCATCCAAGCCTTGAATTCTGGTTTTAGCATCGTCGGGTGGAAGATCATCGACGTGCCCGTGTCTACCGAACGCACCCGCTCACTGTCTGAAACCGTGCGTACGACAGAACTGGCCGTAACCGGGTTGATCTACCGTTGTTGGCTCACCTAAGCTGGGTCGATTGTCCGCTCGTCATCTATTGGAGTACTCATGAGTAGAGAAGCTCAGGTCACCTGGCTGACGCAGGAAGCTTTCGACCGCCGCACAGCGGAGCTCGAGCAGCTCGCCGGTGAAGGTCGCCTCGAAATCGCGAAGAAGATCGAACTCGCGCGCGAAGAGGGCGACCTCAAGGAGAACGGCGGCTACCATGCCGCGAAAGAAGAGCAGGGCAAGATCGAGGCGCGCATTCGTGTGCTCACCGAGCTGCTGCGCACCGCAGTCGTCGGCGACGTCGACAGCGCGTCGGGTCTCGTCGAGTCGGGCGTTGTTGTGACGGCGAACGTCCTCGGAGACGAAGAGCAGTTTCTGCTCGGCAGCCGCGAGATCGTCGGCGAAGACAGCGACCTCGACGTCTACAGCGAACAGAGCCCGCTCGGCCTCGCCATCATGGGCCACAAGGTCGGTGACAAGGTCACCTACACCGCCCCGAACGGCAAGGAGATCGCCGTCGAGATCATCAAGGTCGAGAACTACGCCGGCTGAGCTTAGTTATCGAGCGAGCGCGCTGTCTCGATGAGTTCGCGCGCGTGCTGAAGCCCGCTCTCTGAGTCGGGCAGACCCGAGAGCAGTCGCGCCATCTCCGAGATGCGCTCGTCGCCCTGCAGCTGCTGCACGCTGCTCGCCGTCACGGCTCCCTCGCTGTCTTTGGTGACGCTGAGGTGATTTGTTGCGAAGGCGGCGACCTGAGCGAGGTGGGTCACAACGATGACCTGAGCTGTGCGGCTCAGGCGCGCGAGCCGGCGACCGATTTCGATCGCCGATGCTCCGCCGACTCCCGCGTCGACCTCGTCGAAGATAAACGTAGGCACTGGGTCACTGCCGGCGATGACCACCTCGATCGCGAGCATCACACGAGAGAGCTCACCACCCGACGCGCCACGGCCGAGCGGTCGCGGGTCGGCACCGGAGTGCGGCTGAAGAAGAATCGAGACCTGGTCTTTGCCCGCCAGGCTGTATTCGGTGCGATCAGTGACTTCGACATGGATGCGAGCACTCGCCATCGCGAGAGCGGCAAGTTCGGCGGTGACGCGCTCTGACAGACGAATTGCGGAGGCACGACGCACCTCGCTCAGGCGGGCCGCGAGATCGATGAGATTCGTGCGGTCGGCTTCGACCTGGGTGCCGAGAGAGGTGATGCGGTCGGAGTCGTTGTCGAGCTCGAGCAGGCGACCGCTGCCGCTGTCGAGGTAGTCGATGACCTCGTCGAGAGATGTTCCGTACTTGCGCACAAGAGTCGCGAGTTCTGAGCGGCGCTCTTGCACTGCCTCGAGTTCGCGCCCGCCGTCAGCGTCGAGGCTCGAGAGGTAACTCGAGAGCATCCCCGAGACTTCGGAGACGGCGAAGGTCGCTGCGGCGATTGCCTCGGTGATCGGGGCAAGCTCTGCATCGTGATCGATGACGCGGTCGAGCTGGCGGCGCGCTGTCTCGAGCGAGCTGAGCGCATCGGGCACCTCGTCAGTCGACTGAGCCGACACAAGGTCGAGTGCCTGCGCTGCCGCAAGCCGCAGGTCTTCGATGTTCGTCAGTCGATCGGCCCGTTCGGCAAGTTCAACGTCTTCACCGCGTTGCGGCTCTGCCTGCTCGATCTCGGCCATCGCGATACGCAGGTCTTCTGCCTCGCGCACTCGCCTGTCGCGCTCCGCGACGAGCACATCGAGCTCGCCCTGGTTCGCCTGCCAGCGACGGTAGACCTCTTGGTAGTCGCCGAGCAGGGTAGAGAGCTCGGTGCCCGCGAACCTGTCGAGTGCTTCTCGCTGAGCAGTCGCCGAACGCAAACGCACCTGATCGGACTGCCCATGCACAACAACGAGCTGCTGCCCGATCTCGTTGAGAACACTGACCGGTGTTGTGCGGCCGCCGACGACCGCGCGACTGCGCCCCTCTTGCGAGACGGAGCGACCGAGGATGAGCTCGTTGCCGTCCATGTCTCCCCCGGCATCACGCACGCGATCGGCAACACTTCCGGCTTCGTCGATCTGCCAGTGTCCCTCAACAACTGCGGCGCCGGATCCCGAACGGATCGCAGAGGCGTCTGACCGCTCGCCCAGCAGCAGGCCGAGCGCCGTGACCACCATCGTTTTGCCCGCGCCGGTCTCACCAGTGATCGCCGTAAACCCCGGGCCAAGCGGAAGCCGCGCTTCGCCGATGACCCCGAGGTTGCGGATGGAGATCTCTTCGATCACTGCGAGGCACCCTCTTCTTCAATCGGGCCGCGCCAGCCGGTGACGGGCAGGTTGAACTTGCGCACGAGCCGGTCGGTGAACGGGCCCTGCGAGAGTCGAGCAAGCCGCACCGGGATGGGCGAGCGGCGCACAACCACACGCGCGCCGCGAGGCAGGTCGTGGGCGCGACGACCGTCGCACCAGAGAACACCGGTGCCCTGCGTGCGGTCGAGAACCTCGACAGCCAGCGCGGAATCGGGGCCAACAACGAGCGGGCGAGCAAACAGCGCGTGCGGGCTCAGCGGAACAAGAAGCAGAGCGTCGAGGCTGGGCCACACGATGGGCCCGCCGGCGGAGAAAGCGTAGGCGGTCGAACCGGTGGGGGTCGACATCACGACCCCGTCGCATCCAAACGAACTCAGCGGGCGGCCATCGACCTCGATGACGACCTCGAGCATTCGCTCGCGGCTCGCCTTTTCGACTGTGGCTTCATTGAGCGCCCAGGTCTCGTAGATGACCTCGGAGTTGACCTTGACCCGCACATTGAGGGTCATTCTTTCTTCAACGAGGTAATCGCGAGCGAGGGCACGCGTGATCGTCTCGGTGAGGTCTTCGCGCTCGCTCTCGGCGAGAAACCCGACGTGGCCGAGGTTGACACCGAGCAGTGGCGCTGAGCAGCCGCGGGTCAGTTCTGCCGCACGCAGGATCGTTCCATCTCCCCCGAGCACAACGACAAGCTCGAGGTCACCGATCGAAATGCCTTCGCCGAGAATGCGCATCGGGCCGAGCTCGCCGTCGTAGGCGGTGATCTCGGCGTGCTCGTCGGCGGTGAGCACCGGAAGGATTCCCGCATTAAGAAGCTGCCTGCAGACCTGAACGGCGGCGATCAAAGAATCTTGTCGCCCGGTGTGCGCGACAACAAGGATGTGCCGATCAGAAGCGCGTCGGTCGGTAGTGTGCTGCTCAATAGTCACAGCTGCTGCCTCTCTTCTCACCGACATAAGTTTGGCAGTACAGAACCTGCGTTAACCATTCTGTCGGATACCCACCGTCGCTCGCTCACATCGGGCCGCGAGCGGTGGGGTTTTTCAGAACTTGGAGCCTGTGGACGAGAGGACTACGCGTCAACGAGGCCAGCGACGGTGTCAAGCCAGTTCGTGGGGTTTGTGCCCGACTCGGAGTTGAACCAGACGAGGTACTCGTGATTTCCCGCAGTGCCGACGATCGGCGATGAGATGACTCCGGCCGTGCCCAGGCGGAGATCCCACGCGGCCCACAGCACAGTTGTCACCGCGTCGAGCCTGAGGCCGCGATTGCGCACGATGCCCTCGCGAATACCGGTTCGCCCGACCTCAAACTGCGGCTTGATGAGCAGCACAAAGTCGGCGCCGGGCGCGACCGACTCCACAAGCGCGGGCAGCACCTGGGTCACTGAGATAAACGACAGGTCTGCGACAACAAGAGTAGGAATTTCAGACGACTTGGATGCCTCGGCCAACGAATAGGCGGTCATAAACCGTGCGTTGAACCCCTCAACCACAGCGACGCGAGCGTCATTGCGGATGAGGCGGTCGAGCTGGCCGTGTCCGACATCCAATGCAATGACCTGGGTCGCGCCACGCTCGAGAAGCACCTGCGTGAAGCCGCCGGTCGAAGCGCCTACGTCAAGCGCCACTCGGCCAGCCGGCGAAACACCAAAGGCGTCGAGCGCTCCGATGAGCTTGTGCGCTGCGCGACTCACGTAGCGGTCGAGCCCGGCGACAGCGAGCTGCTGTGACTCGGTAACCTTCGTCGACGGTTTGACGACGCCTACGCCGTCGATAGTCACAAGCCCGTCGGCAATGAGCCTCGCGGCGTGGGTGCGGGAACGGGCCAGGCCACGCTCGGCGAGTGCCGCATCCAGTCGCACGTCTGGCATCGGGTCTAGTCCTCGACGTCCAGTTCGACGTACCCGTCGCCGTCTTCCTCGACGATCTCGATTGTGTCGTCACCCTCGGCCTCGTGCAGGGCGTCAGCCGCTGCATCGGCGCGGTCGTACCACTCCTGGGCTTCGGTTTCGCGACCGAGTTCTTCGAGAACAGTCGCGTAGGCGGCGAAAAGATTGGGGCTGTAGCTGAAGGCCTTCGTCGGGTCGAGCTGCGGAATCTCGAGCTCAACGAGCGCTGCGTCGGGCTGCTCAAGGTCGAGGCGTGCACCAGACATCGCAATCGCCAACTCGACCTGCACCGGAACGGCGAGGCTACTGCGCGCAACAGAACGGCCAAGTTCGAGCGCCTTATCGGGGCGTCCCTGTCCGCGTTCCGAATCGACCATCATCGGCAGCTGGTCGTCGCGACCGGTGATGCGGCGGTACGTGCGCAGCTCGCGCAAGGCAAGCGCATAGTCCTCGATCGCGTAGGCCGTGATCGCGAGAGTCTCACGAACAACACCGATGCGTCCGGCACGTCGCGCGGCCGAGAGCGCGTGGCTGTGGGCCAGTTGCGGGTCGGTATCGATGAGGCGCGCTGCCATCACGAGGTGACGAGCGACGCCGTCGGCGTTCTCCTTGTCGAGCGTCTTGAGCTCGTTGCGTGCGACGCGATCGAGGTCGCTGTCTTTGACGTCGTCCGGAATGTCGGGAGCGTCGTGATGCGTGCGCACCGAGCGAATGTTGAAAGGGTCGCGGTCTTCCTGCGGCTCAGAGAAGCGTGCGTTCTTGTCGCCGCGCGCCGGGGCTCCGCCGGCGGTCCAGAGGCCACGCTTTTCGGCGGGCTTGCCGCCGCGGTCGGCCTGGCCGCCGCGGTCGGCCTGGCCGCCGCGGTCGGCCTGGCCGCCGCGGTCGGACTGGGCGCCGCGGTCGGGCTTGCCTCCGCCGTCGGGGCGACCGGAGCTCGCGGGACGCCCCTTTGCCGGCCCACCAGAAGACGGACGGCGCGCGTCGGGCGTACGACCAGGTCGCTGTTCGTGGCGATCACGATCGGAACGACCGCTGTCTGAACGCTCTGGGCGGTCTCCTGCATCACTCACGATGTCTCCTG